>OMJG01001110.1_pt1 | contig 16775 bp, 16 predicted proteins | sample 1646431 | NCBI WGS metagenome assembly OMJG01 (sample SAMN03771674, study PRJEB25209) | food metagenome | isolation source: Cotija cheese | place: Mexico:Jalisco,Michoacan | collected 2011-12-12
GCATACGAGATGATCTGGTGACTGGAGTTCAGACGTGTGCTCTTCCGATCTCTTCTCCTGGCCGACGAGCTCGGACCACACCCCGGTCAGGGGGGATCCGGTCGGCGTCTGCGGGTCGCTGGTCACGGTCTCATCGTGCCATCGGGGTCCGACAGATCCGAGCCGGCGTCGATCCCCGGCTTTGTTCCCATTGCCAGCCCTGTGTCCGTTGCCAGCCCTGTGTCGATCCCAAGCATCGGTGCCAGACGCTCGCGGACCGCGGCCGCGATGGACTCGCGGGAGTCGCGGGCAGGCAGCACCAGGTAGCGCCCGGGGTCGCGGGCGGCCAGTGCCAGGAACTCGTCGCGCACCCGGCGGTGGAATTCCAGGCTCTCCGACTCCATCCGGTCCTTGACCTCGATGGCGGCGGTGGTCTCGGCGGGGTCGGCGTCCAGCAGCACGGTGAGGTCGGGGCGCAGCCCGTCGGTGGACCACCGTGCCAGGGCCCGGATCTCCTCGGCCTCCAGGATCCGCCCGGCCCCCTGGTAGGCCAGCGTCGAGTCGATATAGCGGTCGCAGACCACCACCTGCCCGCGCTCCAGGGCGGGCCGCAGCACCTCGGTGACATGCTGGGCCTTGTCGGCTGCATAGAGCAGGGCCTCGGCCCGGTCGTCGATGCTGCCCGACGCCGGGTCCAGCAGCAGGGCCCGGATCCGGGCGCCCAGCGGCGTGCCGCCGGGCTCGCGGGTCATGAGATGGTCGACGCCGTGGCCGTCCAGCCACTGGTCGAGGTACTGGGACTGGGTGGTCTTGCCCACCGAGTCGCCGCCCTCCAGGACGATCAGGATTCCCGCGTTCATGCCTTCATCGCCTTGACGATCCTGCGACGCTGGTGGGGCCACTCCTCGAGGAACTCGGCCCGCCCCTCGCGCTGACGGTCGAGGTCGCGCTCCAGGCGGCGTCCCGCCTCGAAGGCCTCCTCGGGGGTGTACCCGGCGATCTGCTCGGGGGTCGGTCCGGGGCTCACCGAGCCGGTGCGCCCCAGCTCACGAGCCACCTTCGCCAACCGCTTGGACAGCTTCTGGGAATCGCCGGCGCCCTGCAGCGTGCCCACCAGGGAGGCGGCGGACTCGGCGGCATGACGGGCCCGCGCCCATCCGTGGTCGCTGTTCAGGTCGAGCTGGTCGCAGCGCTCGACGACCTCCCTGACGCCGGTCGTGATGCGTTCGGCCAGCACGGGGCCGGCGGGCACATTGCCGTCGCCCCGGAGTTTGGGGGCTCGGGTGGAGGTGACCAGCATGTCGAGGAACTGGTAGTAGGTCTCGGGCATCCGGTGCACGGTGATGCGGTCGGGATCCAGGGCCAGGACGCGGTCGATCAGCCTGGACAGATCCCCGACCCAGTGGGGTTCCAGCAGATCGGAGAACCCCTCGACGACGGCCCTCAGCTCGGCCACGGTGGCCAGCAGGGCGTCGATGCGGCCGTGGCGGCCGTCGTCGTGGATGCCGTCGGCGGGCGCCGTGATGGGATCGGAGCCCAGATCGAGAAGCTCGTCGGGCAGCCGGCTGTCGGGCAGTACCCCGGGCTCCCGGGATCTCTCGACCGGATGCTCGGCCGTCCCCGAGGGCAGCCTCATGCCGTCGCTGCGGGCCGCCAGGTCGGCCTCCATGACGGCGCGCAGGCACTGGGTGAGGCGATTGGCGACGAACCCCTCGAGGGTGGCCGCCACATTGGGCGGGACGCTGCGCGGCACGTCGGACATCGCCCCGGCCCGCGGGCCGAGCCGCTCAAGAGTGGAGGGGAAGGCGTCCACCAGGGTGGCGCCCAGGGCGATCATCCGGGTGGTCAGCCAGTCCCGCTGGCTCGCGGTGAGCTTGCTGTGAGGAGTGATGGTGACCTCGCGGGCACGGCTGGTGGTGACTCCCGATTCGACGACGCTGATCCGGTCGTCGCGGATGTCGGCCAGCGGGCTGCCGTCGAACTTCAGCAGCCTCATCTCGCGCCGGTCGCAGGACAGGGCGGCCGAGGGGGTCAGGGTGGCGCCGCGCAGGAAGGGCTTGACCAGGCAGGTGAAGTCGCGGGGCAGGTCGCCGGCGGCGTCCAGGGCGATCGAGCAGTCGGCGGGCAGCCAGGGCGACCAGGATGGGGCGTCCATGTACCACTCCCCCATCGAGTCGATGACCCGGTGGGCGAGCACCACCCCGGCTCGCAGGAGCCGTTGGTCGGTGGAGTCGAGCAGGGTGACGTCGCTCGTGAAGGAGCGGCTTCTCCCGCGGGTCACCAGCCTGGCGACGTCGACGTCGGGATTGGTGAGCAGCGGCGGCTCGGCGGCCCAGGAGGCCTCGAACAGAAGGGGTTGACGCGCCGATCCCATCAGGTCCCTCTCCTCGTTGCTCTCCCGCTGCACGCCCGAATCTACCGGCTGCCGGAGGTGTCCGCCGATTCGGATGCCTTCCCGGTGCTCTTCTTCGTCGTGGTCGTCTTCTTCGCAGCCGTCGGCTTCTTCGTGGTGGTCTTCCGGGCAGTCGTCTTCCTGGCGCCGGTCTTCCTGGCGGGAGCCTTCCGCCGCGTCGAGGGCCCCTTGGCCCGCTTCTCGGCCAGCAGCTCCTGGGCGCGCTCGGCGGTGATCTCCTCGACCGAGTCGTCCTTGCGCAGGGTGGCGTTGGTCTCGCCGTCGGTGACATAGGGTCCGAAGCGGCCGTCCTTGACGACGATGGGCTTTCCCGACGTCGGGTCCTCCCCGAGCTCCTTGAGCGGCGGCTTGGCGGCGGCCCGCCCGCGCTGCTTGGGCTTGGAGTAGATCTCCTCGGCCTGCTCCATGGTGATGGAGAACAGCTCGTCCTCGCTGGTCAGGGACCGCGAGTCGGTGCCCTTCTTGAGGTACGGGCCGTAGCGGCCGTTCTGTGCGGTGATCTCGGTGCCGTCCTCGGTGGTGCCGACCACCCGGGGCAGGGACAGCAGCTTGAGGGCGTCGTCGAGGGTGACGGTGGCCAGATCCATCGAGCGGAACAGGGAGGCGGTGCGCGGCTTGACCTTCTTCGCCTTCCCCTTCGTCGTCTTCCCAGTGGACTTCGAGACGGTCTTCGGGGCCTCGGCTGCGGGCTCGTCCTCCAGCACCTCGGTGACGTAGGGGCCGAAGCGCCCGTTCTTCGCCACGATCATCGTGTGGGTGTGCGGGTCCAGTCCGAGTTCGCGCTCCTCGCCGTTGGGGCTGGCGAGCAGCTCACGGGCCTTGTCGACGGTGAGCTCGTCGGGCGGCAGGTCGTCGTCGACGTTGGCGCGCTTGCCCTCGGCGTCCTCCACATAGGTGCCGTAACGCCCGACCCGCACGACGATGCCGGAGTCCTCGGCACCGACCGGGAAGGTGGAGGTGGCGCGGGGGTCGATGTCCCCGAGCTCGGTGACGAGCTGGTGGAGGCCCTCGCGGCCCGAGGGGGCGACGCCGTCATGCCCGTTCTCGTCCTGCTTGCCGTCCTGCCCGTAGTAGAAGTTCGTGAGCACCTGGACGCGCTTCGCATTGCCCTGGGCGATCTCGTCGAGGGTGTCCTCCATGTCGGCGGTGAACTGGTAGTCGACCAGATGGGAGAAGTGGTCCTCGAGCAGCCGGGTGACGGCGAAGGCCAGCCAGGTCGGCACGAGCGCCTGGCCCTTCTTGAAGACGTAGTCGCGGCTGGTGATGGTGCGGATGATCGACGCGTAGGTCGACGGCCGGCCGATCTCCAGCTCCTCGAGCTTGGCCACCAGGCTGGGCTCGGTGTAGCGGGCCGGCGGACGGGTGTCGTGGCCCGACGCCGTGACGTCGCGGCAGTCCAGGGACTGGCCCCGGCTCAGCTGCGGAAGGCGCTTCTGGGCGTCGTCCGAGGAGCCCTCGTCGACGGACTCGACGTAGGCGCGCAGGAAGCCGTGGAAGGTGATGGTGCGGCCCGAGGCGGTGAATCCGGCCCGGGCGACGTCGCCGCCGGTGATCGCGATCGGGGAGGCGGGAACGGCGTCGATCCCCACCGACAGGGTCTCGCCCTTGGCGTCGGCCATCTGGGAGGCGATGGTGCGCATCCAGACCAGCTCGTAAAGCTTGAACTTCTCGCCGGTCAGGCCGGTCTGAGCCGGGGTGCGGAAGTGGTCGCCGGCGGGGCGGATGGCCTCGTGGGCCTCCTGGGCGTTCTTGACCTTGGAGGCGTAGACCCGGGGTTTCGCGGGGACGTGGTCGGAGCCGTAGAGCTCGACGGCCTGGGCGCGGGCGGCCCGGATGGCCTCGTCGGACAGGGCCACCGAGTCGGTTCGCATGTAGGTGATGTAGCCGCCCTCGTAGAGGTCCTGGGCCACCGACATGGTGCGCTGGGAGGTGAAGCCGAGCTTGCGGCCGGCCTCCTGCTGCAGCGTGGTGGTGCGGAAGGGGGCGTAGGGGCGGCGGGTGTAGGGCTTGGCCTCCACGGAGGTGACGGTGAAGTCGGCCTTCTCCAGGGCGCCGGCCAGGGTGGTGGCCGAGGCCTCGTCGAGGCGGCGGACGTCGCGGTCCTTGCGGGTGCCGACCAGCTTTCCGTCGGCGTCGAAGTCGCGGCCCTGGGCGATGCGCGTCCCGTCGAGGGTGCCCAACTTGGCGGTGAAGGACTCGTGGGAGTCCTTCGTCTCCAGGACCCCTTCGAGGTCCCAGTAGCTGGCGGAGGTGAAGGCGATCCGCTCGCGCTCCCGGTCGACGACCAGGCGCGTTGCCACCGACTGCACGCGGCCGGCCGACAGCCGGGGCATGACCTTCTTCCACAGGACCGGGGAGACCTCGTAGCCGTAGAGCCGGTCGAGGATGCGGCGGGTCTCCTGGGCGTCGACGAGGTCGGTGTCGAGCTCGCGGGTGTGGGCGACGGCGTCGGTGATGGCCTTCTCGGTGATCTCGTTGAAGACCATCCGCTTGACCGGCACCTTGGGCTTGAGGGTGTCGAGCAGGTGCCAGGCGATGGCCTCTCCCTCGCGGTCGCCGTCGGTGGCGAGCAGGAGTTCGTCGGATCCCTTGAGGAGTTCCTTGAGTTCGCGGATGGTGGACTTCTTGTCCGGGGAGACGACGTAGATCGGTGCGAATCCGTGGTCGACGTCGACCCCGGTGCGCGCCCACGGCTCGCCCTTGTACTTGGCCGGCACCTGGGAGGCGCTGGTCGGCAGGTCGCGCACGTGGCCCTGGCTGGCGCGCACCACGTACCGGGGGCCCAGATAGCCGGCGATCATCGTCGCCTTGTGGGGCGACTCGACGATCACGAGGCTCTTGGTGGGTGCCATCTCTACCTTCCCGTAGGACTCTCGGCTGTCCTGGTTCGCGGGCCTCCCCGGGGCTCAGGGGGGCTGTCGGACCCATATATACAACGCCATGGAGCGCCCACGGTAACGGGTCGGGGAGCGACACGCCCCGCCGGCGACCCTGCGAAGGGTCGGGGCGGGGCGGTCCGTCGAGGCCGGCGACGGCGATGTGTGCGTGTGGTTGCCGGGCGGCCACTACGGGTTTCGCGCCCGGCGATCCGGGCGCGCCTCAGGCCGGAATGTAGCGGAGCTCCGCCTGAGACCGGTGTGTCCGCGAAGGGACCTCAGGCGACTCGCGTGAGCTTGAGCTTCCAGGCGCCGTCGTCGGCGGTCCCCTCCTCGATGTAGGAGACGTCGAGGGCGTCGCCGTTGATCTGCTGAAGCTGGCCGAGCAGCGGGAGCGGATTGTGCGGGGCGACCAGGGCCATCGCCTGACCGGGGGCCAGCTGGGCGAAGGCGCCGATCACCGAGCCGTGACGGATGGCGTGCGGGATGGTGCGCACGTCGAGGACGGGCAGGCCCTCATCGGTCTCCCCGCAGGCGCAGTGGTGGGTCTCGGTGATCGGGATCTCGTGGGTCATCGCATCTCCTTTATTGACGATCAACTCGTCAAAATAATAACAGGTGTGTTCCCAGCCCAGTCACCGGCCCCGATCGGTGCCCTTCCGGCGGCTCCTCGGGAGCCGCCGCTACCACGTTCCGACTCCCGCAAGCCCTGAAGGCCGCCGAATCGTTGCCGAGTCAGCGTCGTTGTTGGACGGAACGACGGGGCGCCTGTTCGTCGCAGACCCAGGATCTGTCACCACCCGGAAGACGGATGAGGGGCGGTGGAGCATCGGCGGGGGAACCAGCGGCCATGACCCGATCCAGGCTGGCCAGTGGTCCTTGCGCTGGCACGGTGAACAAGCAGTGTTCCCGGTTGCTGACGGGAATGCTCCCCAGATGCTCATCACGTGCCAGTACAAGTGACCCTCGTCAATCGCGCGTCGTGGTCAGCGCTGCGGCACCGGGCATGAGTGGCGCACGGATCCCCCGTACCTAGCTGGCGCCGGGCATTTCAGCGAGACATAGGGGGTCTCGGACAAGAACGCCCACAAAACCGCTCTGCCGCGCTGGATCGCACGGCAGGGTGGAAGTACCGGGGCGCCACGAAGGCCCGATACCCCAATCGCCGGCATCCGTGGAATCCGGGCCAGGAATGACACCAGGGTTCACGCCCGCACGAGGATCCCTTCCCGCAGGGCCCGGCGCACCTGGGGCAGGATCTGCTCGCGGACCTCACCGGCGTCCACGTCGAGGATCTCGGCGACGGCCGCGACGATGGCACCGAGGTTCAGGTCCCCGTCGCAGGCGCCCAGCACCCCGCCGAGCACGGTGTCTGCCTCCATGGCCCGGCACAGCCCCGAGCGCTGCCGGAACACGAGGTGCTCGGGATCGGCGGCGCCGGGACGGCCGGTGGATTCGGCGATGACGTCGTCGCGGACGGCCCAGCGCCCGCCCAGCAGGGCGTCATCGGAGGCGAGGGCGTCGTCGACCCCCGCGCGGCGCTGGCCGACGGCCTGGCCGACGGGCTGTTCGATGCTCCAGGGCCATTCCTCGAAGGACAGGTCGGGGTGCTCGCGGCCGGCGGCCGTCAGGGTGATCCAGCCCATCGACACCCCGGTGATGCCCAGCTGCGCGAAGTAGCCGAGCCATTCGTCGTAGCGGGGCCGCCATTGCGGCGATCCGTCGAGGCCGGCGTCGGTGAGCCAGGTCTCGATGTACTCGTGGACGTCGAGGTGTTCGCGTTCCAGCGCCCACAGGTCGACGCCCAGCCCCTCGACCCATCCGGCCAGTCGATCGGCCCAGGGCTGGTCGCCGATCTGCGCCCAGTTGGCGAGGATCTGCACGGTGCCACCGGGATTGAGATGACCGGGCGCCTGACGGACCACCTGCTCGATGAGCCCGTCGCCGCTGAATCCGGCCTCCCGGTAGGTCAGACGCTGCCCCTTCGGCTGGGGCGGGCTCATGACATAGGGCGGGTTGGAGACGATGAGGTCGACCTTCTCGGGGACCGGGTCGAACAGGGATCCCTCGCGCACCTCGACGTCGACTCCCTCGGTGGTGCTGGTCCCCGACAGCGCCAATGACAGCTCGGCCATCTGCAGGGCGCGCGGATTGACGTCGGTGGCGATGACCCGGTCGGCGTGCCGGGCCAGATGCATCGACTGGACCCCGCATCCGCAGCCCAAGTCCAGGGCCGTGCCGACCGTCCGCCGCGAGGTCATCTGGGCCAGGGAGGTCGACGCCGGAGAGACGCCGAGGACGTAGTCGGGGCGGGTTCTGGTGATCTGCTTGTCGAGGCCGGGGGTGGGGTCACAGACCACCCAGCCGGTGGCGTCGTCATCCGGGGAGTCGTAGGGGCGGATGTCGACGGCCGCAGTGGCGTTCTCACCGTCGGTCTCGATGATCCCGGCGGCGGACAGGTCGCCCAGCGGCAGTGCGGCCAGCCGGCCGAGGGGCACGGATCGGCGCAGCAGCCACAGGTTGATCACCGAGGCGAGCGGGTCGTCGCGCCCCGCCAGGGCGGTCTGGGCGGCGACGGTGGTGTTGCGTCCCAGGCCCCGCTGGCCGGCCTGGCCCACCGCCTCCAGCACGTCGTCGGTGCGGTATCCGATCTCTTCGAAGGCGTCGCGAAGGCGGGAGACGGCGTCAGGTTCCAGCAGACTCATGGGCCCAGTGTGGCGCGACCCCGGACACAGCGCGCATTTCACTCGCTGGAGACCCGATTTCAGGATGCTTCTGTCGGACCCCGGCCTCCAGCTGGTGAAATGCGCAGGAGACGCCGCGTCTCGAGATGTCACCGGAAGGTGGCACGCTGTCCCCGTGGCTGTTCCCGGATGGATGCGTGGCGATCAGGTGGTCCATGTGGACCACCGCGACGCCTCTGCCGGTCTGGTCACCGAATGGCCGCAGTGGCTTCCCGCCGACTGCCGCGACTCGATCCTGGCGGCGGGTATTGAAAGGCCGTGGGTCCATCAGCGCACCCTGGCGGATCTGGCCTTCTCGGGGCGTCACAGTGCGATCTGCACCTCGACGGCCTCGGGCAAGACCCTGGCGTATCTGCTGCCGGTGATGGCCGCGACCGCCTCCCACACACCCGTGCTCGGCGTCGAGGACACCTCGCTGCGCGCCCAGCTGACCTCGCGCCGGCGCCATTCGGCGCTGTACCTGGCGCCGACAAAGGCCCTGGCCCACGACCAGTGGAGGGCCTGCCGCGAGCTGGGGCCAGAGGGCTGGGCGGTCTCGGCCCTGGACGGCGACTCCGACCAGGCCGAGCGACGGTTCGCCCGCGATCACGCCACATACGTGCTCACCAATCCCGACATGCTGCACCACTCGGTGCTGCCGAACCACGCCCGCTGGTCGTCGCTGCTGGGCAGCCTGCGCTACGTGGTGGTCGACGAGGCGCACCGCTATCGCGGGGTCTTCGGCGCCCATGTGGCCCAGGTGCTGCGCCGGCTGCGCAGGCTGTGCCGGATGCACGGCGCCGATCCGGTGTTCATCCTGGCCAGCGCCACCTCCACCAATGCCGCCGAGGCGGGCGCCCGGCTCATCGGGGCACCGGTGGAGGTGGTGGATCGCGACGACTCCCCCCACCCGGCCCGCGACGTCGTGCTGTGGCAGCCCGAAGAGTCCGCGACCGCCGATGCCGCGCGGCTGGTGGCCAGGCTGGCCGACGAGGGGCGCCAGACCATCTGCTTCGTGGCCTCGCGCAGCCTGGCGGAGGTGATCGCGGTGCACGCCCAGGACCAGGTGATCGGCGACGGCGTGATCGCCTCCTACCGGTCGGGCTATCTGCCCGAGGAGCGCCGGGCGATCGAGGCCGGTCTTCAGGACGGGTCGGTGCGGGCGGTGGTGGCCACCAACGCCCTGGAGCTGGGCGTCGACGTCTCGGGGATGGACGCCGTGGTGATCGTCGGCTATCCGGGTCGGCTCTCGACGCTGTGGCAGCAGGCGGGGCGGGCCGGAAGGGCGGGGCGCGATGCCCTGGTGACGGTGCTGGCCCGCGAGGATCCGCTGGACCAGTACCTGTTCGGCCATCCCGAGCTGCTCTTCGGCCGGTCGGTGGAGACGACGGTGCTGCATCCGGACAATCCCTATGTGATGGGCCCGCATCTGGCGGCGGCGGCCCAGGAGGGATTCATCTCCCCCGCCGACGAGGAGTTCTACGGGCCGGCACTGGCGCCGGTCGGCGACATGCTGGTAGCCCAGAAGGTGCTGCGGCGCCGCGGCCAGAAGCTGTTCTGGACGCGGCCCGATAGGGCGGTCGACGCCATCGACCTGCGCTCGATGGGGGGCATGGGCATCGACGTCATCGACAAGCTGACCGGCCGGGTGGTCGGCGTGGTGGACGAGAAGGCCGGGGACCGCACGGTCCATCCGGGGGCGGTGTACCTGCACCAGGGGGATCAGTGGCTGGTTGATGAGTATCTGCCCGACGATCATCAGGCGCTGGTGCACCGGGAGGTGCCGGGGTTCTGGACCCAGCCGCAGTCGGCGTCGAGTGTGCGGATCGTCGCCGAGGAGCAGCGCCGGGCCTTCGGGGACGGGTATGTGGCGTGCGGGCAGGTGGAGCTCACCGAGCAGGTGATCGGCTATCTGCGCCGCGACGAGGTGACCAACGACGTGTGGGACTCCACCGCCCTGGAGATGCCCGAGCACACCATGGTGACCCAGGCCTGCTGGTGGGTGGTGCCCGATGCGGTGACCGACCGGCTGGGGTTGGACGCCGTGGCCCTGGCCGGAGCGGCGCACGGCACGGAACACACGGCGATCGGCATCCTGCCGGCCTTCGCGTCGTGCGACCGGTGGGACGTCGGCGGGGTGTCGAGCGCCCTGATGACCGATACCGGGGCCTGCACCATCGTCGTCCACGACGGTCAGGCCGGCGGGGCGGGGTTCGCCCGCGCCGGTTTCGAGCGGGCCGAGAAGTGGTGGCATGCGACGGCAATGCGGCTGGCGGAGTGCCCGTGCGAGGCCGGCTGCCCGTCGTGCGTGGTCTCCCCCAAGTGCGGCAACGCCAACCAGATGCTCGACAAGGACGCGGCCCGTCGGCTCGCCGCGGCGATGGATCCGCTCCGGGGCCTTGCCACGCAGGGAATACGGTAGTACCATAATCTATGGCCATCGAGTTCACCGAGAGCGCCGGAAAGCATGGGTTCGCGCTCACCGATGCCCTCCGGGCAATGAGCGATCCCGAGATCTATGTGCCCCGCTTTGACGCGGCGCGCGTCCAGGGAAGACCCGACACCGCGGCCTGGATCGGACGATCACGATCCGGGACGAGGATTGAGGTGTTCGGATTCCTCGTCCCACCAAGGACAGTGGTCGTCTTCCACTGCATGGAGGCAAGGCCCAAGACCCTACGACGCATTGAGGAGCAGTCATGAATGACGACAGCAACCATGAGATTCGCCACGGTGTCGACATCGGCGAGCTGTCGGACTGGGCCGAGTCTGACGCTCCTTTCGACACCCCCCAGACCTCCCCGGTCCTCACCGGTGATGAAGCCAAGGAGGCCAGCCGGGCATTCCTCGCCCGCGTCGGTCAGCCCACGCTCGGGCACAGCCACGCCCAGGGCACCGGCAGGTCTCCCCGGCGCCAGGTCCGCCTGCCCGAGGACATGAACGCCAGGCTCGACGCCTACGCCTCCAGACACGGCGGCAACGCGTCAGCGATCATCCGCGAGGCCGTCGCCGAGTATCTTGACAGGATCGGCGCCTGACCCACCATCGCTACCAACCGCACCCGCCCCCACCGGACGACTCCGATGAGGCCTTCAGCGCCGGTACACCTCGCGTCGATGCCCGGCCCGGACGACGGTCACGATGAGTTCCTCGTCGAGCACGTCGTAGATCACCCGGTCGTTCCCGATCCGGATTCTCCAGGCCGTGTCCTCGCCAACCAGCTTCTTGGCGCCCTGGGAGCGCGGCTCGGCGGCAAGACCGGCAACGGCAGTCAGGATCCGGTCTCGGATCTGGCGGGGCAGCTTACGTACCTGCTTGGCGGCGGCGCGGGTGAACTCGATCCGATAGGTCACTGGCGCAGCCCGGCCCGCAGCTCATCAAGGCTGACCCTCGTGCCGTCGTCCTCGGCCTTCGCCTGCCGGTAGGCGGCCACGTCCTGGGCCATCTCGAACTCCTCGAGGGCCTCCAGATCATCGGGGGAGATGACGACGGCAACCAGCTTGCCATTGCGGGTGACCCCGATGCGCTCCCCTCCATACATGGCCCGGCCCAGCACATCCGACAGCTTGGACCTCAGCTCTCGAGTAGTGACCTCATCATCAATGGCGCCCATAAGTGCGAGTGTAGCCCGATGGTACATTGTGTACACAATCTGAACTGCCTTGGCTCCCTCGACCGGCTCATGCTCATGGAGCCGCCAACGGTGCGCAACCCGAGCGTAAAGGGACTTGATTAATGCCAAGGCCTTGAGAGCATGTGAGCAGTGTCAATCGATGCCGGTCGCGCTCGTGAGTCCTGATATCGGGCAGGAATCGAGAGCAGCACCGAGCGTCGAGTGCCCGGCAACATAGAAATAGGCGTCCGGGTCGATCAGCTCGAACAGTACCCGTACCTCAGCCAGACGATTCTCCAGACCGGTACGGGTGGAGAACACCGGCTCGTTGTGAGCCAGCCTGTTGCGGAACTTCACGACACTGGTGACCAGCCCATGCACCCTCGCCCGCCCGGTACCCTTCGGGAAGGCGCGATGCAGGATCGGGTTCCAGATCGTTGGCGCTCGCTCGCCCACGGTCAGGGTCGACCAGAACCCGAACGTCAACGCCGCCACGACTTCGGCATGGGTCGGCCGCGAACTCAGCCCGCGCTTCGCATCGCTCAACCGCGCGAGACTGGCCTGATTGCGGCGATGCTGCTGCGCGCGCGCTCACTGGACGCCCTGCTCCAACTGAAACAGCGCCGACTGCGGATCGACCGCCCATTCGGGGTAGCGCCGGGACAGCTCTCGGTCATAGGCATTGCGAATCGCGATTTCGAGATGCCCGACATCCACAATCCCGGCGGCAGCCACACGTGAGTTCCACATGTAGGTCTCCATCGCGAGGGTGTGGTCGTCGGCTGCGACACGCAGGTAGCGCCGGTAGCGAGGCGCGCTCAACCACCGCACGGCTTGTGCGGCATCGAGCGCGGGCACCGGATTGGGCATACCTGCTATCCTAGGGACATCGCCCTGCGGATAACCGCCCTCTGTCTGGCTTAGGTCAGTTAGGCACCGCGGGGCTTTGTTCTGCCCGCGAGACGTGCCGGGGCCGTCCGGCCGCATCGCCGCGTTCCCCGACCCCGGACAAGAGGCTGACAAGCAACCCTCCGCCTGCGGCCATGCCAGGTCTGCGCCGGGCTCACCAGCGCTTCCGGGTGCCCCACGCCCACCGGGCGGCCCCGATGAGGCCCTGGCCCGCCAGCGTCGTCTGGCCGGTGTCGCGGACCAGTTCGTGATGGACGACGCCGGGCACCGCTCCGCTCTCCGGCAGACCGTCGTCGACCGGCTCGGATCCGTGGCCGCCGGTCAGGGCGTCGACGAGGTGGCGGTCGTGGGAGACGAGCACCACCTGGCTGCGCCGCGCGGACTCGGCGACCAGTTCGGCCAGGGCGGGCATCACCGAGGGGTGGAGGCTGGTCTCGGGCTCGTTGAGCACCAGGAGTTCCGGGGGCTGCGGGGACAGCAGCGCGGCGGCCAGCATGATGAATCTCAGGGTGCCGTCGGACAGTTCCGGGGCTCCGAGGGGCCGCAGCAGTCCGGTCTGGGTGACGGCCAGGTGGAGGGATCCGTCGCCGCCCTCCTCGACGCCGACGTGAGCCCCGTCGAGGGCCCGGGCGACGGCCTCCTGGAAGGGCGCGGACCAGGCCGATTCAAGGATGGTGGCGACGGCGGCCGCCAGATCGTGGGCGTCGTCGGCCAGGACGTCGGTGCGGGTGGCCACGCACGGCCGGCGGGCCGGGGAGGCGGGGTCGGTGCGCAGCCCGTCGTAGAACCGCCAGGACGACATGGTCCGGCGCAGCGCCACCAGTTCGGGGGTGGTGGCGCGGTCGGCGACCTCGTCGATGATGGATTCGCGCGGCGGCAGCCGGGTCTCCAGTTCCGCCCAGCGACCGTTCTCGCGGGCCCGGACCTTGGACCAGCGCCGATCGACCAGGGTGCCGGCAGGCCGCAGCACCGGCGGCACGAAGACCTGTTCGCGTTTGATCTCGGGGTCACGGAAGAAGATCGTCGACTCGGGGCCGGCCTGGGGCAGGCCGAGATCAACGAGGTAGCCCAGGTCGTCGGCCAGCACGCCCAGCCCCAGGCTGATCGGGCCGGTGCGCGTCCCGGTGCCCTGGATGGGAACCTGACCGGTGCGCATCGCCGAGGTGATCTGCTCGGGGCCGGCCCACAGCACCTGGGACAGTCCGCCCTCGGCGGCCAGGGAGCCGATGAGCCGGCCGTGGGCGATACCGGCCAGCAGCCGCAGGGAGCGGTACAGGTTGGTCTTGCCCGACCCGTTGGCGCCGGTGATGACGGTCACCCGCCCCAGCGGCAGCACCAGGTCGCGGATGCTGCGGTATCCGTGGACGGCCACCAGAGAGATCATGGAGACGACGCTACGCATCGCCTCCGACAGGACCTCCTGGCCACCGTGCCGGGGCCAGGATCCGGCGACCTGGCTGGGGAGGATGGCCCGAGGACGCCGACCCTCCCCTCCGAGACCGGGACGCACGTTAACGTTCTGTGACAAGGGGAGACGTCTGCCAACCAGGCATCGTCGGCGGATCTAGCGTTGTCCCATGACTCTCGAGAATCCCCTTCTGACCGCTGTTCTGGGCCGTGGCGTGCTGCGCGATCCCGGCCCCGTCGTGACCGCCGACGACCTCGGGCTGACCCGGGGCGACGGCGTCTTCGACGCCACCCGGACTCTCACGACAGCGGGCGGATCCACCACCGTCGATGACCTCGAGGATCACCTGGCCCGATTCGCCCGCTCGATCGCCGGGATCGACGGACCGGCTCCGGATCTCGATGCGTGGCGCAACCTCATCGACGCAGCCACCACGGCCTGGACGCAGCCCGGCGAGGGGATGCTCAAGCTCATGTACACCAACGGCCACGAGGTCACAGCGGGCCCGCCGACCGGCCTGCTGACCCTCAGTCGGCTCCCCGACCACCTCATCACGGCCAGGGACGGCATCGGCGTAGCCCTGCTGTCGCGCGGCTATCCCAGCGACGCCTTCGCCGACGCGCCCTGGCTGCTCGGAGGGGTGAAGACCCTCTCCTATGCGGTGAACGTCGCCGCAGCACGCGAGGCCGGCCGGCGCGGCGTCGATGACATCGTGTTCACGAGCAGTGACGGCTACCTGCTGGAGGGCCCCACCTCGGGCATCGTGATGGCGGACGGAGACACCCTAGTGACGACACCGACGGGTCCCACCGGGATCCTCGCCTCGGTGACCGTCGACCACGCGATGACCGGCGCCGCCGTCGACGGCGTGTCGACACTCACCCGCCTCATCCGGCCCGAGGAACTGAGCGGCTGCAACGGCTTCTGGATCCTCAACTCCGGCTCCGGAGTGGCACCGATCCTCACCGTCGACAGTCGGCCCGTCCCGCAGAACCCGGCCATGACCCGGCAGCTGCGGCACTGGACCGGATTCGCAGCCTGAGACCGGGGCCCAGGCCATCCGATCACCGCGTCGGCCCGGCCCTCGCGGTGCGGATCGCCCGGTCGGGGGCTCCGGGCAGCGAGACACGCGGCATCAGCTTGACCGCCACGCCCACCTCGACGACGAAATCCACAGCAGTGGCGTCCACCGCGCACGAGACCACGGCGGCGTCGTTGGCGACCGCCGTTCTGCGTGCCGCAGTGCAAGCGTCGTCGGAGACCATCTGCGCCCTGGCACCCGCCAGGGCCGACAGGTCGGCAACCTCGGAGGCGCGGCGCGCCCCACCCAGCCATCCGAGCAGGCACACGCCCATCCACACCGCGGCAACCACCAAGACTCCCAGGCCGCCGACCAGGATCGATCCCGAGCCTCGTTCATCCCGGCGTCCTCGATCGCCACGCTGGCCCGGGCGTCGCCGGCCGGTCATGGCGTCTGCCCCGGCTCCAGCGGCGCGGACGCCGTACCGACCACCGTGATCGGGCCCACCCTGCCCATCGACCGCTCCGCGGACACGCGCACCCTCACCCACCCTGCCGAGGTGCTCGTGGACACCGTGGCCCCCTGGGGCACATTTCCCCGGGCCTTCGCCGCCACGGCCTTGTCACCGCGCGCCAGCTGGTCGGCGATCTCCGAGGCGCTGGAGCGGCAGCTCCCCTGCAGCGACACCAGGCCGGCCACCCATGCGGCCAGGCAGACCAGCACGGCGGCCGACAGCAGGCTCACCGCCAGCTCCGCGGTCACCATGCCGCGCTCAACCGACCGGGCCGCACCGGGCTGTCGGATACCCGGTTCTGCCCGGTCGGGGCTGCCGGGAGAGTTCCCCCTCCCGGCAGCCCGCATGGTCCGGTATCCGGTCACTTGATCTGCGCTCCGGCCTTCTGCAGGATGCCGAGAACCAGCTTCAGCATCTCGGAGGCGAACTGGGCGCCGGTGAAGATCTTGAGCAGCACCAAGGCCAGCGCCACCGCCGCCAGGATGCCCACCGCGTACTCAGCGGTGGCCATGCCCCGCTGAACGGTCGTCCCGAGCCGGTCGGCGCCCCGGCTCAGGCGGGATCTGCGGCCCCGCCGGGAGACGGTGAGCGGGTGGTCGGCGTTCAGCACTTCGATTGAGGAGGTCATCTCGGTTCCTTTCGTCGATCCGGGTGTTCCCCGGATGCGGGATCTCACTTCTCACCTCAGTTATCGCTGTCGGACCCCCCGATCTGTCGTCGGATCCGCAATCTGTGGACAACTTCTTCCGGCCCCTCGGCCCTGTGGACAACTCGCCCTCCCCGCCCCTTGCCGCCGCGCCCCTCACAGAGCCCGCAGCACGGTCCCGGCGATGATCGGCACCACTCCCACCAGCAGGAATGCCGGCAGGTGGCAGCACACCAGCGGCATGGTGGAGCTCACCCCGACCTTCCTGGCGCGCTTCTCCGCCTCCTCGGCAGCCGCGCGCCGCATCTCCTCGGCGTGACTGCCCAGCACCTCGGCGACGCCCTCCCCCGACCCCACCGCACGCGCGACGTCGCGCGCCGCGTCCTGCCAGCCCGGCACCTCGGCCAGTCCCAGCCAGGCGTCGGACTCGCCCACCCCGGCAGCCAGCCGGGAGCGCACGGTTCGCAGGTCCTGGGTGCAGGGGTCCTCGCCGAACTCGGTGACCCGTTCCAGGGCCGCGCGCAGCGGCACCCCGGCCTCAAGCACGCCGGCCAGCAGGGCGAGGGTGTCGGGCATCGCCAGGGCCCGCCGGGTTCTGGTCCGCCGGGCGGACGCCGACTCCAGGCGCCCGGCGGCGATCACGACAACACACCGTTCAGTTTGACATTTAGCC
>OMJG01001111.1_pt1 | contig 16773 bp, 4 predicted proteins | sample 1646431 | NCBI WGS metagenome assembly OMJG01 (sample SAMN03771674, study PRJEB25209) | food metagenome | isolation source: Cotija cheese | place: Mexico:Jalisco,Michoacan | collected 2011-12-12
TTCGATCAGCTGCTGGGGGATCAGGCGCCGTCGTCCTCGTCGGGCGGGGGCCGGTAGGTGCCCACTCGATGCGCGCGGTGGGTTAGACGACAGCCTCCGGAAGGTAGGGGCTGGCCTCCTTGCTCCACGAGATCGCGAGCATATCGCGCGCACGGGTTGCACCGACATACAGCAGCGAACGCTCCCGCAACGCATTGTCGGCCCGGGCCTTCTCGTCATAGTCGCTGCCGCGGAAGAACCTCGGGATGGAGGTCTCGCTGACTTCGAAGAGCAGCACCCGGGAGAATTCCGTGCCCTTGGCGCGATGCAGGGTCATCGCGGCCGGGGTGCCGGTGGGAATGTCCTGCTGATCCACGGGCGCCACGGAAACGCCGCGCTCGCCGAGCGCTCGGACCAGGGCATCGCGCTGCTTCTTGGTGCGAGTCAGGATGCCGATGGTGTTGACCGCCAGGCCGGCGCTCTCAACTTCACGGATCCAGGTTCTGAGCACCTCGGCCACCCGGTCGTACTCCTGCACCAGGTCATCCGTCGGGATCTTCAGGGGAGCCGGACCCGAGCGGCTGGAGAGATAGCGTTCTCGGCTATGGTCAATCTGCTGATCTTCGGCTTCGTCCAGGTCGTAGTCTCCGCCGTCGAGGACCCTGAGGGCCAGGCTGAGATTCTGGGCAGTGGTGCGGTAGTTCAGTCGCAGACGACGTGAACGGCCGACCACCTTGATCCCATAATGGCCGAGCACCACGCGCTGACCATAGATCCGCTGGTTGGAGTCTTCGGCGATGAACAGGTCATCTGGGCTCTCCGGGACGATCGCGCGAGCGAGCACCCATCGAGTGGGGGTGAAGTCCTGCCCCTCGTCGATGAGCAGATGATCCACCCGGAGAGCGCTGTCCAACTTCGTCAGCACGGCTGCGGCCACCGCCGCGGCCTCATCCCAGTCGATCTGTTGGGATGTGAGGCCGCTGTCGCGATACCGCTGCACCACGGCCCACACGGCTCGACGCTGATTCCGGCCGAGACGAGTTCCCCGCCCCACGCGGGGGGCCCGCAGATAGTCCTTCTCGGTGGTGATCCCCGCCGGAAGGATCACCTCCTGGTATTCGGAGCGCAGGAAAGCCGGAACGGAGAGCTCTTCGGGAAGCTCAGAGCCAGCGGCGTCGATGGCCTCCTCCCAGGGCCCCATCCCGTAGATTCCCGCGTTGCGGGGCTCCGGCACCCGGCGCACGCCCCATCCCAGGACCTCCTCCATCCCCTGCAGGAGCGCAGGAGACCCATTGGATTGGTTCAACACCGTACGAGCCACCTGGTCCAAGGTCATGACGCTGACTCCGGGGGCACCCAGCTTCACGCCGACCTGAAGTGCTGGATCCAGGGCGCGGATCTGCTGGGCGATCATCTCCACGAGGTTGCGGGTGTAGGAGACCACCAGGACGTTGGCCCCGGGATTCTGCCGGGCGAGCCGCGCCGCCCGGTGGACCAGCACCACGGTCTTACCGGTTCCCGCCCCTCCGGAGAGGCGGAACGGGCCGGAGGTCTTCTTCTCCACGTACTCCTGCTGATCGGGATGGAGGAAGAGGCGCCAGGCCTCGAAGTCCCCATTGGAGAGGGCTTTCTCCAAGGCGGCATCGTCTTCGATGAGGTGGAAGCGGGACGCACCCTGGGAACTGGTCACCGCGCGCACCACATCGTCGGTCTCGGAGGGCACTCCCACCGCGGTGCCACCGATGGGCCCGTTCTCGAGGGCGGTGTGCCGGGCCCGAACCTCCTCCAGAGGGGTGCCGGTGGCGAGTTCCAGCAGGGCGTCCGCCTGCCATCCACCGACGCGTTCGAGGAAAGCCACCAGCTCCTCTTCGGTGGATACGTCCACGGCCATCTCCGCCACTGGCTCGTCCACGCCCAGCTGTCCCGCGAGCACATCCGACTCAAAGATGCTCAGCGGGTTGGGGTCCGTGATCTCGATGGTCTCGGCAGAAGATGCTGAAGCAGCCTCGTTCTGCTGTCGGGCCATCAGCTGGGCAGCGCGTTCCTCCACGAGAGCCTTGAGCTCGGAGTCCGAGTAGACCTTCTCATCGTGGCCGGGGATGGGTACGGTCTGCCGGATCTCGGCGTCACCGGTGAGGGGGTTGACGCGAGCGTAGGCTTTTGCGGCCACGGCATAGGCGCGGTCATGGGCGTAGACACCGTAGGCCAGCCAGAGGTCTTTGAGATCGAAGAGCACCATGCGATGGAACTGGTCGACACGGGCGGTGCGCACGCGTTCGTCCGCGCAGTTCTGGACGGGTTCGATATGCAACCCGTTGGTGGTGCTGTCTCGCATGATCTTCTCGACAGTCGACAGAACCTTCCCCCGGATGCTCGGGTCGTAGCTGGTGGGGAAGCCGCGGTCGATCAGGACCTGTTTCCGAGAGGTGGTCATAATGTCACCGTCTTTCCGTCGAGGTTTTCGCCCCGACTCTCCAGATGCTTCTTAATGTCAACGAGGTCCGGGCCGGTCACCGTCCAGCCAACGGGGGCGATCTTCCGGAATTTATCTGCGAGATCGGGGTCCGAAAGCCAGGCGATCCCGAGATCCGGCCAGGCCAGGTCCACCGGGTAGCCTTCGTATTCCTCCCCGGCCCGCGGGAGGGGGAGGTTGAGCCGAGCGGCGAAGATGAGAACGGCTTTCTCGTCCGGGGTGAGCGCGTTGTTCACCAACGCCTTCCATGAATCACTCAGCATCATGGGGCGTCTGGGGTTGATCAGATCCACAGGCCTCGCAGTGAGCTGAGACTGCGTCGACGGGCTCATCGGAGGCTCTTCGTCGGTTCCGGAGAGGATCTCCAGCCAGGATTCGGAGACGGGTTCGGATTCCTCGCGGGTCAGCTGCCCCAGGGAGGATCTCGTCTCCAGCAGCGTCGTGGAGCTCGAGTTCAGGTCCTGCCGCAGGTTGGACAGGGTCAGCCAGATCCTCCACGCGTCCTCGAAGTACGGGGAGGCCACGGCCTCATCGCTGTCGTCCAGGATCACCGCGAGCAGGTTCGGTGAGGGTTTCACGTCGCCCAGGATGACGAGCGGTCCGATGCGCCGCACGAAGCCGTCGTTCTTCGTCGGTCGCGCCGGGGGCGGCAGAGGGGCATCGAGTGGAGCGCTCAGGATGTCGAGGGCCTGCGCTCCCAGGGCCTTGGGACTGACCGGTACCGGTTTCTGGTTGAAGAGCAGGAGATTGAGTCCTTGCGAGACGGTGCGCTGACGTTTGAAGGGGTCGCGGATGTGTCCTCTCAGGAGGGTCAGCAGCTGGGTAATCGGGTCGGCATCGAGGTAGGCGAGGTCATCCGCATCCACCATGCCGCCGGACCGCACTCTCGTGAGGATCTGGGGGATCCAGAGGTGTTTGAGCACCGCGTCCTGTGGCTCTCCGCGCTGAGCCGCCTCATAGGCTTCGAGATCTCGATGCGTCACGGCATAAACCAGGTAACCCTGTTCCCGCAGTCCGCGGCGCTTGAACGCATCGTCTCCCACGCGGTTGTGGGCGGAGGTGGCGTGGAATTCCCGCCCGTCCAGGTAGATCGCCGCGCCTATGATTCCCTCGCGGATCGGCCACTTGAGAAGGAAGTCAGGTTGAGTGTTCTCCACCCGCACCTGAGGGGCGAAGGTGTAGGTGATCTCTCCGATGATCGCGGAGAACCCCGCCCCGCCGTCGTTGGTGGTGTCCGTGATCTTCGCATCGGGGATCTGGCCGACGGCGGCGCGGAACAAGCGTCGGAAGCGCTGTTCGAGGGTGGATTCGAAGTCCGCTCCCATCGGGGCGCTGCCCCGTTCGACGCGCCAGGTCATCGTCGGACCGGGGACTTCGTCGGAGGATCCCATGAGCGTCCGGAGGATCGTCAGAGCCCGGTTTCGGTCCAGGTATTCGCGCTTCGAGGCCCGCACATGAGGCATGAGGCAGCGGAAGCAGGCGCTCTTCTCCTCCTCCTCCCGGCATGGACACTGGGAGAGGTGATCGTGGGCCAAACGCAGCAGCTCCCACAGGGATTCCGGGGCAGCGAGCTCCGCGAGGTACCCGGTGCCACCGGGGACGGAATCGTAGAGCAGGAGGGATTCGGCGCTGTTCCGGGTGACATCCGGAACCACTTCCATGCCCAGGTGGCCGATCTCCCCTCCGAAGCGCTCTCTGAGCCCCACCATGAGGGCGGCGTAGAAGCTCCACAGGGAACGTCCCGAACTGTCATCGATGATCGATGGCGGGAGGCTGATCATGAGGGTCTCGGTAGTCAACTCTCGGGAGAGCACCGCGGAGACGGATTCCGATTTCTCTGCGCGCCGCTGCCCGCACCATCCCTGATGTTCCTGGGGTTTGTTCTCGCCCAGGGTGGTGTCCAGATGGCCGCATTCCGCGCAGATCTCGAATCCGCCGATCCGCTGACGGCGCCCAGCCAGAATCGATTCACGGGATCCTTCACGCGGCCGACCCACGTTGAGCCGGGTCAGGCGGGAGCCGCGGCGGTAGGCGATACCCACCCCGGTTCCGATCACGGACCATTCTGCTCTGGTCTGGGCGGAGGAGAAGTCCGGGATAGTGAGGGTCTCGTAGCTGGTGCTGACCCGTTCCTCGGAGGAGTCGGTGATCTTGGCGCGGTTCAGCTCCATGGTCGAGGAGACTTTGGTCAGCTCCACCACGTGCAGATGCTGCCCTGCATCGGCGATGCCGGGGCGGCGGCACCGGGGATTCGGGCAGGAGTCCAGCCGGTCGGAGGCTTCACAGACGGTGCTGTGCCCACAGTCCGGACAGAAGGCCACCCGCCGGATGCCGTCGCCATCGCTGCCGACGTCCACGGTGTCGATCTTCAACTCGTGTCCATCGGCGTAGAAGCTGTTCCCGGGGGCCAGTTCCGTGAGGGCGGAGAATCCGGAGCGGGCGTATTCGGCGGGCAGGTGCTTCCACTCATCCTGCGCATTGCGGTAGGTGAGCGTGGCTTCCAGAGTCACGGAGTCGTCGTAGAGGGTGAAGTTGGGGAGCAGTCCGAAGCGCTCGAGCACACTGATCCAGTGTTCGCGACTATGCTGCGAGGCCTCTGCGCACAGGCGCATCTGACTCCCTGCCAGGCGCCGTTCCTCACGACGGCGCGCTTCCTCGTTCTCGGTGAGGCCGAGCTGACGCTCCTGCTCGTCGAGCAGCTCGTGTTGGCCTTTCAGCTGTTCCTCGTGCTTTTCGGATTCCTCCGTGATGATGGTCCGGCCTTCCGCGATGTCCTGGAGGCTCTTCTCCACGGCCTGACGGCGGTGGATGATCTCCTCCTTCTCCCGTCCCCACCGGTGGACGGCGGATTTCACGGCCTGTTCCAGCCCGCTGGGTTCGCCGCCGGTGGGTCGGGTGACCCACTCCCTCAGCTCCTCGGCGGCCTGACGGGTCATCCCTCGGCGGGGATCATCGCCGATCTGGAAGACGGAGAGGAATTCGTCCACGCGCTGGGCGGCGTGACGTTCGACGTCCGCCAGCAGGACTCCGAGGAAGGTGTCCGGGGCGGTGGATCTCATGATGGAAGCAGCCCGGAGGGTTTCCGGGGTCCCGGAGTCACCGGCCAGGCGATCCATGAGGAAGGCGATGAACTGCCGGTGCAGGATCTCCTCGGCGGAGAGGTAGGCGGCAGGCGGGCGCACGGGGCCGTTGAGCATGAATTCGGGATCCGCGAAGGCCGAACCGCGGCCGCGGGTGGTCATGAAGGCCAGGTCCAGGGAGTTCCCGGTGAGGCGTCCCGCCCGGCCGACACGCTGGAGGTAGGAGGCGACGGTGGTGGGGATGGACGCGAGGATCACGGTGGAGAGGTCGCCGATGTCGATGCCCATCTCCAAGGTGGGAGTCGCAACCAGGACGTTGGGCGCTCCGGGGGTGGTCTCGCTGTTCTTGAACTCGGTTTCGTAGGTCAGTCGGGTCTGCCCCGGCAGCAGGGAGGTGTGTTCGCGGGCGATGACGCGGCGCATGTCTCCGCGGTAGAGGCTGCGGTAGTAGCTCTCGCGCAACCGGCCCGTCTGCAGGCTTCCCTTGCACTGGTAGGTGCTGCACGGTCCGCCGTTCATCGCGGTGAGGGTTTCTGTGAGGCCGGTGGTGATCTCTCCGCAGACGGGGCAGCGCAGGATCTTCGGGATTGATGGGATCAGGGCCATCATGAGTTTCTCGGGGCGCAGCCCGTAGCTCTCGCAGACGGTGATTCCGTGTTCGGTCACTTCTAGGGTGTCGGTGAACCCGGCGTCGCTCAGTGCGGTGAACAGCGGCTTCATGAGGTGCCCCGCGCCGCGCTTGTCGATGCTCAGGCAGCGGGCGGTCCAATCGACGTACCAGCTGGCGGTGTGGGAGGGGCTGATGAATTCGCTCTTATCGCTCAAGCGACCCGTAGCGGGGAAGGTGGGTGAGCGTCGGCCCGGAGGGAAAGCCGGCATCATTTCCGTGGGTTTGCGTCCGCCCCAGAGGTCATAACGCTTGCCTCCCCTCTCCCGGTAGCGACGCAACCAAGGGTGGCCGATGGCACCGTCGGCGCGCAGACGCTCCAGGATGCCGCGCACCCACACGCTGACCTGCTCTTCTTCGGCGGGACCGATGGTCTGGATCCTCGTCTGCCGTGCGAAGTCCTCCAGGACCTTGTGGCCCACGGAGCGCAGCTGGTCTTCGGCGGCGGCCACGGAGGCTGCGGCAGCGCCGGTAGCGGCCAGGGTGCGCCCATAGGATTCGACGAGGCCGGCTTCTAGCTGCAAGTCGAATTCCAGGCGCGATCTCACCTGTTCTGCGGCTCTGCGTCGGCGCTGAGCGGATTCCGTCTCATCCCAGTATCCACGGACGGGGTCGTTCTCGGCGATAGTGGGGTGGAGCAGCCGGTAACGCTGTTCGGGGGTCCGGGCTTCTGCCATCATCCGCTCCACCACTGTCTGCACGGGGGCGGGTTCCTCGGTGAGGGCGGAGTGGATCGCGGAGCGCAGGGTCAGGAAGTGGGAGCGAGCTTCGACGAATCCGGCCCGGTGGGCGGCATCCTGCACGGAGTCGGTGAAGACCAGGGATTTCTTCTCATGGGAGTCCAGCCCGGCTGTGCCGAAGAGGCTGGAGAGGGCCACCGAGAGGAGGGTTGCGGTGCGGGATCCGAGGAAGCGGATGCCGCCTTCCCTCTGACAGGACGGGCAGGTGTCCGCGATGGAGAGGCTGTCCGCTTCCAGGCCGGTGTGTATCAGCACGGGGAGGATGTCGAGGTCTCCTGCCTCGTCGGCCGGAGGGAGGTCTCCGAGGGTGCGGCTCTCGGGGTTGAAGAAGCGGAGATTGTCATGGTCTCCGGGTTCGGCCCCGGGCTGAGAGATGAGGGCGCGGAATCGGCCGGTGCGGCGCACGTGGGCTTCGCGAATCTCCTGGGACCTGACGCTCAGTTCGCCGATGCCGGTGTACGCCGCCCCCCAGCCGGTACGGCCGCAGTGGCGGCAGTAGATCGCGGGCAGGAAGGTGCCGTTATGGGTGGTGCGGTCATCACTCCAGGAGAAGGACACCGTTGGGGAGACCGCCCGGTCCACGCGGGAGACCTCGCGGATCCAGAGGTGAACCTCCACGTTGGGGAAGCGGTTGCGCTCGGTCTGCGACCGCACGTGGGACAGCGCCCCGCCGAGGGCCTCGAGGAAGCGGGAGCCGGTGGTGCCCGGGTCCAGGTGGGGGACCAGGGCTCGGCTGAGTTCTCGCAGGGGAATGGCTTCGGCGGTATGGGCGAGCAGCTCGCTCACCAGCGGGTGGGCGAGGAGGAGGTCGGGTGCACTCGCGGAGTCCGCTGCCTGCCCGGCGGGGGTTCCGTCGGTGGTCTGCCACAGCAGGTCGAGGACTCGACGGGTCAGCTCCGCAGGGTCGGGCAGCTGCCCCACCCGTGCCTCAGGAAGCAGCTCGAGGAGGGCGGCGAGCTGTCCCTGGGTGGGGTGCTCCTGGGCTCGCCACCGTGTGCGGTCCAGGCGGGTGAGGGCCTCCTCGCGCAGGGATTCTCGAGTCACGCGCCGCTCGGTCACCACCGAGTCCGGGGTGAACTCCACCCCGAAGATCGTGCTGGCGAAATCGGCCACCGGGGCGATGTCCCGATCATCTCCCAGGGTCGCCGAGGTGGCGACCGGGATCATCGCGGTGCGCTGCGGAGCCAGCCGGTTCAGGAGCAGCCGCAGCCGCCGGATGAGCATGGCGACGTCGGTTCCCTGGGCGCCGTTGTAGGTGTGGAACTCGTCCAGCACCAGATAGCGCAGGGATTCCGCGGACTGCTCCCACAGCGGGCGGTCCGGCCGGCGCAGGAGCAACTGGTCCAACATCTTGTAATTGGTGAGGATGAGGTCCGGGGCCATCGAGCGGATGACGTGGCGATCCTCGATCAGACTGTCCTCGGACATCGCGGTGCGGGGAGCGGCCGAGTGTTCGCCGGTGTAGAGCGCGGCGGTGAGGCCCCGGAGGGCGGGGTTCTCGTGGATCATGCGCGCCAGGCGGGCGGCCTGGTCATTGGCCAGGGCGTTCATGGGGTACAGGATGATCGCCTTGATCCCGCACACCCCCTGCGCGCGGGCGCGGACGGCGTAGTCCAGCAGGGGGTAGAGGAAGGCTTCGGTCTTCCCGGATCCAGTGCCCGTGGTCACGATGGTGGGTTCCGGGATGCGCAGGCCCGCCCGGTCCCTAGGCCCGGGGGCCGAGGGGTCGGTGGTGAGCCGGCGGAAAGCCTCCGACTGGTGGGCATAGGGCTGGAACCATGAGGGCAGCACTCCGAGCGGCGACGTTCCGGGAGCCTCGCGGAAAGGCAGACGGGTGCGCAGGTAGGGGCCTCGGAAGATGCCATGCTCCCGGTCACTGAGGAAGGAGGTGAGTGCCTCCTGCGCATAGCGGTCCTTGAATTCGATAGCCGTGGTGACGTACTCCACCAGGGCGGACTGCGTGGAGGCGGCCTGCAGGGTGGGCAGCAGCTCGCTCATGACTCATCTCCATCTCGGTAGCCCCCTGGCTGGTGAACGCCCTGCTCCACGCGCTCAGCGAAGACCGCATAAGCCTCGCGCAGGTCCTGCTCGCGGTCCAGGATCCGGAAGGGCTCAGGCGCGGTGATCTGCCGCCCCTCCGGGGTGGTGTAGGTGCGGTCCTCGAAGCTCAGCCCCTCTTCGGGCCGCCCCGCCTGATTCCAGGCGGTCCGCACAGTGGAGGGCAGCAGCCGTCCCGCGGCGTCATAGACCCGGCCGCGCTTGTCTTCTCCGCGTTCATAGGTGAAGAGCACCCCGAACTGGGTGCGGTACAGGGTGCATAGCTCCTCAATCGGTATCCCGGTCACATGCGCCACGATCGCATCGATCTCCACGAGTGCTCGACGGCGGTCCTCATCCCGACGCAGCGGGGTTGCCGAGGTCCACTGCTCCGTGACGTCGCCGAGAGCGGGACGATCCGCGCGCTCGCGACCCCCGGTCCAGGCGTCCCGAGTCATCGCCTCACTCCAGCAGTCCTGCCAGAGCTTGGCGTAAGCCTCGGTGAGGCAGTTCAACCGGAGGATCCGCAGTGCGGCAGCGGGGGCTAGGGGATGGTCCAGGGGAATCAACGGCAGTCGGTCCACGGCGGATTGGTAGATATTGTTACCAACAGTCATCCGAACCAAGAAGTCCGCGATGAGAGAGCTCATACTGGCGGCCGCCAGGACCACCTCTTGAGGTGCACCCAGATAGGCCTCAGAGAAGGCGGAGTTGACAGTTCCCGTCCCCGGCGGATAAATGGCCGGAATGAGCGTTCTCTCTCCGGTGTTCGCTGCCATTTTACGCCAGATAACTTGGTACTGGTCCCGCACCGGGGCGTTCAGGGTCTCCCAGGGTGCCTCGGGATCCCTCGCCTGCCCCTCGGGGTAGTCCAGGGCATAGGACCGCATTTCCCCCTGATCATCGGTGAAGGGCTCGAGGTGGGGCTTGTACTCGGTGATGGGGAGGGCATCTTCGGGAAGGGTTTCGAGGTCCACGCGGGTGTAGTCCTGATTCCCCTTCATGGTCACATTGCGAGAGGCGTAGAAGGGGTTACCCACGTGGAAGTAGGGACCCTGCAGGATGACCTCATCCCAGGAGGATACTCTTCCCCAGCGGGATGAGAAGTATCCGTCACGTCGCCCGCCAGTCTCATCCCACCCTCGGGTGAAATAAGGGGACCATTTGCGTAGCTGAGGCAGATCAGCCAGCCGCTCCAGTGACGCAGCCGAGGAGCGGTTCAGGGAGAAGACCATCCGGGTGCTCTCCACGGGGGTATCGAAGGATTCCCCTTCCATCAGGGTATGCCAGGTGGTGAGCACCTCACGATTCACCCTCGTGATCCGGGAGGCGTGGGGTTTTAGCTCCCACTTCCCTTGCTCATTCTTGAATCCTGGCTCCGGACCATCCCCGTTGTGTTCCAAGGATCCCCGCACCGTGGAAGGATGGTAGTTGGACACCGAGTTCAGGAACAGCGGTTTCCGGGCAGGCCCGTAGATATTCACACTGTAAGAGACAAGATGATGAACCTCGGGGAAGAGCTGCAGCTCATTGATGAATCCCCAGTGCCTCCGCAACCTCGGGTAGGTGGCTTTCCGCAGCGCGTAGGCCTGCGCATCGTTCAGATGGGTCGGCGGGTGGATCAGGGCTGTGTGCCCGCGAGTGGAGGCGTGCCGCCAGGCCTGTGCCATGAAGGCCCGGTACAGATCGGGTTGGGTCCGGGCCAGCTCCGGGTAATCGGCCACTGATTTCAACATCTGGGCCAGGGCAGCGGTATCGGTGAGACCGGTCAGCAGGATCTCCTGCGCCCCAGGGAGAGCGAGGGTCCGCTCCCGGCGGCCCTTCTTGGCCTTCTCCGAGGGTTTCTCCATGAGCGCCCACCACGGATCGCTCTCTCCCAGCAACGCAGCGACATCCGGACGCGGCCGCACCCAGGGGGGATTCCCCACCTGGAAGTCGAAACCCCCGCGGGAGAATACCGCGGCGAAGTCCAGCTCCCAGTGGAAGAAACGCTGTTCCTTCGCGATGCGCTGGGCCTCCCGCAACCACGGGATCTCCTCAAGCAGCTTCTCGACGGACTCGGCACCCTCCACCGAGAACATCGTCTCGGTATGCTCCAGGGTCTCCCACTCATCCGCGCTGCTGGCGAAGTGCTCCTCCTGCCGACCCTTACGCCCCGCGAAGGTCTGCCCGATAAGCCGGCGGACCACCGTGAGCCACTCCTCGAATTCGGGGGGCTCGGGTGTCTCCCGCTCCACCGTCACCGGCCAGAACCACAGGGCGCACCACGCATCCATGATCAAGCGCAGCCGCCGGTATGCCGAGTTCGGGTCATCACGCCACGCCTCGATCTCCTCGCGCGTGACCGAACCTCCCGGGTCCACCTCCGCACCCCACACCCGAATCGAGCGGCGGGATTGACGCTCCGCCTCGACCATGCGGCGCTGAGCAAGCCGCCACAGTTCCTCGATGCGCTCGCTCAGCGAGACCAGCTCCCGGAGCTGGGCCTGGGTGGGTTTGCGACGCACCCTCTTGGCCCACTCCCGCAGAGCCTTCGCCTGATCCGGGGCGATCTTCTTGATCTCCTTCTCATCTCCCGCGGCCCCCCATGCGGTGCCGGGCAACAGAAAGTGGAAGATCCCCTGGGTGTTCTCCCCCGTCCCGTCCAGCGGGAGGTGATGCTGTGTCTCCATCATTCCCCAGGAGCGGGACCCCTTCTTCATGAAGACCGGGTGGATCGCATGCCGTGCTCCCACCAGGGAGTTGCCGGAGCGCAGCCGCAGACCGAACCACGGGGCTTGCAACCCGCGGGACATGGTGTCCAGCCACAGGGAGACCTCAGCCAGTTCCACCGCCGTGGGATTCAGATCCACTCCGTAGACATTGTGCAGGGCGATATAGGCTTTGACCCTCTGCAGCTCCCGTGGGTACTCTTCGGGGTCGATCCTCTCCCCCAGCTCCTCCTGCCGCCGCTCCAAATACGCCGCCGCGAGCTGCCGGACGGCCTCGATCGCGAAGGCCCCCGACCCCAGAGCCGGCTCGCACACCGTCAAACCCAGGATCTGCTCCGCCGTCATCTCCTCCGTCAGCAGCTCCTCCAGGCCCTGCTGCACCGTGAATTCGGTCAGCACCTTCGGGGAATAGTAGGAGGCGGACTGTTGCCGCTGCCGCCCGGAGAGCCGGAACACGAACTCCCCGTAATGGTAGGTCCGGGGAACCTGACGTCCCAGATCATCCTCGACCATGACCACATGGGGCTGCAGGGCCTCATCCACCCGCGCCTCGGGGATCACCCAGGACCCTTCGGAAGGATCTCCCCTCTTCGCCACCTCCACCAGGGTCTCACTCGCGAAGGAGCCCGTATAGCTCATGAGAGACTCATAGACCGCCCCCAGCTGGTTGATCCCCAGCGCCACATAGCTGATGAACCCGCGGCTCCGCCCCTTGCGTTCCCGGGTCAGCAGCAGATTCCGCAGCACCCGTTGCAGGGCCTCATTGCCCAGCCGCACCTCATCGATCAGCGCCGTCCGGTCTCGGCGGAACAGATCCGAACGCAGGGCCTCGAAGGCTAACCCCTCACGGGCGCCCTGCTCATCCTCCCCTGTATCCGGGGCCTGGGATCGGTGCCCCGCATCCACCAGCTCGAAGAGCACCCGCAGCGATGCGTAGAAATGGGTGCCGCGGGCGGAGCGCGAGGTCAGATCCTGGAGCGTCAGTTCGCGAAGTCGGTCCAGCGAATAGCCCGCCTGGTACTCCGGATCTCCCGCGGGCACCACCCCCAGCTCCGGGCTGGCCTCCGCGTAGAGCAGGAACAGGATGCGGTACAGATACCGCAGGGACTGCACCGCGAGCGACTGCGCCTGATCATCCGGCAGGGGCTCCAGCCCCTGGGCTTTGCGGCGCGCGACCACCTCGTTCGCGATGATCTCGATGGACTCCCGCACTCCCTCCCGCAGGTCCTGTGAGACGCCCACCGCATTCCGGACGGATTCCTCGCGGCGGGCATCCCACCAGATGACTCCCTGGGCGTCCGGGGTCACCGACGGCGCGGACAGGCACGCCAGCATCCGCTGGACCTCGCCGCCGGACTTCATCTCGCCCCGCTCGGCCACGGTCTGCAGATCCACCGCCAGGTAGCGGCCCTGCGGCCATGCATCCTCACTCGTGAGAACCACGGTGCGTCCGGCCAGCACCAGCATGTACCGCGGGGGGTGGTCCTCGGAGATCAGGGCCGAGAGCAACTCGCTCACCGAAGACAGTGACTGACCGTCGTCCTCCAGCATCACGATTTCGGCCAGCAGCCCGTGCTCCTTGGACAGCAGCTCCTCGGCCGTCTCCGCAGCCAGGGCATCGATCACCGCAATGCACGGTTCTGGGGTGTCCATCGGGGTATACCACCGCAGTGCACCACCGCCCCGATGCGGCGCCGTCTCATAGCCGAGCACCCTCCGCAGGTGATCCGCCATTGCGGAAGACTCGCGGCCCACCGCCGCGCGGCGGTGATCGGGACCGGCGCCCACCGGGATCTCCGCGGCCTCGGCATGCAGAGAGATCAACTCCGAGAGGATCTGCTGGCGAGACTCCGTGAACCGCGCCAATGGGCTCCGATACTCCGCAGCGTCCGCGGATTCCTGCGCCCAGTCCTTGATGAGGCTCTTCACAGCGGCGAGGAACGTCCCCTTCGTCTCATCCGCGGTGAAGTAGAACTCGCTGATCCACTCGTTGGCCACCACCAGGGCATCGCTGGACGGCATGATCACTCTCCTCCTCGCGGAACCACGACCAGCAGGGGACGAACGTACGTCCGATCTGGCATCATCTCCTGCGCCAGCCGTCGCTCCCCCTGCACCAGGGAACGCGACATGCGGAACAGCTGAGTCTGGGCAGCGGCTTCCTCCGCTTTCTTCTCCCAGTCATTCATCCGCTGCACCCAGCGGGCCACCCGATCCTGTGCCGCCCGGCGAGCCGCCACGGCGACTCCCTGCTCCATATACTGCCGGGTGGCTTCCACCGCCGGACCGATCAGTCGCTCATACCTTCCCGGGTCCTCCACGGGCACACCCGCGGTCTCCGAGCTCAGCCCGAGATCCTGGAACAGCTGGACGGGACTGGAACTGGTCTGGGGCATCGGGTAGTCCCCGAGGAACTGAACCTGCAGATACGCCACCGCGATGTTCTGCCCCCTGCGGTTGGTCACGATGCCCTGGAGAACGATGGCCGGCTCCTTCACCGCGCCGTGCACCGCGAAGATCTCATTCCGGCCCAGATGTGCCAGAGAGCGGTCCGCCACCCAGTCCACCACGGGATGCAACGGCGAGAGATAGTGCAGATCCGGCCACGAGGCGCCCTTCGCATCATCCAGAGCGGCCTGGAGACGATGCTGCGCCGTCGCGCGGTCCGGGGTCAGACGCATTCTCTCCATGACTCCCCGCTCCTCCAGATAGGACTGCGGCAGAGCCATCAGCCGCTGCCGCAGATCCGGACTGGGCGCGAATTCGACCATGTGGATGGCACCAGCGTTATTCCGCTCGACCTCCAAACTCACTCCGCCGTGGTCCGGTCTCCGGTGCGGATCCCCGTAGAGCTCCGTCAGCCCCGCCAGCAGATAATCCACCGCCGAGGGAAACAGGCCCGTAGACCGTTCCATCTCAGCCACACTCTCTACGTGGTGATCCTCTGCCGGTTTCTCCCCAGACTCATCCTCGGCGGCAGCGTCCATCAGGAAGCTCAGCCAGTCGTCGTCGTTCCCGGCCATGGCCTGCTCCGGCGAGGGGACTGTCTCCTCGAAGCTCTTCGACCCCCGGAGCACCTCCGTGATGGCTTTCTCCTCAGCTTCTCCCGAATAGCTGCCCATCAGCGAGGCCGCGTCACCGAGCTTCTCGTGGGCCTCCTGCTCCCGCTCCACCAGGCGCGTCAGCACACGGACATCCCCGGTGAAGCCCTCCACTTCCTCCAGGTCCAGCAGCAGCGTGGTGATCTGCGGAGGGTTCAACTGCCCGTAGCGGTCGATGCGCCCGTTGCGCTGCTCGATCCGGATCAGCGACCACGGGATGTCGAAGTGGATCAGCTCGTGGCACTGGGCATGCAGGTTCACGCCCTCCGAGGCCACATCCCCGGTGACCAGTACCCGGATGGGGCTGGAGGCCTGCTTGAAGGACTCCACGATCTCCTGCTGCTCCACATCCGTCAGCCCGCCGTGCAGCACACGCACCTGGTGCTGTTTGAGCTTCAGATCCCGGGTCAGGTGATGCCGCAGCCATTCCAGAGTGGGAACCCGCTCCGCGAAGATGACGACCCGTTTCGTGGACCGGGGCCCGATGCCCTTCTGGCGCAGCTGTTCCACCAGCCCCCGGTACTTCCCCGACCGGGGTGAAGAGTCCCCCTCGGGCAGACAGGCCTCATTCAAGGTCTGCAGACGCTCCAAAGCCTCTCGTTCCGCACTCTCCGGGGCGCTGTGCATCACCGATCGCAGACGCGCCTCGATCGTGTCCCGGAGAGCCACCGGCGAGGAGAGGAACGCCTTCGCCAGGGTCCACGGGAACAGTCGTGAGCCCCTCCCTGTGACCGGCGGGGTGCCCTGGGGATGAGTCCACGTCGCCGCGATCTCCTTCCCGACCGCGAGCTCCTCGGGACTCGGCTCCACCATGACGTGGCACGGCTCCCGGCGCTCCGCCCACCGATCCCCCACCTCGCGCTTCACGGCGTCCGAATACCGGTGCCGGCGGATCATCAGGTCCTTAACCGCCTCGGAGCTGATCTTCCCCTGCGTGCTCACACTCGTGGGCTCCAGCAGGCTCATCAGCTGGGCGAAGGACTCGCTGCGGCCGTTATGAGGGGTGGCCGAGGCCAGGATCAGCGCGTCCGCGTTGGGGGCGAGGATCCGCGCGAGGTGGTTATTCTGGGTGCCCTGATTCGTGATGTTGTGGGATTCGTCGATCACCACGGCATCCCAGCGGTGCTTCCGCAGATCGTGGAGGAAGCGATCCTGTTTCAGCGTGTCCATCGAGATGATGACCTTCTCGAAGAACGTGAACGGATTCCGCGTGGCCGGCAGCTTCTGCTTGACCTTCTGCACACCCTCCGAGTCCAACCGGACGAAGGGGATCGCGAAGCGTGTCCACAGCTCATGCTGCATCTGCTCCAGGACATGCCGCGGGGTCACCACGAGGATCCGCCGCCCCCGACCTCGGCGTATGAGCTCGGCCAGGATCATCCCGATCTCCAGCGTCTTCCCCAGCCCCACGGCGTCGGCAATCAGCAGACGCGCGCGCAGCCGCTGCGGGTCCAGGGCCTTCTCCACCGCCTGCCGCTGATAGGCCAGGGGATCCGCGAGCATCTGCGAGGTCAGCGCCGGGTGGGGATCCGAGATGGGCAGCGAGGTCTTCCGGAGGGTGGACTCCAACCACAGCCGCGAGCGCACATAATGCGAACTGGTGTCCGCAACCACCCGCGTCTGCGAGGGATCATGCGGGATGATCTCATCGATGCTGGGATAGAACTGTGCGGTGGTGCCCTCCACGAGGTCGCTCACCCCGCGCACCGTCAGCAGCTGCCCGTCCGCGGTCTGCTCCACCGAGGAGACCACCCACTGTTCGTCGCGCACCTCCACCAGCGCACCGGGGGCGATGTCCAGCAGGTGATCAGTCATCGAGGGCGCTCCAGCGGTAGATACAGTCATGTGGACTTTACAAAATCGCCCATCGTGAAGCAAAATATGGAGTCTCGAACGCCGGCGTTTCGCCCCCACCCACGTGCCCCCTGAGGGTCCGGGAAGTAGACCCAGCTCTACCCCGGTTCACACCCTCCCCCACTGTGCGG
>OMJG01001113.1_pt1 | contig 16764 bp, 12 predicted proteins | sample 1646431 | NCBI WGS metagenome assembly OMJG01 (sample SAMN03771674, study PRJEB25209) | food metagenome | isolation source: Cotija cheese | place: Mexico:Jalisco,Michoacan | collected 2011-12-12
TATCAAAAATTGGTGTCGCTACTTTTTGAGTAACAACACCAAATATTATAGAACCTATTTGAAGCATGGGGGGCTACCTGTGCTTCTTTTATTTTAACTAAAAAAGCGCATGAAATGAACGGTTTTCCGTTATTTCATGCGCTTTTTGTTAGGGACTTATGTCACAGCCCCGTGTTTTTTGTCAGCTTAGTTATGAAGAGATGTCATAAAAGTGATGTTAGCATTTGTAGAAGAATGTGGGAACTTAAAATTATTGCTTTGACTTACCATTGAAGTTGGTTACCTTCCGAATTTCCCCAATCAAGTTCATGCTCACGTTTTCCGTCATCTTGCCAATCCTTAGATAATTCATGAATAGTTGTCGGCTCTTTTTTTGTGGGTGTCAAAATAATCGAACCATTTTCAATTCTGGCAATTGTGGATTGTGGTTTACCAATTAGACTAGCAAACTCACGTTGGCTCATACCTAATTTTTCGCGGAGCTCACGTACTTTAACGGCTACTTCTAAGTTGATATTTTCTTGTTCAACAAGCTTTGCAAAAGCAGGATTGTTGATACTTCTTTCGGTAACATATTCATCTATTTTTTTCATATGTCAACAATAACGTATTAGCTATCAAATAACAAATTTTTGGAAAAAATCGTGTTATTAGCAAAAATGTATCAATTGTAGCTGTTGTCAGATTCCTTTTTTCTTGAGAATCAAGAAACAATCTAAGACTTGATTACGGATAAGTGATAAAGGTACAGTTAAACTAGGAAAATAAACTAACTGTCGGTATAGGTAAAACAACGCTATCATAAGGAGTTGAGCAATGATGAAGTGGGAGAGGCTGTTCGCACCACATATTTTAAAGAGAGGCTATGATTATTACTGTGACGATGCGGTGAAACTAGTAAACGTAACCGATGATTTTGTAGATGCTGAGGTCGAGGGAAGTGATGACTATGAGGTAACTATTACTTTTAGCAATAACAAGATAAGGTCAATGGGGTGTTCATGTCCTTATGCTCTAGATGGTAAGCATTGTAAACATATGGCAGCTGTCTTGTATGAGTGGGCGTCTGAGCAGCAAAATGTCAGTGATGAATTAAAAGAAGGTTACGATATAGCTGAAATGGGACAAACAGGTCAAGCTAGTGACGTTATAAGTGAGCATGAAGTAGAAATTGAAGAAGTTTTAGCTAATGCTGAGCCATCGTTGATACGATCATTTTTAAAGAAGATTATGGAAGAGGATGAGCGTCTGTTTCTCCGCTTTTGTACCTTAGCTAGGGTATTTAACAAAAATCAGTTGACGGATTATCAATTACAGATTGATGCTATCGTTGATCGCTATTTAGGCTATGATCACTTTATTAGTTATGATGAGGCCGGTGATTTTGCCATAGAATTATTGCAAATACTTTATCGTGATGTAGAGAGCATGATAACAGTTGGTGATTATCAAAATGCTTTCCAATTGGCTAACCACATATTTTTAGTTACCGGAGAAGTAGATATCGATGATTCAGGTGGCGAAATTTCAATGATTGTTGATGGTGTTTATCAGATTTGGAAGCGACTGCTTGGCAAGGTTGATTTAGAAGCCAAAAAGCAAATGTTTGCTTGGTTTAAGGATCAATTAATGGGGGAATTAATTGATTATCTACAAAGTGATATCGAACAAATTATTTTCTCAGAGTTTGACGAAAAGGAATTTGAACAGGCGAAGGTTGATTTAGTACTAGAAAAGCTTAAAAAGGCAGACCAGTCGGATTTAGAATTGAACTATAATTATGACATTGGAAAGTGGGCTGTGCGTTATTTAGAGTTGCTAGATCAGAATAATAGTCCCGCGAAAGAGCTTGAGATGGAAAAGATATACGAACGCTATAGTTTTAATTCGGAAGTTCGGAAATTTGCGATAGATCGTGCACTGGCAAATAAAGATTATGACAAGGCCATCACCATTCTCGATGAGTCTCTAGTGTTAGATAAGGCTTATCGTGGTTTGGTTGCAGAGTATAGCACACAGAAAAAAGGCATTTACTTATTACAAGGGAATAAGAAAGCCTATATTGAGCAACTTTGGTGTCTAATACTAACTCATAAACCAGGAGATTTAGAAATCTATCGAGAATTGAAGGCTGAATATTCTGCTGAAGACTGGGTGGTGGAACGAGAGCGAATCTTTACTAAGCTTTCAAACTCTTGGCAGATAGCAAGCTTGTACCAAGAGGAGAAGTTAACAGATCGATTGTTAGCCTACGTTTTAAAGTCTTCGGGCTTGGGTAGCTTACAGCAATTTGAAAAGGATTTAGCAACTAACTATCCCAAACAGGTGCTAGCAAAGTATAAGGAGGAGTTAGAAAAATTGGCCTATCATACCAGTAACCGTAAGCAATATACTTACTATGTCACGGTTTTGCGCCACATGCGAAAAATTTCTGGTGGTCCTATAGTGGTGAGAGAGTTGGTAGAAAAGTGGCAGGTGATTTATAAAAATCGTCCGGCTATGATGGCTGAGTTAAGCAAACTGCGAGTTTAGGGTGACAGAAAATGAAAGAAAACAGTAATTAACAAAAGATAGGCAAATGTAAAGTCATGGAAGTATTGGTCATGCGGAGACGATTTGAGCGCCGAAAGGCATCAAGGCAAGTTTTGCAAGTTTAAAAGATTGTAGGGCAAATGGAATGCCGATAATTGTGACACAAAGTATCAAGCCACTAGCGATATGAGCAAGCGCTAGTGGAATTCCACTGAAGATGAGCCAGATAATATTGAGAATTAAAGAAACACCGTCTCCACCATAGACGACATCTTTGCCAAATGGCCAAAAACTAAGTGTCGCAAACTTAAAACATTGTAGGCCAACCGGGATGCCGACGATAGTGATGCACCACAGGATGCCTGCAAGAGCCCAAGTCAAGCCACCAACAAAACCTCCAAAAATAAACCAAATGATATTACCCAAACAAAACATAGTTAGAACTCCTTTTGTGAAATTTCCAGTGAGATTTTTCTGTGTTATAAAAGCTATTTTTCAATGTTACCTTAGTGTATGAGCTAATCTAAGTTGTATAGTTCATTTTCATCATGACTGAAAAAGCTGAGTCCTAAACCCAAATAGCAATGTAATACTATACCATAATGGTAAGTTTATTCCTGATGTCTGTCAATATTTGAAAGAATGAATAAGAATATAAAAGGAAAATTATGATCAGTATTAACTAGATTACTGAGCAAAGTATTTTGTAACGAGTTTTAAAGTATGGCTATAAAAAAACGAGCTGTTCAGACAATGCATGGTTTGGATTGTCTAAAATACCTTACTTTCTTCAATCGAGTAAACTGTAAAGTATTTTCTCTGGTTATAATTTAAAGTTATTATCATGTGTTTTTCTAGAGCAAACTATTAATTACAATCAAATGTGGAAATAATGTGTTTCATGACGGGTCAATAGAATACGCTATATAATAGAATACCAAGTTAAATTTGTGTAAACGTTCTAGAAAGACATGTTATAAGGATTTTATTAAAAAAACTACTTAATTTAATTGAAACTATACTGACATAGACATTTTGGTATCACAAAATAAATTTAATAAAAAAACACAATAAAATGACTAAAATCATCTTTTTATGTGTATAATATATCTAATAAAACAATTACTATGGTTTATTGGTCATAATGGAGGTGAGTGGTATAGAGCTATGAGTAGTGAAAGAGAAGTTGAGAAACATCTTTGGGCGAAAAAAGATGGTAGAACGGGGACTTTAAAATGGTTACCATTGTATCAACATTTAATCGACACCATGAATGTATCAGAGTTGTTATGGGAACATTTGCTAGATCAAGGGCAGAGATATTTGATCACAAAATCGCTTGATAAAGAAGACCGTGAGATGGCAAAACGATTGGTCATTTTTTTGAGTGGAGTTCACGATTTGGCTAAAGCGACACCCGCTTTTCAAACCAAAGAAAGTTTTTATCTTTCAAAGGATCTCGACCAAGAATTGCTTGAACGACTGGAAAGAAATGGGTTTCCAGGATTAAGTTCAGTGATTTTACCTAGTAGAAATAAATCGCCACACGCATTGGCAGGTGAGACGTTACTATCTAGTTATGGTGTGAGAGACGATATTGGCTCAATTATAGGTGGACATCATGGCCGACCATTAGATGATAAGCAAACTTACAGAATTCAACTGGAAGCTTATACGTCAAACTATTTTCAAACTGAAGATAAAGAAAGTCTAGTTTATCAAAAGTGGCAAAAAACGCAAAAAAGCTATTTTTTGTGGGCGTTAGAACGCGCAGGGTTTGGACAAGTGGATGAGCTACCCCACATAACACAAGCTGGTCAAGTGATCCTCGAGGGGCTTCTAATCATGTCCGATTGGGTCGCCAGTAACGAGAACTATTTTCCGTTAATTCCATTAGAACAAGAGATCCGTATTGACCAAGATAAGAGGAAAAAAGCAGGTTGGCTAAAATGGTTTAAGACCTTTCCTTGGTCCTCCCAACAAATTTTAAATGCTGAAGAGATATACGATAATCGCTTTGGCTATAAGCCAAAAGAGTTTCAAGTTAAATTTTTGGATATTGTCGAAACTGTCGATAATCCAGGAATTTTTGTCGTTGAGGCGCCAATGGGCATGGGGAAAACAGAAGCGGCATTGGTGGCCGTAGAACAGTTAGCACGTAAGACCGGTCATAGTGGCATGTACTTTGGGTTACCAACACAAGCGACGTCTAATGGAATTTTTCCTAGAGTAGAGAGTTGGTTGTCAAAACTATCACAAAGTGATGGTGAGGACAAATCCTTACAATTACTTCATGGTAAGGCGGCTCTTAACGACGATTTTAAGGGCTTAGCACAGCATGTTGATGTTGACGGAGAGAGTCATGGCAGTGTTGTTGTCAACGAATGGTTTTCAGGTCGAAAAACGGCCATTTTAGATGATTTTGTGGTTGGAACAATCGATCAATTCTTATTGCTAGCACTTAAACAAAAACACCTTGCCTTGCGTCATCTCGGTTTCAGCAAAAAGGTAGTAGTAATTGATGAAGTACACGCTTATGATGCTTACATGGGTCAATATTTATACCAGGCTTTAAGATGGATGGGAATGTATGATATACCGGTTATTATACTATCGGCAACTTTACCTGCGAAGAGAAGAGTGAAGCTGATTGAAAGTTACATTAGGGGAACGGGAGAGAAGTGGAAAAAGGTCGTTAAGCCAGAAAATTGGGAGACACAGGAAGATTATCCACTCATAACCTATTCAAATAAAGCAGCTGTGCGCACAAGAACAGATTTTGAACTGAACGAGAGAAAAGAAATTAAGATACAACCATTATCTGAGGAAAATATTACTAAAACAATCGAAAATTTAATCGTTTCAGGCGGTGTCATTGGGATTATTGTGAATACTGTCAAAAGGGCTCAAGAGTTAGCAAAGAAGTTAATCGATAGATATGGTGAGGAGACAATCGAACTATTACACTCAAGTTTTATAGCATCCGACCGTGCTAGAAAAGAAAGAAACCTTTTATCTTTAATAGGAAAAAAGGGAACAAGGCCGCATCAAAAAATAATCATCGGAACTCAGGTGATTGAGCAATCGTTAGATATTGATTTTGATGTCTTGATTAGTGACTTGGCACCAATGGATCTCTTACTTCAACGAATTGGGCGATTGCATCGTCACGTTAATGTCAAACGTCCAAAAAAACTTAATTCGCCAGTTTTATATGTGTTAGGACTTAGTGATGAATTTGAGTTTAATAAAGGATCTGTAGCAGTTTACGGTGAGTATCTTTTGATGAGAACTCAATTATTATTGCCAGAAGTCATCGAATTACCAACGGATATTTCTCACTTAGTACAAGCTGTATACGGTGAAGAAAATCTATCAATGCCAGAGCAACTTTTTAAACAGTATGAAGAAGCCAAGCAAAAGCAGGAAAATATGGTTTTGATAAAGGAAGATAGAGCGAAAAGTTTTATGATTGATCGGCCCAATTTTCCAGATAAAAATAGCCTGATTGGGTGGTTAAAGAATGTATCGCCAGATGATAGTCAAGAAAGAGGATTGGCTCAGGTTCGCGATAGTGGTGATAGCATTGAAGTGATAGCGTTAAAGAAGGTTGGACATGGATATGGGACTTTCGAAGAGCAAAAAGATCTTTCCACTAGTGTAACTGACTTTAAAGTAGGTAAGAAATTAGCTACACAGACCTTAAGACTACCAAATCCATTGTGTGCTTTCTACGCTATAGATAAAACCATCGATGATTTAGAGAATCGAAATAGAAATACTTTGAAATCATGGCAAGAGCAACCTTGGTTAAAAGGAACTTTAGGACTGGTGTTTGATGAAGAGAATCAAGCCAGTGTCAATGGCTACAAGTTATCATATAGCCAAGTTTTAGGACTTATATATGAAAAGGAGGTCAAGAATGAGTAAGTTTAATTTGATAGAAGAACCATGGCTAATGGTCATGACAGATGATAAAGGGACTGTAGAGACTGTATCTTTAAAACAATTGTTTGAAAACGCCTCACAGTATAAGAGACTGGCGGGAGAAACTAGTGCACAGGATTTTGCAGTGCTTCGATTATTGTTAGCTATTCTGCACACTGTATTCTCACGTTTCAATGACCATGGTGAACCATACAAATATATTGAATTGGATGAGAAGCTTATCCCCAAAGAAGACATCGATGAGGATGATGAATCTGATTATAGTAGTGCCTTAACAGAAACTTGGGAAGGACTATGGCAAAGTAATCACTTTCCACCCATTGTGACAACCTATCTGGAAAAATGGAAAGATAGGTTTTATTTGTTGGATGAACAGTATCCGTTTTATCAAGTGTCTCACACTTTGTTTGATACTAATCCAATAAATTATAAATCCCCTTCGTTATTATCTGCAAAAACTGCGAATTTAACTATTTCTGAAAGTGGAAACAAGGTGTCTCTATTTTCTCCTAAAAATACAAGTAAATTTAATAAGGAAATAATGTCTTACGAAGAGATATCACGCTGGCTAATTACTCTCCAAGGGTATGTTAGTTTAGGGGATAAAACTAAATTTATATCAAGAGAGTATCCCAGAAAAATATCTAAAGGGTGGTTATATGATTTAGGTGGAATAATGCTAGAAGGGGAAACACTATATGAGACTTTACTTTTAAATTTAGTTTTGATCCATCCAAATGAACAATTCAGGCTAAAAATTCAAAGGCCATCATGGGAGCGCTTCTCAGAAAGTGTTGTTGATAGGTTATTTAATTCAATACCAATCAACAATTTGGCAGAACTATACACTAATTGGTCTAGAGCTGTATATATAAATCCAAATGTAGATATATCTCAACCTTTCTCATATGAAATAGTTAAGTTACCAGGCATTAACCACCAAAACCAATTTTTGGAACTGATGACGTTATGGCGATTCAATAAGAATGGCGAAAATAAAGGTTCCTTTACGCCAAAAAAACATGATGTTAATCAGTCGTTTTGGCGGTCATTTGGCTTAGTGGCACTACCTAATACGCCTGAACAGCATCGACCAGGCATCATTGAGTGGCTTATCAAAATAGGTGAAAGTGATAAAAATTTAAAAGCAACGATTCAATCAATTAGTTTAAAAGATGATGGAAATGCTCCATCATGGCTTCCAGTTGATGAGATTTATGATTGTTTGAACATAAAAGAAAAATTAATAATTGATGACTCTATTGATGGGTGGTTAGTTAGATTAAATGAGGTAATTGATCAGACCAAATATGTTATTGATGTGGTTTATAAGCACTTTCTTAGTGATATCAGGAAGATTCGAAATAACCAAGATGAAGGATTTGAGGATACTAAAATCCAAGAAGCTTTTTTCGCTATTGATCAACCGTTCAGAGCTTGGCTAATGGGCATTGATCCAGTGGCAAATAAAGAAGAAACGATTTACAAGTGGGAAAAAAGGTTAAAAATGATCATTAGAGATCAAGCAAATGAGCTGCAAAAAAATTCTGGCAAGAGAGATTATATTGGAATCCAAAAAGATGGCAAAATGTTTAATATTGCAACTGCCTATAATAATTTTGAGTATCAACTTAATAAAAAATTGCCAGGAAGGAGCAAAGTATGACAGTCGTTGAACAAAATAAAACAAAATCAAAGGATAGCGTATATAAGACAACAGCTAAAATAATTAGTAATTTAAGCAAAACATTGCAAACAAGCTCTGGCAAAGCAGCTTTAGCGAAGTTGAGAAATTCAGCTGGTAAGGATCTCTCACATTCTACTGATATATGGCCAATTGTTTTTTCAAGCATTCCACCTGCTTTTTTAGGAACAAAGGGTACACTAACACCTGAAGAGAAGGCTATTATCGTGTCATTGCAACTATATGCTCTTCATCAACAGGGCAAACCAACTAGTGTGGATTCGCACACTGATAGTGATGGTCAAGTCGGGAAAACTAATGATAATATTGGCCGCTCTTTAGAGTCATTGCGTCATAGTGATAATTCAGTTGCAATTGATCGGCGGTTCAACACGATGATTACTGCTGCTACTTTTGAGGAATTGACCCACCACTTGAGGCATCTGGTCAAATTGCTGCGCGCAAGGAGTGATGTTAAAGTTAATTATGCTCAACTTGCAGAAGATTTATATTGGTATCAAAGAGGAGCCAAGGACAGAACAAGATTAAAATGGGCTCGTAGTTACTATCGTTTCTATAAAACAGATAAAGGGGAACCTAATAATGAAAAATAACCAAAAACTATTTTTAGATATTCATGCCATTCAAACTGTGCCACCATCAAATATTAACCGCGATGATACTGGTAGTCCTAAAACAGCTCAATATGGCGGTGTTACTAGGTCTAGAGTCAGCTCACAAGCATGGAAAAAAGCTATCAGAGATTACTTTAAAGAAAACGGTACAGAAAGCGCTACAGGTATTCGTAGTTTGGAAATTGTGCAATATATTGCCGATAAAATAAAGGAAAAAGATGCTTCATATGATAATGAGAAAGCTATCAAACTAGCAAACGAAACAATTAACAAAGCTAATATAAAAACGAAAGATGATAAAGTAAAAGCATTATTCTTTATCGGTGATACTCAAGCTGACAAATTAGCAGAAGCAGCTTTAAATGGTGTGACAGACAAAAAAGAATTACAATTTATTCTTAATGACCACCCACCTATCGATATCGCTTTATTTGGAAGAATGGTGGCCGATGATCCTGCATTGAACGAGGATGCTTCTTCTCAAGTAGCACATGCCATATCAACTCATGCCGTTCAAACAGAATTTGATTTTTTTACTGCAACTGATGATTTAGCTCCTGAAGATAATGCTGGTGCTGGGATGCTAGGAACTGTAGAATTTAATTCTTCCACATTGTATCGCTATGCTAATGTTGCAATCCATGAGTTGTCTAAACAATTAGATGATCCTAGATTAGTGGTTGATGCACTCAAACGATTTATTGATGGGTTTACAATGTCTCTGCCAACAGGAAAAATCAACACTTTTGCCAATCAAACCTTTCCACAAGCGATTCTAGTATCGCTTCGTAGTGATAGACCAGTCAATTTGGTGAGTGGTTTTGAAGCACCAGTAAAGTCAACAAATGGATATGTTAGTAAATCAATTGAAAAACTAGTGAAAGAGTATGAAAAGGTACAACAATTTGCTGACAAACCAGAATTTACTTTAACAATCGGGATTGATGGTGTTGGAGAAGGTCAAGCCAACATTGGAACATTATTAACGACATTTGGGGATAAACTGACGACACTAATCACCGAAAATTAAGGAGTTAGCTATTATGAAAACAATTCTATTAAGATTTTCGGGACCATTACAATCATGGGGAATTGGTTCACACTTTGAGACGAGGCAAACGGAAAGATATCCTTCAAAAAGTGCCATTATTGGCATGATAGCTGCCTGTCTCGGTTACAGACGGGGCGAAGATAGCAAGATCCAGCAATTGAATGATTTGGATTTTGCTGTTCGTGTCGATCAGCCTGGCAATATCTTAAGAGACTATCATACGGTTGCTAAGTATAATAAAAAAGGCATCAAGGAGCGCACTTATGTAACTCAGCGCTATTATTTAGAGGATGCTGTTTTTGTTGTGGCTATTGGTAGTGATGATCATGCAACAATCGATAAGATTGAACAAGCTGTTAAATCGCCATATTTTCAACCCTATATGGGAAGAAGGTCTTTGCCATTACCAGCAAACTTTGTTATTAAAACAACACTGTATGGTGTTATTGATAGTTTAGAAACGCTAGGCTGGCAAGCAGCTAAATGGTATCAAAAGAAACAGATAAGGCATCTTGATATATATTGTGATAGTTATCTACTAAAGAATCACTCAAAATGGATGGTCAGGGATGTTGTTAGGTCATTCTCATACAAAGAAAGACTATATGGTTTTAGAGCCGTCTCTAAACTTGAAATCGATGTTGATAAAATGGTTCGCAAGGTTGAACATGATGCTTTTGGTGAGTTGGGAGGGTAGCAAGTATGTACTTATCACGAGTCGAAATTGACGATGCAAACAGACAGAAAATAAAAGACCTAAGTCATTTAGGTGCCTACCACAACTGGGTAGAAACAAGTTTCCCAGCAGAAATCAATGCACAGCAGCATAGCAGAAAACTATGGCGTATCGACCAATTACATGGTAAAAGATACTTATTATTACTGAGTGAAAGTAGTCCTGACTTAAAATTGTTAGAAAAATACGGTGTTCCAGGTAGTGCGCAAACAAAAAAATATGATGAGTTATTGGAGAAAATCAAAAATGGGGCTATCGTTCGTTTTAAGGCAACTCTGAACCCGGTAATGTCAATCAGTTCAGGGAAAGATTCTGGAAAACGTGGTCGAGTTGTCCCACATGTGACGGTTGAACAACAACTAAAATTTATCAAAGATAAAGCTAGTAAAAATGGATTTGCACTCATTGATGGCGAATTTTCTATTACTGAGCGTGGATTTGAGATTTTGAGAAAAGCTCATGCTAAACCAGTACATCTAAGTAAAGCTTCATATGAAGGAGTGTTACATATCACAGATATTTCTAAGTTCAAAGAAGCCCTAACCAATGGTATTGGCCGTAAAAAGGCTTATGGGTGTGGGTTGCTGACGATTATAGTGAGTGACTGACTATGAAGAAAATAAACGGTGCCAAAAAAACGGAGTTGATGGAACTAGCTCGAATCAGTGATCGTATTACTTTTATTTATATTGAACATGCTAAGATTAATAGACAGGATAGTGCTATCACTGTTATTGAAAAACGAGGCATTGTTCGTATACCTGCTGCACTGATTAGTGTTTTATTCCTCGGACCTGGAACAGATGTTTCGCATAGAGCTATGGAATTAATCGGAGATACAGGTACAAGCATTGTATGGGTTGGTGAACGAGGCGTTAGGCACTATGCTCACGGTAGAGCGCTTAGTCACTCTAGTCGTTTTTTAGAAAGGCAAGCATCCCTTGTTTCAAATACGAGAACGCGTTTAAAAGTTGCTAGAAAAATGTACCAAATGAGATTTCCAGGAGAAGATGTATCAGAACTGACGATGCAACAATTGCGTGGCAGAGAAGGGGCAAGGATCAGACGACTTTATCGGGAACAATCTACCAGGTATAATGTCAAGTGGTCAGGGAGAAGTTATGATCCTGATGACTTTGAAGGTGGCACACCTATCAATCAAGCTTTATCAGCTAGTCATGTTTCCTTATATGGATTAGTTTATAGCATTATTGTTGCACTTGGTGCTTCACCTGGTTTAGGTTTTGTTCATACGGGACATGATTTGTCTTTTGTTTATGATTTAGCCGATTTATATAAGGCGGAGGTCACTATACCTATTGCCTTTAAAGTAGCTTCAGAAGTTACAGATGATGAGGATGTTGGCAAATTAGCCCGACTTGCGGTGCGCGATGCTTTTGTCGATGGAAAAATAACGAAGCAAATTGTTCGAGATATCCAATGTTTGTTTGAAGTAGAAGAAGGGGATCAGTTCGAAGTTGATACAGTTAACTTATGGGATGACAAGGAAAAATTGGCCTTGAACGGAGTCAATTATAGCGAGGAAACCTGATATGCCTATGACTGTGATCACCGTTACCAATGCACCAGCATCTTTAAGAGGAGATTTAACAAAGTGGATGCAAGAAATTGCTGTGGGTGTATATATTGGTAATTTTAATGCTAGAATCAGAGATAATTTATGGCAGAGAGTTATCGAAAGTGTCGGAAAAGGGCAAGCTACGATTAGTTATGCTTATCGAAATGAGATAGGATATCAGTTTGATACCTATCGGACGCAAAGAGAAAATGTAAATTATGATGGTATACCGTTAGTATTGCTGCCATTAGAACAAAAGGCTAATATGGACGATTTATCTAAGGGGTTCAGTAACGCTGCAAAATTTAGAAGAAGCAAAAAGTTTTCAAGTCCGAAAAGAGACGATAGTGTTAGACAATCTAATTATGTCGTAGTTGATATTGAAACTGATGGCTTACACGAGTTTCATAATAAAATTATTGAAGTTGCAGCCTTAAAAGTTGTAGGTAACAAAAAAAGTAGTTTTAGGAGGCTGATTACATATAATGATATCTTGCCAAAGGATATTATTCAGCTGACTGGCATTACTGATGAACTCCTTCAGAAAAATGGTGTTCCAATAGAGGATGCTTTAGAAGAATTTAGGATATTTATTGGTGATTCGATTATTACTGGCTATTCGGTGGATTTTGACATTCGATTTATTAATCAATATTTGACAAGTCTGGGATATCCGAAGTTAACAAATAAAAGTGTCGATTTGTTGCGATTTATTAAAAAGAAGAATATGTTTTTGAGTAGTTATCGTCTTGAGGATGTGTTAATGAGTTATGGTATAGATGAGGATGTAGAGCATAGGGCGATGAGTGATGTTCTAGTAATCCATGAGCTTGCAGTGAAAGTGAATGGATTTATGGATTCACTAAATTAAAAACGTTGCTATCTGAGGGATCTTTTAGTGTCTTTCCCGCACACGCGGGGGTGATCCCCAAATAGATATATCTAACGATTTAAGATCAAAGTCTTTCCCGCACACGCGGGGGTGATCCCTGCATATCCTTCTGTCAAAAGTCCGGTAATGGGTCTTTCCCGCACACGCGGGGGTGATCCCTACACATCTTACCAATTTTTGGTCATCTAAAGGTCTTTCCCGCACACGCGGGGGTGATCCCTCTTTCGAAGCATCTATAAACAAAACATCACTGTCTTTCCCGCACACGCGGGGGTGATCCCTATTTATGTATACCGCTTTTTGATACTCATTTGTCTTTCCCGCACACGCGGGGGTGATCCCTCGTTAGCAGTTAAACGTGATTTTAAGAACGCGTCTTTCCCGCACACGCGGGGGTGATCCCGTATTCTAAATGAAACGCTCAAAAATAACTTTGTCTTTCCCGCACACGCGGGGGTGATCCCCGCAAGCACCTAACAATAACGCTGTTGATAATAAGTCTTTCCCGCACACGCGGGGGTGATCCCGAACGACATCAGAGCGGAGCAATACATTACGGGTCTTTCCCGCACACGCGGGGGTGATCCACAGCGCAAGAGTGGCAGATATTCCTAACTAAGCGTCTTTCCCGCACACGCGGGGGTGATCCCGACTGCAGTGACATTAATATTTTGATTGTTGAGTCTTTCCCGCACACGCGGGGGTGATCCCAAAAAGAAACTCATGCTGAAAACAAAATCGCTGTCTTTCCCGCACACGCGGGGGTGATCCCTTCTAAATCTCCGCCAATAAATCTATTTTTAAGTCTTTCCCGCACACGCGGGGGTGATCCCGGTCACGCTAATAATTTTAGCAATTCAAAACGGTCTTTCCCGCACACGCGGGGGTGATCCCTCGCTCATCAAACTTTCGTTCTCATCTTCGAGGTCTTTCCCGCACACGCGGGGGTGATCCCCGTATTTTATAGCTAAGGACGTTACCAAAGTTGTCTTTCCCGCACACGCGGGGGTGATCCTATTATCTCTATGATCCTGATGAAACGAGTATAGTCTTTCCCGCACACGCGGGGGTGATCCCTGACAGGAAAGCGACAATATACGACTAGACGTGTCTTTCCCGCACACGCGGGGGTGATCCTACCATTTACAACACTAGCAATAGTCGATTTGAGTCTTTCCCGCACACGCGGGGGTGATCCTGTACCAGAGTTAAAAGAAAGCAACGCTAAATAGTCTTTCCCGCACACGCGGGGGTGATCCCTCATTAGATAAAACTTCGTTCTCATCTTCTAGGTCTTTCCCGCACACGCGGGGGTGATCCTTAATGCTTCCATTTATCTATTCACCTCCTTTAGTCTTTCCCGCACACGCGGGGGTGATCCTTAAAGTGCGTTTTTACCTGTTATCACGTTAAAGTCTTTCCCGCACACGCGGGGGTGATCCTTCGTGGTTCTTGGCTCAAGACTTGAAACAAGTGTCTTTCCCGCACACGCGGGGGTGATCCCAGTAATTTATTCTGTTGTCTATTTATTTATGCGTCTTTCCCGCACACGCGGGGGTGATCCCTTTGACAGTTTTAGTAGTTGGCTTGCTAGGTGGTCTTTCCCGCACACGCGGGGGTGATCCCTGGCCAGTTACTGGGACGAAGTCGTGGAAGCAGTCTTTCCCGCACACGCGGGGGTGATCCCTTTAAGCGGTATCTCAAATCCGTTTCTAGAGCGTCTTTCCCGCACACGCGGGGGTGATCCCTTTTGATTCCAGCCGGTAATGTTATCATGGAAGTCTTTCCCGCACACGCGGGGGTGATCCCGATTCAGATAGCTACTATGACAATTCTTTTGGGTCTTTCCCGCACACGCGGGGGTGATCCCCAATTGAGTTAGCGCCTAGTGCTGATTCAGGACGTCTTTCCCGCACACGCGGGGGTGATCCCATTCAATCCAAGTAGTTACCCGAAACAAATTGGTCTTTCCCGCACACGCGGGGGTGATCCCGCTTGTCCAACCCATCAAATAAGCGGGAGAGAGTCTTTCCCGCACACGCGGGGGTGATCCTAAGCTTACTTTTGCTTGATATGACAGCATTCTGTCTTTCCCGCACACGCGGGGGTGATCCCGAATAACGCAATCTACTCGATTGAATTGGAGTGTCTTTCCCGCACACGCGGGGGTGATCCTAAAAGCGTTTTTGATTGTTTTTTTACTATCAGGTCTTTCCCGCACACGCGGGGGTGATCCCTGGTATTGAAAAACCATTTCTATTCCCAATTTGTCTTTCCCGCACACGCGGGGGTGATCCCTAGACGTTTGTCCACCACCAGCACTAGATGTAGTCTTTCCCGCACACGCGGGGGTGATCCCAGATTCGGAGCCGGGAAATGTGTTCAATAAGTGTCTTTCCCGCACACGCGGGGGTGATCCCGAAATAAATCGTTGGTCAAACATGCCGTCGATGTCTTTCCCGCACACGCGGGGGTGATCCCTGCTCCATCTAACCCAGTTGAAAATCAACAGTGTCTTTCCCGCACACGCGGGGGTGATCCTGCCTTTCACAAAGCCAGGTATTACTTGTCCTGGTCTTTCCCGCACACGCGGGGGTGATCCGCCAGTCAGACATGACAATGCAACTCGCTTTAGGTCTTTCCCGCACACGCGGGGGTGATCCTTCAATCTTACTTGACCACTCGGTTAGATATTTGTCTTTCCCGCACACGCGGGGGTGATTCCACGACATAAGCGATAAAAAAATTGAGTCGTTGCGTCTTTCCTGTATACGCAAGTTAACTATATTAAATCATTTGAATATGTGGTTTATAGTATTCTGATGCTAATTGAAATGACGTGTGTTAATGGAGGCTGAGGGTTCTTATTATAGAAGATACATATAATCTTTACTATGGAGACAATGTTATTCAACTATTTTCAGTCGCAGAAGACTAATTTTTTAGTAGTCAGAAGTCTTAAGACCCAACTTCAAATAGTAAAAATTACTCAAGTTTCTTGGGTTATATCCAGTCAATTCAGTGATACGGTTCAAGCGATATTGAACCGTATTTTTGTGTACAAATAATTCTTTCGCCATCTGCTTAATGCTACCATTACAGCGCTCATAGCTATCAAGTAGTTCTACAATCATTTGGTAGTCTTCAGAGGAAATATTCTGAAAGAGTGCTGTATGATACTGCTTTTTAGCTATTGGATTGGCTGTAGCGAGGAGGTATTCATCTTTTAAATGACGATAAGAAAATCTGCTGCTGTCTTTTAAGTCACTTACGATAAACTCAGCCATTTTATAAGAGGCAATCAAATCACCATGAGCTTCTATAGGCAGACCAATCCCCATAACAAAGTCAGAAAGATAGGATGATTTCCAAATTTCTTTCAATCTCTGTTCACTAACGGTCGTTGAAATGATCAAAATAATTTCGTCTGTTGAGACCGAAATCACGTGGGGCTCAAATTGTAGCATTCGCTTGAGATAAGGGAATAGATCAACCATCTCGAATTTATGGGCAACATCAATAGGACTTTTCCACACGACGACAGCTGTTGGTTTTTGCGTTAACTGCACCAGTCTTTTTTCTTCATCTGGAGTCAACTGGATATTAGACGAAAATAACAAGTGCTCAACTAGAAGACGTTCGCGTTCAACGAGGTAATGGCGTTCGTTATCTGACAAATAGTTCTTGATCAGTAATTCCGACATCGA
>OMJG01001115.1_pt1 | contig 16725 bp, 13 predicted proteins | sample 1646431 | NCBI WGS metagenome assembly OMJG01 (sample SAMN03771674, study PRJEB25209) | food metagenome | isolation source: Cotija cheese | place: Mexico:Jalisco,Michoacan | collected 2011-12-12
GGGAGCGGGCCAGCACCGGGGCGACCTGCTCCGGGGGCACGGCCGGCACGGTCGCGTTGATGGGCACGGTGGTGCGCAGCGGGGCGGGGGGTTCGCGCCAGGCCATCTCGATGGCGCAGGCCAGCCATCGCGAGGACTCCTGCGGCCCGTATTCCAGGAAGGGGCAGAACTCCCCCCAGCCGGCGGGCCCCCGGAACAGCACAGCCTCCCGGTGGGTGACCCCGCGGAAGCGCACGGACAGCGGCAGGCTCACCACCCGCGCGGTCTCGAGGATCTCCGGCAGGGCGGGCAGGGCGGGCAGGGCGGGTTCGGGTGCGTCATCGGCGGGGGTGCTCATGGTCCCATCGTCCCCCATCCGCCTCGTTCAGGAAACGTCCAGGGAAAACGCCCGGAACGGTGAGGTTGTGCTGACAGGATCGACTCCGGTCGATCCCCCGCCGTCCGCCGGCGCGCGGGATCGCAGGCAACTGCGGCACGCGAGAGATGACGGGCGGTGAACGGCGACGAATCCCATGGGACCTGCCCCCGTCTCCGCCGCCTCCGCCCTGCCCCCGGAGGAGCCCACCCCGGCCCGGCGCCCCGGCGTCGGGACCGTGATCCGGCACCTGCTGGGTGTGGGGCTGATGATCGCGGGGCTGTGGGCCACCATCGAGCTGTTCCTGCATCGCAGCGCCGGTCAGCAGATCGACGAGACGGCGCTGGCGGAGGTCAGTAACCGGCTGCAGCGCTACACCGCGCAGTCCTCCTCCCTGCTCAACGCCCTGCCGGCGATCTCGGCGGGCCTGGCGGTGGCGGGGATCCTCATCGTGCTGTTCCGGCGCCACCGCTTCGCCCCCGCCCTGGTGGGGGTGCTGGTGGCGGTGGGCGCCAACGGCAGCGCGCAGCTGCTGAAGTCCACCCTGGTCAAGCCGAATCTGGGCATCCAGGATGCGGTGCTGAACTCCCTGCCCTCCGGGCACACGACGTTCGCGATGGCGGCCGGCTCGGCCCTGTTCCTGGCGGCCCCGCGCCGGTGGCGTCCGGGGCTGGCGATCCTGATGTGCGCGTTCGCGGTGGTCACGGGGGTGGCCACGGTGATCAACGGGTGGCACCGTCCGGCGGATGTGGTGGCCGCGATCTTCCTGGTCTCGGCGTGGACCATCCTGGGGATGCTGGTGCTGCGCTTCCTGCCCGCGGAGAACCGGGATGAGTCCGGGACGCGCTTCACGGGGCTGCTGGTGATCCCGCTGTTCACGATCTTCGGGCTGTTCCTGGGGTTCACCGCGCTGGTGACGTACCTGGTGTCCACGTATCAGCATTACCCGGGGGCGGCCCTGCTGGGCAGCCTGTGCCTGATCGGGGCGGTGGGGATGCTGTGCACCGCCCTGATCGTGTGCTTCCTGCGGGGCGGTCTGCGCGCCCCGGTGGAGCGGGCGTACACCAAGGTCTGGACGTACTGACCCCTCCCCCGGGGGACCCGGGGCTCAGACCTGTTCGCCGCGGGTGATGGGGCCGGTGGCGCCTTCCGGGGTCTCCTCGGCGACGAGCGCGTCCCCGGTGAGGCCCTGGGATTTGAGCCATTCGAGCCGGTCCAGGAGCACGCGGGTGACCCCGGCTTCGTAGGGCAGCTTGTACATGGCGGCGGTGGTGGGCCCGGCCAGGGGGTTGGCGGCGGAGGCTTCGATGCGGTTGATGGCTTCGCGCATGGTCTCGGCTTGGCGCTGCACGAAGGTGCGCTCCACGGGCAGGCCGTGGCCGGGGACGAACACGCGGTACCGGTCCAGGCCGGCGACGGTCTGCAGGACCTGCACCCACATGTCGGGGAAGGAGTCGTCGAAGGCGGGGTCCGCGCCCTGCTCGACGACGTCGCCGGTGAACAGGACCTCGTCCACCCCGGCGAGGACGTCGTTGTCGGTGTGCCCGAGGCCCAGGTAGAAGAGGGTGACGGCGCGGTGGCCGAGGTCCACGCGGGTGAAGGAGGCGCGGCCGCCGTCTCCGGGGAGCATGCGGGTGGGCAGGATGATGTCCGTGTTGGGGCCCTGGTGGTGGGCCATCTCGGGTTCGAGGGTCTCCACGAAGCTGCGCTGCCGGTCCGCGTAGCGGGTCATGGCCCGCACGGCCTTGGGGTGGGCCCAGAAGTCCGTGACGCCGTCCGCGGCGAACACGGCGTTGCCGAAGATGTGGTCGTAGTGGGCGTGGGTGTTGACGACGACGAAGGGCAGGTCCGTGATGCGCCGGGCGGCCCGGAAGATCTCCGCGCCCTGGCGGGGCCCGGCCCCGGTGTCGATGACCATGGCCTTGTCCGCCCCGACGACCAGCCCGGAGTTGAGCCGGTAGTCATCCGTGGCGATCAGGTAGATCCCATCCGCGATCTCTTGTGTGCGAGCCATGCCCCCTACGGTACTGGATGCGGCCGCACCCCGCCTGCTGGTGGGGTACCGGAGCGCCGGGGAGGTTCCGCCCTGGCCAGGAACGGATGAGCGAAGAGGTCTTCCAGATGACGCAGCCACACACCGAGGACTGAGCGACTGATCGGGGCCTGCATATCAGTTTTTTGTGAGTTCGTACTTACGGCAAGCGCCACATTTTTGCGATTCGAACGAGCTACCTGTAGATGTTCACCACATCCTTCGAGCCGCCAGGGAACCTGATATAACCCAGATCCATCCTATAGGTCTTATTTAATTTTATTCTATATTGCAATCTGTCCGGACTATCTCCCCAAATATTTTGATTGACCGCAATATTCCCACACTCTTTGGTCTCCAAATTCAAAGACGATTTATCCCAGGCGGTCGACCCGTCATTACCCCTAGCATACGTAACGCGCTTATTTACAGGCGTACATTCTGCAGAATAATTGAATATATTATTCACAGGAGCCGTGAACGTGAGGAGCAGTGCACACGCCCCGAAAATTATTGCGGCGGTGAATATGGTCAGCTTAAGTCTACTCTTGAATCTTTTCACTTGAATTCACCGTTCCATAGGGTCGCGATCTGCTTCACCATCCCGTCCTCTCCTGACACAGCCATATTCATCCAGCTTAGTCAGGGAGTTGCCGCGCTGACGCCCACCCCTAATGATCACGTCGCCCCCGTTCCCGATCTCTAGTGCGCGACCCATGCACCTTACCATTACCTTACTGGATGGTGGGGTCGAGCGTTGACGGTGGCTGTACGGACCTGGTGGATCGAGGAAGCTGCCACCCAGCTGCTTCTGCGCACGAGGTTCTGAAGCGTCCTGGGTTCCGTTCCGGCCTACTTCCTCAAGGAGGATCAGAACACGCCCCAGAAATACGGCCCCGAATTCAAGACCCGGGCCGTGATGCTCATCGACGAACACCTCCGATCCGAGCAGTGCTCTGCCTGGAGCGCCTGCATCGCAGTCGGTGAAGCCCTCAGCGGGATCTCAACCCCACACCCTGCGGGGCTGGTAGAGACAAGACCGCATCGACCATGGCCAGGCCCCCGGGACTGAGCACCGCTAAAGCCGAGGAGATCACCAGGCTGCGCCGAGAGAACCGCGAGTTGCGCCGAGCGAACGAGATCCTGCGCAAGACCTCAGATTTCTTCGCAGCGGAACTCGACCGTCCCACGACGAGATGATCGCGTTCATCGACGAGAACCTGGATCAATTCGGGGTCCGGGTCATCTGCCGCACCGTGGGCGCGGCGGAATGTGGTTTCATCACCTCCATCGGCTACCGCTCGGCCAAGGCCCGGCCTGGCTCCGCGCGAGCCCTACGCGATGAGATTCTCATCCAGGAGCTCCAACGGATCCACCAAGACAACGACAGCGTCTACGGCGCCAGGAAGATGCACTAGGCGATGCTCCGTGTCGGCTGGCAGATCGGCGGGGACCAGGCCGCCTGACTGATGAAACTCGCCGGGCCAGAAGGGGCCAGACGCGGCCGTCAGCTGATCATCCCGCGTCCTACCGGGGCACCGGATGACCGTCCCGACATGGTCGAACGCCGTTTCGCTGCTGAATAGCCCCACCAGCTGTGGGTCGCTGACATCACCTACGTGCGCGTCCTGGGAGAGTTCGGCTACACGGCGTTCATCACCGATATCTGCTGCCGTCGGATAGTCGGCTGGTCTGTATCCTCTTCGCTGCATACTGACCGGCTGCCATTGCTGGCACTGGAAGACGACCTGGTGAGCACCGAGGGCCAGCAGTAGCGGGCAGGGGCTGACCCACCCACTGCGACAGAGGCTGCCAGTACGTCAGCCCGGCCTACTCGGATGCGCTCATCGCCGCCGGGGTGACTGCTTCGGCGGGCACTGTGGGCGACAGCTACGACAAAATCCTCGCCGGGGACAGTCATTGACCTCTACAAGGCTGAGATGACCCACTCCAAACGGGTCTGGGAATCCACCGCGGCCGTGGAGCTGGTCACGATGGGGGGTGTCCTGGTGGAACACAACCCAGTTGTACGAGGCCCTGGGCTATCACGCTCCTGCGGAGGTCGAAGGGACCTACCATCAGGAGCAGGGCGTAGCGCCCGTTGCGTCATAACCTCGGAACGAAACCCAGGACGCTTCAGCAAGATACCCGCTCATCTACTGAGAGCCTGTTTTTCATCCCGGAGTGGTGAGTATGGCTGTCGGTGTCGCGTAATGGACCGTCCAAGTGACGGAAGGATTACTTTTTGCGGCGGTTTAATATTAACCATTTTATGTGTGCTCCAATTATTGCCCCATATAGTGCTGAGCTGATGGCGAACAGGCCGACAATCTTAGGATCATGGTAATATCTAGGGTATATGGCGGCGCATGCAAAAATGTCCAAGAGTAAGATGAAATTCGCCATACGGGACGGTGGCACCACAAATGATAATACACCAACGAAAAACCATATTGATGAATGCGCGGCGATATTTTCAATAGAATTAGGTGTTTGATATTCCTCGGTAATGGAATAAATGATAATACATACCAGAATACCGGCAGTCCCGAATATGAAATTTGATCGGGTCATTCGAAGCCAATCGAAGGATGCATTTGTTTTAGTTTTCATTTTCTTTTCAATCATTTGGATTCAGAAGGTCAAGCCCTGCTGACCACGCGGCAGAAGATGTCGTGGTTTATATCAGCATTTGGCCGTTGCTCTTATTGTGCAGTCCTGTCAATATCGGTGTTTTCATAAAAGACATCTGATTGAGCGAATTCATGTTATTTGATCCCCCTCGACCCTGGTAATTTTCTTGGCAATAATGTTTGAACCATTTTCCCACAGTACATCATTACACCCTAACTACTCACCCAACGGACATTCCTAAGCTCTTCCCAGAGTCTATGACTCCAGCCCGCGCAGCCTCTGGATATTTTGCTCCATCGGGTATCATGTAGGCGCTGGCGGCACCCCCAAGGAAACTTCCTGCAGCGTCGACTCCGCCGCAGGTAAGCTTCCCGCCACGGATGACCTCCAAGCGGGGAAAAATGCCAAATCGAAGCATCATCACGAGGCACTCGGTGTGCAATGAACAGGGCAGCTGATCTCGGATTCACTCGCACTGCTCTACTTCAGATAGACGTAGTGGGAAACCCTGGACATCCCCAATATGGTTATCTGAAGATCGCCGAACTTGAATCTATAGCTCTGCCCCGGCCGCAAGGACTCCGCCAGTTCCTTTCGATCCGGTCCGTCGTCCCAGGTCTCCAGTGCGAACTTTCCACAATCCTCAGTTCCCACCGAAACACCCGCACCAGCCGTAAATGATGCCTTGCCGACGCCGCCTTTCGCCGAATACGGTTTGGCGCTGATGATTCTGCACGATCTGATCGTAAAGTGTTTCTCGTTGTAGTCATTATACAACTTGAGTCCAGGAAATGCGATCAGAAACAGCGCGATCATGAATGTGTAGAATAGATACAGGCATACTCTCGCACTGACAGTTTTCTGCCTATTCTTCCGTTCCTACTCCCCGGCCGCATCGCGAGGATCCATCTTATGAGATGATGTCAGCGATCCAACAAGAGCCATCCCCACCGACATCGCCCTCCTGCGCCGTCGATCCATCAGCTCCACACTCTCACTCGCCTCGATGCCCCTGGCTACCATGGTCTCATGCCCCTGGATCCCACCGCACCCGAGCACGCCCTGAGCAGCCCCGCCACCCCCGGCGCCGGACGCTACGCCCCCTCCCCCTCCGGGGACCTGCACCTGGGCAACCTCCGCACCGCGCTGCTGGCCTGGCTCATGGCCCGCACCACCGGGCGCGCCTTCCACCTGCGCATCGAGGACCTGGACCGCGTGCAGGAGGGCGCGGCCCAGCGTCAGCTGGCGGACCTGGAGACCCTCGGCGTGGACTGGGAGGGGCCCGTGCTCATCCAGTCGGAGCGTCAGGACGCCTACGACGACGCCGTCGCCCGCCTGCGCGAGGCCGGCCTGGTCTACGAGTGCTACTGCACCCGCCGGGAGATCCAGGAGGCCTCCTCCGCCCCGCACGGCGCCCCCGGCGCCTACCCCGGCACCTGCCGGAACCTCACCGACGCCCAGCGCGAGCAGCGCCGAGCGCAGCGGCCCGCCGCCCTGCGCCTGCGCGCCCAGGTGACCCAGTGGACCGTGCAGGACCGCTGGGCCGGGCAGCACACCGGCGAGGTGGACGACGTCGTGCTGGTGCGCAACGACGGACGCCCCGCCTACAACCTCGCCGTCGTGGTGGACGACGCCCACCAGGGCGTGGACCAGGTGGTGCGCGGGGACGACCTGCTGGCCTCCGCGCCCCGGCAGGCCCACCTCGCCCACCTGCTCGGCCTGCCCCCCGTGGAATACGCCCACGTGCCGCTGGCCCTGAACCGGGACGGCAAGCGCCTGGCCAAACGCGACGGCGCCGTGACCCTGGCCCAACTGCGCGCGGCCGGCGTCAGCCCGGAGCAGGTGGGGCGGATGATCGCCGGATCCATCCCCCTGCCGCCGCTGCGCACCCCGGACGGCCCGTGCCTGCCGCACACCGCCGCGCAGATGCTGGAGGTCTTCGACCCGGACCGCATCTCCCACCGACCCTGGACCGTGCTGGACCCGATGATGGAGGGCACCTGTGGAGCTTGCTGAGCGCATTCCCAAGAAGCACCGGGGCACCGCCGCCCTGATCGCCGTGCTCATCGGCTCCACCGGCATCCAGGTGACCACCGCCGTGGCCACCGGCCTGTTCGAGCGCTTCTCCCCACCGGCCGTGTCCGGGCTGCGCCTGCTCACCGCCGCCGTGATCCTCCTGGCCGTGGCCCGCCCCCGCTTCTGGCGCTTCACCCGCCGGGACTGGACCGCGGTCCTCTCCTACGGGGTGGTCGCCTCCCTGATGAACGTGTTCTTCTACCTCGCGGTCCAGCGCATCCCCCTGGGCGTGGCCGTGACCATCGAATACCTCGGGGCGTTCACCGTCGCGATCCTCGGGGTGCGCCGTCTGCAGGACGGGATCTTCGCCCTCGGCGCCCTGGCCGGGGTCGCGATGATCGCCGGACCCACCTTCGGCTCCACGGACTGGTGGGGCTACCTCTTCGCCGCCCTCGCGGCCGCCTCCATGTGCGGATACACCCTGCTCTCCGCGCGCATCGGCTCCGGGACCCCCGCCTCCTCGGGGATCCGCGGGCTGGCCGTGTCCATCACCATCGGCGCCCTGCTGTGGCTGCCGGCCACCGCCACCGCGATCCCCCGGATGACCGGGCAGGACTGGGTGCTGGCCGCCTTCATCGGCGCCTTCGGCCTGGCCCTGGCCTTCTCCTGCGACGCCTTCGCCGCCTCCGCGACCGGGCCCGCCGTCGTCGGGGTGTTCTTCAGCCTGGACCCGGTGGTCTCCTCCGTCGTCGGACTGGTGATGCTCGGGCAGGTGCTCTCCGTACCGGCCTACGTGGGGATCGGGCTGATCGTGGTCTCCGGGGCGGCGGTGACGTGGAAGGCCAACCGCTCCGCCGCGCGCATCACCACCCACACCGAGGCCCTGCAGATCATCGACACCCAGCAGATCCCGCGCATCGACTGACCCGCCCCCGCCCCGCTCCCCGGCCGCGCGCATTTGGTGGCTCACACCACCCTTGGCATACTGAGCCATCGACGCGCACGTCACACTGAAGGTGTGACCCGCGCGATCAGCGCACCGACGATGAGGGGATCCCACATGTCAGACCAGGCCTTCCAATACCTCGCCCTGGGGATCTACTTCCTCGGGATGATCGCCATCGGCCTGTGGGCCAGCACCAAGAACAAGGACACCGAGGACTACATGCTCGGCGGGCGTTCCCTGCGCCCCGGCGTCGCAGCCCTGTCCGCCGGCGCCTCGGATATGTCCGGATGGCTCGTGATGGGCCTGCCCGGCGCGATCTACCTGACCGGGCTCGTGGACGCGTGGATCGCCATCGGCCTGACCATCGGGGCGTGGCTGAACTGGAAGTACACCGCCCCGCGGCTGCGGGCCTACTCCGAGGTCGCCGGCAACGCCATCACCATCCCGTCCTTCTTCGACAACCGACTCAAGGCCGACGGGCTGGCCTCCCGCATCCTGCGCATCTCCTGCGGCGTGATCATCCTGCTGTTCTTCATCTTCTACGTCTCCTCCGGGATGGTGGCCGGCGGGAAGTTCTACCAGACCACCTTCAACGGGGACTACCTCGTGGGCATGCTCGTGATCGCCGCGATCACCGTGCTCTACACGTTCTTCGGCGGCTTCCTCGGCGCCACCTTCACCGACGTCGCCCAGGGCCTGCTCATGCTCATCGCCCTGATCATGGTGCCGGTCGTCGCCCTGTTCGAATTCGGCGGGCCGGCCGAGGTCTTCGACGCCGTGCGCCACGCCAACCCGGACGCCCTGTCGCTGACCGCCGGAGCCACCGTCATCGGCGTCATCTCCTCCCTGGCCTGGGGCCTGGGCTACTTCGGGCAGCCGCACATCATCGTGCGCTTCATGGCCCTGCGCTCCCCCGCCGACGCCCCCGCCGCCCGGCGCGTGGGCATCAGCTGGATGGTGCTGTCCGTTGCCGGCACCATCTGCACCGCCCTGACCGGCATCGCCTACTTCTCCACCCACCCCGACGCGCACCTGACCGACGCGAAGTCCGCGGAGACCGTGTTCCTGGACCTCTCCCAGATCCTCTTCCACCCGCTGGTCGCCGGATTCGTGCTGGCCGCGGTGCTCGCCGCGATCATGTCCACCGTCTCCTCCCAGCTGATCGTCTCCTCCTCCGCCGCCGTGGAGGACCTCGCGATGCTGCTGATCAAGCGCAAGCCCTCCCCGCGGGCCCAGCTGTGGATGTCCCGCTCCGCCGTGCTGGCCGTGGCCGTGATCGCCGCGCTGATCGCCCTGGATTCGGACTCCGCGATCCTGGACCTGGTGGCCTTCGCCTGGGCCGGCTTCGGCGCCGCCTTCGGCCCGATCATGCTGCTGTCCCTGTACTGGCGCCGGCTCACCGCCGAGGGCGCCCTGACCGCCATGATCTCCGGGGCCGCGGTGACCATCCTGTGGAAGCAGCTCGTGGAGGACCCCGCCTCCACCGGCATCACCGGGCTGTACGAGATCGTCCCCGGCTTCGCCGTCGCCCTGGTGCTGGGCGTGGTGGTCTCCCTGGCCACCCACAAGCCCTCCGAGCGGATCGACCGGGAGTTCGACGAGGCCCGGGAGCTGGCCACGGCCCGTTAGGATCGGGGCGTGACCGATACAGCATCCGCCGACCTGCCCGCCGTCGTCTCCGAGACCTTCGACCCCGCCCGCTGGCGCGTCGTCGAGGGCTTCGAGGACCTCACCGACGTCACCTACCACCGCCAGGTGGAGCGCGACCAGACCGGCCGGGTGATCCGGGACCTGCCGTGCGTGCGCATCGCCTTCGACCGTCCCGAGGTGCGCAACGCCTTCCGCCCCTCCACCGTGGACGAGCTGTACCGGGTGCTGGACCACGCGCGGATGACCGGCGACGTCGGCACCGTGCTGCTCACCGGCAACGGCCCCTCCCCCAAGGACGGCGGGTGGGCCTTCTGCTCCGGCGGGGACCAGCGCATCCGCGGGCGGGACGGCTACCGCTACGCCGAGGGCGAGACCGCCGAGACCATCGACCCCGCCCGCGCCGGACGCCTGCACATCCTGGAGGTCCAGCGGCTGATCCGCACCATGCCCAAGGTGGTCATCGCGGTGGTCTCCGGGTGGGCCGCCGGCGGCGGGCACTCCCTGCACGTGGTGTGCGACCTGACCATCGCCTCCCGTGAGCACGGGAAGTTCAAGCAGACCGACGCGACCGTCGGCTCCTTCGACGCCGGCTACGGCTCGGCCCTGCTGGCCCGGCAGGTGGGGCAGAAGTTCGCTCGGGAGATCTTCTTCCTGGCCCGGGAGTACGACGCGCAGCGGATGCTGGAGATGGGCGCGGTCAACGAGGTGGTGGACCACGCCCGCCTCGAGGAGACCGCCCTGGAGTACGCCGCGGACATCGCCCGCCAGTCCCCCCAGGCCATCCGGATGCTGAAGTTCGCCTTCAACCTGCCCGACGACGGCATGGTGGGTCAGCAGGTCTTCGCCGGGGAGGCCACCCGCCTGGCGTACATGACCGACGAGGCCGTGGAGGGCCGCGACGCCTTCCTCGGCAAGCGCGACCCGGACTGGTCCGCGTACCCGTACTACTTCTGAGCGGGGGTTCGGGGCGAGGGCCGGACTGAACGCCGACCCGGCGCTCTCGTTCCCACCGGCCCTTGGCTTCTTCGCGAGACGGCGCTCTCGTACCCACTCTCGACGTTTCTGGGAACGGATGCGCCGGCTCGCGTGAAGGGTGGGCGCCGGGGTGGGAACGGATGCGCCGGTTGGGCGTCGGGCGGAGGCGGACTCGTCAGATGGAGACGAACGGGCGGGAACGGGTCGGGCGAGACCGGCCCAGTCCGGCCCCGGCCAGACCAGCCCCACCCGGGAACGCCGCGGATAGCCTGGTGGGCATGGACTTCTCCGCGCTCACCCCCGCCCCCGAACCGCCCGTCCCCGGGCCCGGCGTGCCAGTGCTGGATGGTCCCGGTTCCCAGACGCCGCAGTCGCTGACCCGCGCGCTGAGCTCGCTGCCGGAGGCGGATCGGGACGCTCCCGCGCTGGTCGTGGCCACCTCCGGCTCCACCGGCACCCCCAAGCGGACCCTGCTCACCGCCGGGGCGCTGCGGGCGTCGGGGCGGGCCACCGCCGAGACCACCGACTCGGACGGGGCGCAGTGGCTGCTGGCCCTGCCCGTGCACTACGTCGCCGGGGCCCAGGTGATCGCCCGCTCCGTGCTGGCCGGGACCACCCCCGTGACCACCGCATCCCTGACCCCCGGGACGGGGTTCACCGCCGGAGACTTCCTGGCCGCCGTCGAGCGGATGACCCACCCGCGGCGGATGACCGCCCTGGTGCCCACCCAGCTGCACGTGCTGCTGGAAGCCGCCGAATCGGCCGTCGTCCCCGCCGACCAGCTGCACGAGGCCCTGCGCTCCTTCCGGGCGATCCTGCTCGGCGGGGCCCCGGCCTCAGCGAGTCTGCGCGCGCGCATCCGGGAGCTGGGGCTGCCGGTGGTCACCACCTACGGCAGCGCGGAGACCGCCGGCGGCTGCGTGTACGACGGGCGCGCCCTGCCCGGGATCGAGGTGCGCATCGAGCCGACGACGACGGAGGGCGGCCCGACGACGGAAGACGGGCCGGACTCGCACGGGCCAGGCTCCGCACCCGGAACTCCGGTCTCTGCCGCCCCCGGCGTGCTCGATGGATCATCCCCCAGCGCGGTCGACGAGGACCCCGCCGCACGACCGGGGCGGATCTGGCTCGGCGGACCCACCGTGGCCGCGGGCTACCTGGCGGACCCCGCGCGCCACGCCGAGCACTTCCGTGTGGACGCGCACGGCACCCGCTGGTACCGCACCGACGACCTCGGCACCCTGGAGGACACCACGTCTCTCGCGGGATCCTGGCCCGGAACCGAAAGTGGTTCCCCCACCGGATCCGGACCCAGGCCCGGGACAGGATCTCGCTCCGCATCCCGCCCCACAGACCACTCCGACGCCCCGCGCCCCGAGCACCTCACCGGGCAGCGCCTGAGGGTGGCCGGGCGGGCCGATGACGTGATCATCACCGGCGGGATCAAGGTCTCCGCCCGTGCCGTGGCCGCGGCCCTCGAGGAGGTCCGGGGTGTGCGCGAGGCCCTCGTGGTCGGGGTGCCGCACCCGCGGTGGGGACAGGCGGTGGCCGGGATGGTCGCCGTCCCCGGCCTGTCCGGCACGACGCCGAGCGCCCCGACCCGAAAGGAATCGGCCCGGAAGGACCCGTCCCAGACCACGCCGGTCACACGGTCGACATCGGCCGGCCCCGCCCACCCCGCGGATGCGCACAAGGACGCGGAGGCGCGCGAGACCGCGGAGCTGGAGGACCGGCTGCGCACCGCGGTCCGCGAGCGCCTGGGCCCCGCCGCGGTGCCGAAGCGCCTGGAGGTGGTGGGCGCCCTGCCGCTGACTTCGACCGGCAAACCGGACCGGGCCGCCGTCGCCCGCACCTTCGCCGCGCCCCGTCGTCCCGAGTGAGTCTCGCCCGCACCCTCACGGCGCACCCCCGCCGCCCCGAGTGAGACAATGGGGGCCGTTCGTGAGTGCATCGAGGGAAGGACGTCCGCCGTGGCAACCGTGGGGCAGTGGGTCGAGGGGGCGCGGCTGAGGACGCTGCCGCTGGCGGTGGCGCCGGTGATCGCGGGCTCCGCGGCGGCCGGTCAGATGCACTCCTTCCACCTCGGGCGCGCGGTGCTCGCGCTGCTCGTCGCCTTCTTCCTGCAGGTGGGGGTCAACTACGCCAACGACTACTCCGACGGCATCAAGGGCACCGACGACGAGACGCGCGTGGGTCCTCTGCGCCTGACCGGCTCCGGGGCCGCCGCCCCGCACCAGGTGAAGCTGGCGGCGTTCGCGTGCTTCGGCGCGGCCGGGGTCGCCGGGCTGTGGCTGATCATCCTGGCGGGACAGTGGTGGTTCCTGCTGATCGGTGCCTCCGCGGTGCTGGCCGCCTGGGGCTACACCGGCGGGAAGCACCCCTACGGGTACCTCGGGCTGGGCGATCTGTTCGTCTTCGTCTACTTCGGACTGGTGGCCACCCTGGGCACCACCTTCACCCAGGCCTCCCGCCTGTCCGCGACCGCCTGGTGCGCCGCCGTCGCCATGGGGCTGATCGCCTGCGCGCTGCTGATGGCCAACAACCTCCGGGACATCCCCACCGATGAGGTGGCCGGGAAGCGCACGATGGCGGTGCGCCTGGGCGACGCGCGCGCCCGCCTGGCCTACGCCGGGGAGATCGTGCTGGCCTACGCGGTGATGGTCTTCGCCGTGCCGGAGAACCCGTGGGTCCTGCTGGTGCTGTGCTCGCTGGTTTTGGCCGTCCCGGCGGTGCGCACCGTGCTGCGGGCGCAGCAGATGCGCGCCCTGATCCCGGTGCTGCGCCAGACCGGATTCCTCAGCCTGGCCATCGCGCTGCTGCTGGTCCTCGCCGCGGTGATGGCCGCGTGAAGCGGCCCGACGACGACGGCGCGCGTCGGCCCGGCGACCGTGGCATGAGCCGTCCCGACGGCGTCCGGCCCGATGGCGCCGGGTCCTTCCCGTGGGGCTGGTGCCTGCTGGTGCTGCTGGTGGCCTCCTGCCTGCGTCCGGCCCTGACCTCCGTGGGGCCCGTGGTGGAGCCGCTGCGGGCCGCGACCGGACTGTCCGCGGCCGGCGTCGGGCTGCTCGGGGCGCTGCCCCTGCTGGCCTTCGCCGTGCTCTCCCCGGTGGTGGCCCTGCCGGCCCAGCGCGTGGGCCTGGAGCGAGCGGTGCTGGCGGCGCTGGCGGTGCTCGCCGCGGGGATCCTGGTGCGCTCCACGCCCGGGCCCGGCCTGCTGTGGGTCGGCACCCTGCTGGTGGGCGCGGGGATCGCGGTGCAGAACGTCGTCGTGCCGGTGATCGTCAAACGCGACTTCCCCGGCCAGGTGTCCGTGATGACCGGGATGTACACCGCGGTGCTCTCGGTGGCCGCGGCCCTGGCGGCGGGGTTCTCCGAGCCGCTGGCCGCCGTCCTGCCGGGCGGGTGGCGCACGAGTCTGGCGCTGTGGGCGGTGCCGGCGGGCGCGGCGGGCCTGTGGTGGGCGGTGCGCACCCGCGCTCGACGCCGCACCCAGCAGCGCACCGTCCCCCTGCGGGAGGCGGTCACCGGGGCGCTGCCCGCGCTGCCGTCGGCCCCGGAGCCGCCGTCGCTTCGGCGGGTGTCCATGCTGCGCTCCCCCATCGCGTGGGCGGTGACCCTGTACATGGGTCTGCAGTCGGCGGTGTTCTACACGGTGATGATGTGGCTGCCGAGCATGGAGGCCCGACTGGGCGTGGGAGCCGCGGCCGCCGGGTGGCACCTGTTCACCCTGCAGGTCACCGGGATCCTGGGGAACCTCTCCGTGAGCTTCCTGGCCGAGCGCCGCGCGTCCCAGTCGTGGCTGGCGATGCTGCTGTCCTCGATGATCGTGGTGCCGGCCGCGGGTGCCCTCCTGTGGCCGGGCGGGGCCGTGCTGTGGTGTGGTCTGGTCGGCATCGGCTGCGGCGGCGGCTTCTCCCTGTCCCTGGCGATGATGGGTCTGCGCACCGTGCACCCGGCCCACACCCTGCGCCTGTCCGGGATGTCCCAGTGCCTGGGCTACCTGCTGGCGGCGACCGGCCCGCTGCTGGCCGGCTCCCTCGCCGAGGCCACCGGATCCTGGGCGGCGGTGCTGTGGTCGCTGCTGGTGCTGGCGTGCGTGCAGTTCGCCGCGGGCGTCGTCGCCGGCCGCAACCGCCGCATCGGGGAGCCGACGCCGCCCCGCCCCTGACCGGCTTCTCGGGGGTGGGCCTGCCCCAACACGACCCGGCGCATCCGTACCCGAAAACACCGAAACCAGGAACGAGAACGCCGGGTCGCGGAAGAACCCGGGGTCAGATGCTGCGGTCCTCGCGGCGCAGCTGCTCGTCCACGTACTCGTCCTCCACCGCGGCGTCCTCCTGGGCGGTGCGCGGGTGGGTGCGTCGGGCCTCGCTGCGGGTGCGGCGACGGCGGAAGAAGGCGGCGAACTCCTGCCCGGCGGCGGTGTGCAGGCGCGGGAAGGCCAGGTAGCCCACGGCCAGCCCGATGAGCACGGCGAAGATCCCGGCCAGGAACGGCCCGATGCCGATCAGCGTGCACAGCAGGAACACGACGACGATCAGGCCCAGGCGGATCAGCGAGTACTTCAGGAAGTTCACGGCCACCACTGTACCCGCGGCACCTGCACGCCCTCTGAAGACGGACCCACCCGGCGGGCCCCGGTGGCCCCGGTAGAATCGCTGGCATGCGCGCCGTTCTGATCATCGCCGCCGGGGCCCTGCTGGTGGGGCTGAGCATCTACGCCCTGCTGGACGTCGCCCGCACCGATCGGAGCCGGATCCGGGCCCTGCCCAAGCCGGCCTGGTTCCTCATCGCCCTGCTCTTCCCGGTGATCGGCCCCGTCCTGTGGCTGAGCCTCGGCACCCGCCGGGACCGACCCGCAGGCGGTGAGCCCCGTCGTCGTCGCGGGCCCTCCGCGGGACCTGCCCCGCAGGCCGGGCGCGCCCCGGACGACGACGCCGCCTACCTGGACTTCCTGGCCAAGCAGGCCGAACGACGTCGGAAGGACCGGGAGCGCGAGCAGCGCCGCAAACCGGACTGACCCCCCCACTCCCCATCCACACGCAAAACTGGAGATGCTTCGCAGAACGGGACGATACAGGTCCCGATATGCGAAGCATCTCCAGTTTTGCGGTGGAGAGGGGGTTTACAGGCCCGAGTAGGAGTGGAGGCCGTTGAAGACCGTGTTCACGGCGGTGAAGTTGAAGATGATGCAGGCGTAGCCGATGATCGACAGCCACGCCGAGCGGGCGCCCGTCCACCCGCGGGTCGCCCGGGCGTGCAGGTACGCGGCGTAGACCACCCAGATGACGAAGGTCCACACCTCCTTGGCGTCCCAGCCCCAGTAGCGGCCCCACGCCTGCTCCGCCCAGATCGCCCCGAAGGCCAGGGTGATGGTCCACATGACGAAGCCGACGGCGTTGAGCCGGAACGCGAAGTTCTCCAGGGCCTGCGCGGAGGGGACCAGGCGCAGGAACGGCATCCGGTCCCGCTCTCCCTCGATCAGCCGTCGCTCCCGCCAGCCCTGCAGCAGCTGCAGCACCGCCATCGCGAAGGTGATGGTGAACACCCCGGAGGCCATCACGGCCACGGACACGTGGATCACCAGCCAGTAGGACTGCAGGGCCGGCTGCAGGTGCCCCACGGGGGTGGGGAAGCCGATGGTCGCCGCGACCATCATCACCAGCGCCAGCCCGGAGACCAGGGTCCCGACGAAGCGCAGGTCCCGGAACAGCAGGGAGATCAGGAACACCGCGGAGACGACGAGGGCGCCGGTGGTGCAGAACTCGTACATGTTGCCCCAGGGCACCCGGCCGGCCGCGAGCCCGCGGGTCACGACCCCCGCCAGGTGCACCACGGCGGCCAGCACCATGACGGCCACGGCCACGTTCGCGGCCGGGCGCCGCTCCCCCGAGTACAGCATCGCGTCATCGGCGGTCTGCCCGGCCAGGCGGGCCTTCTCCGCGCGGGAGCGTCCGCGGCCCCGGGTGCCGACGCCGGTCTGCTCGGCGGCGTCCTCCGGGTAGCCCGGGGCGGCCCGGCCCGACGACGCCGCGCCCTCCTGCCCGCGGCCGGAACCAGCCCCAGCATCAGCAAGATCGGAAGAGCGTCGTGTAGGGAAAGAGTGTAGATCTCGGT
>OMJG01001117.1_pt1 | contig 16698 bp, 29 predicted proteins | sample 1646431 | NCBI WGS metagenome assembly OMJG01 (sample SAMN03771674, study PRJEB25209) | food metagenome | isolation source: Cotija cheese | place: Mexico:Jalisco,Michoacan | collected 2011-12-12
ATGTTTGAGGACTTCCGATGTCTGTCGTTATCGACGCTCCCCGCGCATCTGCGCTGGACCGTCCTGGGCTCGACCAGGACCTGAACCCCGTTCCGCAGGCTGATGGGCTCGATCCCGTCATCGCTGCCGCCCTCGCCGCCGGTCGCCGAGCTGGTGAGCGCCTGGCCCGCACGCCGCTGACTCCGCGCCAGCGGGCCGCGGTTGCCGCCGTGATGGGTGGTGATCGCTGATGAGCGCCAACTCCGCCGCCTTCGCCCACGTGAACGGCTTCCGCTGGCGTGTGGGCGACCCCACGCTCGCCGACAGCGAAGCGCACCTCTACGACCTCGGCGTGCTCCGCTCCGTGCTGGAGGAGGCCGTCGAGATGGCCGTCGCCGATGCCCGCGCCGACGGGGTGACCTGGGCCAAGATCGGCGACGCCCTCGGCGTCACGCACCAGGCCGTCATCAAGCGCTACCGCAAGGGCGGTGCCCGATGAACGCCGCCGAACGCACAAGCGCCCTCGTGTCCGCCGACCTGACCCCGCCCGGAGGGCCTGGCCTGGCACCCGCCGAAGGCGGGCTGCCCGTCGTCGATCCGAATGTCGCGAACCCGGTTCTCGCCGTCGAGGACCTTCTCGAAGAAAACGGCTATACGGCTGCACAGAGCGATTCCGCTGGCTCCGACACGACCGCCGATCTCAGCTCTGACCTGGGATCTACCGCCGCAATTCATGCGCGGCCTTCCTTGGGTGGCCGCGCATCCGTTTCAGAAACGGCTGCACAGGCGCCTACTTCGGCTACACCCGTGGACTTCGCCGAGATGGACGTGCCGGGGGCCGATCCCGGTGATGAGGTTGAGGCGTTCGTGGTCGAATCCACGCCCGCGCAGGTCGCCGAGGCGAAGGATTTTTTCGCCCGGGCGAAGGCTGCGGAGAGCTCGGAGCAGGTGAAGCGCGCACGGATGCAGTCGCGCGTGTTCTCGGTGATGCAGTACCGGGAGCACCCGGAGACCGGCGAGGTCATGCTCACGCAGGAGCAGATCGACGAGGGCCTCGCGGCGCTGGGCGATCGCCTCCACCGCTGGGCCTACGTGTGGCACCCGTACGACCGCCTGGTCGAGGTGGACGAGGGCACCGGCGAGACGGTGTGCTGCGTAATCAAGGGCCTGCACGCGCACATGGTGCTGTGGGTCGCCGATGCGGACGGTCCGCGCCCCACGATCCGCACGGTCTCCGATGCCTTCTCGATCCCTTCGGCGCGGGTGAAGCCGCCGAAGGAGACCGCGGAGCAGGACGGCACCGAGCACAAGGGCCGAGGCGCTGCGGAGAAGGCGTTTTTCGACCTCGCCGAGTACCTGCCGCACGAATCGCGCGGGAGGGACGCAACCCCCGGCATCCACCAGTCGGATCGGCACTACCTCGTGGACAAGACGCAGGAGGGCAAGCCCGGCAAGTACCAGTACGGGCGCGGGCGGATCGTCGCGAACTTCGATTTCGGCCGGGAGCTGGACGCGCACATGGCGATGCGCCGCACCGCCGCGGAGGGCGGCGGCAGCGCGAAGCTGAGCAAGCTCTTCCAGGCCGTGGGCAAGGGTTCGCTGACGCTGAAGCAGGTCCGTGATCAGGAGCCTGCGATCTACTTTGCGAAGGGCAACCTGGCGCATTTTCAGAAGCTGCGCGGCGACTTCCTCTCGCACCAGGACGCGCCGGAGTCGGTCATGAACTTCTACGTGTTCGGCGAGGGCGGCACGGGCAAGGACCTGCTCGCGAAGGCGCTCGCTCGCGCCCTGGCCCCGGACGCGGACAAGCCGTACTTCAAGGTCGGCGGCGAGAACGTCTCGTGGGAGGGATACGACGGCGAGCCGGTCGTGATCTGGGAGGACATGCGCGTCGGCGACATGATCCGCACGGCGAAGAGCCGGGGAATGCTCTTCCGCATTCTCGGCCCGTGGCGCGAGCCGGACGAGAAGCCGGTCGTGAACATCAAGGGGTCCAAGACGCAGCTGCTCAACCGGGTGAACATTGTGACGGGGCCTGAGGGTTACGAGGAGTTCCTCCGGGGCTTGGCGGGCGAGTACGAGTCGATGCAGGGCGGAGTTCGGGTCAAGCACCATGCGGAGAACCTCGGGCAGGGGTTCCGCCGCTTCCCGGTGATCATCCCGGTGGCCGAGCGTGAGTTCTCGATCTTCGTGAACTCCGGCGTGCTCAACGGCACCCGCGAGTACCAGAGCTACGAGCGGTACGAGCACATGCGCCAGGACCTGGAGCTGCTGGCACGCAAGTGCAAGGCGATCAAGGACACCGCCGAGCGGGAGCGCGTTCGCGGTGCGATCGAGGCGCGCACGGTCGCGCCGATCGTGGAGCAGCACGACCGGATCGCATGCCCTGAGCTGGACGCGATTGACGCGGACGATCTGTTCGCGGAGTTCGCCGGGGTCGGGCAGCCAATCCCGCAGAGTTCCGTCGAGGTCGCAGTTGCACCGAGTGAGCCGAGCCCCCGCGATCGCTGCATCTGCGACGAGTGGCAGGGCTACGCCCTGGACCACACCGAGTCCTGCCCGATCCGCACGGATGCCGAGGCGGCGATGGCGGAGATGCGCCAGCGCGAGGCCGAGCGCGAAGCGGCGGCGGAGGCCCACCGTCAGGCCGAGCTTGAGCGGAAGGTCGCGCGGCTCCGCGCGAACGGCGGCCTGCTGGTCGTGGACGCGGGGATCGACGCGGCCGGGGCGGACCACGCGCTGGAGGCCGCCCGGGCCGTCTCCGCTGCGGGGCGGGTGCAGCGGGTGTGGTGGTCGGTGCCGATGACCAAGGACTGGCGGGCCATCGCCGATCTGCTGGACGCCCGCGGCGTCGAGCACGCCTTCGTGGACCTGGGGCGGGACGGGCACCTGGACTACCGGCTGCCCGGCGAGCTCACGGATCGGGTCCCGGTGATCGGGCTGGAGCAGCTGCTGGGACGGCTGCGGGCCGCAGGAACCGACGGGGCGGATCCGGGGCGGGTCGAGCTCGCGCTGGGCACGATCTCCTTCGGCACGGCCGTGCTGCGCCAGCTCGGGGTGCAGGTGCGGCGGCTGTGGAGCCTCGAGACCCCGCGCGGCTGAATCCCCTGCTTCCGCCGTGGCGCGGGTGCGGCTGGCTAGGATGGACCCAGACCGTCCGCACGTCTTCCGGATCAGGAGGATCCCATGACCGAACGCTCCCTCGTCCTCGTCAAGCCCGACGGCGTGGAACGCAACCTCATCGGCGCGGTGCTCTCGCGCATCGAGACCAAGGGCTACCGCATCGCCGAGCTGCGGATGCTCACCCCCTCCCGGGAGATCCTGGAGCAGCACTACGCCGAGCACGCCGGCAAGCCGTTCTTCGAGCCGCTGGTGCGCTTCATGGGCTCCGGGCCCGTCGTGGCCGCGGTGATCGAGGGCGACCGCTGCATCGAGGGCCTGCGCACCATCATGGGCCCCTCCGAGCCGACCACTGCGCCCGCCGGCACGATCCGCGGGGACCTGGGCCGCGACTGGGGCGAGGACGTGCAGAAGAACCTCGTGCACGGCTCGGACTCCCCGGAATCCGCCCAGCGCGAGATCGGCATCTGGTTCGGCTGAGTCGCCGCCTGGCCGCCGCCGCTGCGCCCCGCCCGGGGGAGCACCCCGCGGCGGGCTAGGCGTCGTGAACCTCGACGGGGCCCGCCCCGACCACCGCGTGAAGCGGTGCGTCGGGACGGGCCCCGTCCGTGCGCGCGGGCGACCCGCGCGGGTCGCGCCCGGTGCCTAGAACATCCCCGTGATGACCTGCCTACCCTGCAACGGCGCGGAGAGGGGGACGGTCGGAGGGCATGTGGAGGGTGAGGGCACTGTCTGACCAGTCCGCCATGGCTCCGTCGTCGGTTGGCCATAGGTGAGCGTAGACGCTCAGGGTCATGTTGGCGTCCTTGTGTCCCAGCCTGTGGGCGACCGCCACCGGGGAGAATCCCGCGTGGATGAGGTGCGTGGCATGGAAGTGGCGCAGCTGATGCCAGCCCGTGAACCCCAGGGCGTCCTTGACCGCCCTCCATCGATACATCGTCTGGTTCTGCGTCAGCATGCGTCCGCCGAGGTGGAAGATGGCGCGGTTCTCCCCTTCTCCGTTCTCGCCACGCAGGGCCTCCAACATCTCGAGGGTCTCGGCACCCAGGGTCAGCTTCCGCCGACTTGCCGGCGTCTTGAGCGCGGTGAACACAACGCCCCGGGCGTCCAGTTGTCGATCGACACGCAGTGTCCGGCCACTGATCCGATCCCAGGTGACGGCTCGAGCCTCGCTGATGCGCAGCCCGGTTGCCGCGCAGAAGAACACGAGGGTGCGGAAGGGCTCGCCTGGCATCAGCGTGGCGGCTGCGTGGAGGTCCTCAACCGTCATGGGTTGGATCTGACTCTGCGGCTCTCTCGGCAGCCGGATCCCCTCATATGGGTTGCGCGAGTAGAGATCTTCCCGCACGCCCCAGCGCAAGGCCGTCCCGAGCTTCGCCGCGGCGTTGCGGATGGTGTTCGGGGCGTAGTCGAGCATGAGGGAGTTGACGACATCCTGGATGTCGCGTCGCCTGAGGCTGTCGACCGTTCTCGCTCCGAGGGGCTTGGCGAACAGGCGAAACGCCATGCGCTCAGCATGGAGGGTGTTCGCCGGTGCCTGCGGGTGGGTTGCCATCCACTGCTCGTAGACCTCGCTGACCGTGATCTTGGAGGTGGGCCCTCGGTAGATGCCTCGCTTCTGCTCGTGCCGGATCTCCGTGAGGAAGTCTTCAGCGAGAACCTTGTGCTCGAATGACCGCTTCCGCTTCGCTCCTGTCTCATCGACCCATTCGACTTGCCAGCGGAGACCCTTCCCGTACCGGTCAGTACGGGTACGGTCCTTCCTATGCCACCTGTCGGAGATGTGAGCCATAGTGCTCCTTGATGTAGGCCTCGAGGATCCGACGCGTCACCCTGAGCTCGACTGCCCATGCGCCGGGGTCGTCGGTCCAGGTGGTGACCTCCTGGAACCGGACTGGGTCAATGAGCCGCGCCGCGGCGATGCGGTCGCACCGGGCTTCACGTCTTGCGTGCCAAGCGTGGTCTCGCACTGGCCCGTCTTCGTGCTCAACATGGACGATCTCATGGGCCAGGGTGCAGCGTTCCTCTCGCGAGGGACGCCCGGGCCTGAGGACGATAAGAGTGCCGATGGTCAGGCCAAGCCGCCCGGCGCCGGGGTCCGCCCATATAACGGTGGCGCCGACTTGGCGGGCGTGCTCGTAGGGGTCGTAGTCATAGGTAGCTGCTGTCATCGGCATCAAGCCTTTCGTCTTCGTTGAGGGCGGCCAGGTCGTAGCTGCTTTGAGCACCTACTGCGGGGGAGCGGGTCTCAGCGTTGATGGCGGCGCGGGCGGCACGCACGATCTCGACCGGCTCAACACCGAGGGCTATGCAGATGGCCTCGAGCTCGTTGGTGTCTAGGGCGCGGCGCCCGATCCCCAGAGTGACGGAGAGGGAGCTCTGGGAGAGTCCGGTGAGGTCGGCGAGCTTGCGCTGGCTGACTCCGCGACGCGTCATCCATGCAGTGAGCTCGGCCTGGATGGACCGGGAGAAGGGCGTAGGGGTGGGCTTCGGTGCTCTAGGCATGCCTCGAGTGTACCTAAAAACGGTCAGATGCGCGCTAGACTGGACATGTGACCGTATATAGGGTTACAGTGGTGATACGAAAGGAGGACGCGATGACGTTGACGCAGCGGACGAACGAGACCCTGGCGATCCTGATGCGCAGGCACCGGAAGAGCTACAGCGAGTTGGCGCTGGTCCTGGGGCGCTCCCGGGGCTACGTGACCGATCGGTCGTGTGGACGCAAGCCCTGGGATACCGATGACCTGGAGCGCATCAGCATCTGGCTCGATGAGGACCCGGAGCAGTTCTACACCGGAGTCAGCTACCAGGCGGCCGCATGATCGAGCAGGGCTACAGGGTGCCAGAGGTGGCACGACTGCTGGGGGAATCCCGCCAGATCGTCTATCAGGCACTGCGCCGCGGAGAGTTCCCCGGCGCATACAAGACCGCCACGGGCGGGCGCACGAGCCCGTGGATCATCACGGAGAGTGCGATCCAGGCTTACCGGCGTTCGCGCCGGTGACAGGGCCTCTTTTTCGGCCCAAGTGACCCTATACAGGGTCATCGTTGCTTGACATACCCGGGCATTGATCCGGCCACATATCCCCAGTCGCTTGCAGGTACGGGGGCTGGTCCGCTTTAGCGAGGACCGCCCGCACACCGCGAGAGGGAGCCGTCACCGTAGCCGGTGGAAGCGGGCCCCGCGAGGTAGCGAGGGCGACTGCTGGGAGTCACGCGGGTAGGTCCCCGCGTGCAAATCAGCCCGCCACAGGCAGGCATCCGCGTTCAAGTCGCGGGGCGGGCACGCACCACACCCACCGTCACAGGAGAGGAGAAGGCATGGAATTCCAGCTGATCGCCCTGACCGTGCAGCTCGGGGCGCTCGCCGTGCAGCTGTACGCCTTGTCCAAGATGCGGCACTGACGATCAACCGAGACCACCGAACCCCCGGCGCCTGGCGCACGGGGGTTCTTCCATGAGGAGGGGAGACGCGATGCGTCTACTGAGGAAGTTGAAGAACTTGGCTGAGCACGCTGGTCAGGACACCCCCGGAAGCGCCCGTGATGGTGCCGCCGAGCCAGTACCCAGTCAGGGACATGAGATGGCTGAAGATGGTTTTCTTGCGATCCTCGGGTACGAGGTTGACGGCATACAGGGCCTCTCCCGTGATCTGGAAGCTGCGCTCCCGGGCGGCCCGCAGGTCGGCGGGCGTCGGTTCCCCATCGAGGAGCCGGAGACACTCACGGATCTTGAGCAGGATGTCATCCACGTATTCGCGATGCTTCTGCGGGACCGCCCCGAGCTCCTGCTCAATCTGCTGCAGGGTCTCGCGGATGGACGCAAGGTCCTCCGCGCTGATCTCGGCGGTGGGCAGCCCAGTGGACCCGATCATGTTGGATAGCCCTACGAGTCCGGTCTTGACGTTTCGTGGCGTCGGGGGCAGCGCGCTGGGTGTGGCTCCCCAGTCTTCTCTGGGGAGATAGACGAAGTCCCAAGCATCTCGAAGGAAGTCGGCCCACGCTTCGGGCTCGTCCGTGAACTCGATGAACGCTTGCAGCTGGTGCAGCAGGGCGGAGGCTCTTGTCTGCGACCTCCATAAGCGGTCGGTGCTTTCGTTGTCCGGTTCGCCCCGCTTCTGGAACGCGGTGCTTCCATCGTCGCCATCCCAGCCGCGGAAGATCTCCCGAAGTTCAGCTGCGGGGTTACTGCCCATTCCAGTCCACCAATCATTCCTGGCCCTCGGTCGGCTTCGCCGTCGAGGGTCTTGTCGTAGAGAGAGGAGTCCCACCGTGGGACACAGCAGAGAGTCTATCCGGGCCGGTGAGCCCAGTGGGTAAGCCCGCCGTCCTCGAGGACGTGTGGGCCGAGCAGGTGGTCGCGGCTATCGCCACCCTGGCGGCGGAGGGCCGGGAGTTCACCTGCGATGACGTGCGGGAGCTGGTCACGGAGCCGGCACCGCATCCGAACGCGTGGGGGTCGATCTGGTCTCTGCCGGGTGCGCGGGAGCTGCAGGAGCGGGTCCCGAAGCGGGCTGAGTTCTCGCGGCGCCCGGAGGCCCGCGGTCACATCATGTCGGTTCGGAGGGCGCGCCGTGTCCGATGACCTGATCCGTGAGCTGCGGTGGTCGGCCGTGTGTCTGGCGGCGTGGCTGATTGTGGGGGCCGTGCTGTGGGCCGGCTGATGTCCCCTGATGATCCGGTCTTCTGCTGGCCGGACCCTGAACCTGAACCTGATGTTGATGAGTTCGCCGCGGCTGACGCGGCGTGGAAGGAAGAAGACCGATGAGGATCTCCCGAGAGTTGAAGCCCGAGAACCTGTTCACCGTCGCCGGATCCGGCCGTGGGGTGCGGTGGCTGCGGGCCGACGGCATGGACTCCGAGCTGTCCCTGAACGAGTTCGACGCCGAGGACCTGGCCGAGTTTTTCGCCAACCTGGCCAAAGACATTAAAGCGGACTACGCGTCATGAGCGGCCTGTGGATCCTGTTCCTGGTGACCACCGCCGTGGTGTGCGTGTGGCTCCTGGCCGATGAGGGCGTGTCCCACCTGTGCGGGGGTGAGTCCCTGCTGGATCGGGTGGAGCGTGAGCGGCGTGAGTGAGGTCCCGGCCCGCCGGTCCCCGCACCGGATGGGGATCCAGCGGCGTACCCCTGAGCGCCCGGCGGGCCCGGCGTCCCGGTATGGGCCGCGGGACGGGCCGAAGCGCACACCTGAGCAGAACAAGACGGGCCTGGAGGCGTACCTCCAGGCCCGACGCGAACGGAAAGGAGAGACCAGATGAGCGAACCAAAGAAGGTGCACGAAGCGCTCGCGGCCGTCATGGAAGACGTGCGGGCCGTGCGTAAGTCCGACCAGAACCAACACCAGCGGTTCATGTTCCGCGGCATCGACGCCGTCGTGAACGCGGTCGGGCCAGCCCTGCGCAAGCACGGTGTGGTGGTCATGCCCACCGCTGTCCTGGAACGAACCGTGGACCAGGCGCAGACCGCGAAGGGCGCGATCAACTACATCACCCGCGTGATCGTGCAGTACACGTTCACCGGCCCGGCTGGGGACCAGCTGACCGCGGTCGTGCCGGGGGAGGCGATGGACATGCAGGACAAGGGCACCGCGAAGGCCATGTCCGTGGCGTTGCGGACCTGCCTGCTGCAGGCCCTGTGTCTGCCGACTGATGACACGGACCCGGACGCGGAGACGCACCCGGAGTCGGTGGCTACTGGCGCGCACGAGCAGATCAGGTCCCACATTGAAGCGGCGACCGCGAAGGGCCCGGAGGCCTTGGAGGCGCTAGGGAAGTGGGGCAGCCAGAACGGGTGGCCGGAGGGCGCCCTGCAGGAGATCCGCAAGCGGATCGCGACCGTGAGGAATGAGAACCGATGACCGAGACGAACCACGCCGCCCTGGTGACGGCGTACTACATGCAGCGTGAGCTCAAGAAGTACCTGGACGATCACAAGGCGGAGCTGATGCGCGCCATGGGCCCCGGGGATTCGACGTCGGCCCGGTTCGACCTGGACGGGCAGGAGCTGCCGCTGGGGAGGATCACGCGGACGGAGCCGAGGCCGGTGTGGAAGGTGACGGATCCGGAGGCGCTACTGGAGTGGGCGAAGTCCTCGGCGCCGGAGATGACCGAGACCGTGACCATCCTACGGGAGGACGCGGTGAAGGAGCTGCTGGCGCAGGTGAAGCACCAGAACGGGGCGTTCACCTCGGAGGGTGAGGTGATCCCGGGGATCACCTGGGACAACACCGGCGGATCACATGTCCGGTTCTACCCGGCGAAGGACATCGGGGAGAAGCTGGCCCTGCTGTCCCGGGAGGACCGGCTGTCCGGGATGACGGACGGGATGCTGGGGATCCAGTCGTGACGGAGTTCTACCCGGCGCAGGTGGAGAAGCAGCTGGCGGAGACCGTGACGCGGCTTGCCCGGTCTCCGCAGGTGCGTCGGGACCTGGATAAGGCGCGGCGGGAGGCGAAGCGGGTGCTGGATGTGGCGGAGGCGAAGGCCCTGCTGGCGGCGTCGGGGACTGTGGCTGAGAAGCAAGCGCAGGTCGTGCTGGCTGTGGAGGAGGAGCGGGCCGCGTTCGACGAGGCTGAGGTCGCGTTCCGGTACGCGGAGAACCAGGCCCGGAATCTAGAGTCGGAGCAGTCCTCGTGGCAGACGATCCTGCGGTCCGTGTTGGCCACGTACAACGCCGCGGGGGTGAGCGCCTGATGGCCGGCGGTGCGTTCTCCCGGGATGTGCGGGAGTTGATCCTGGCTCGTGATGGTGGGTGCATCCGGTGCGGGGCGTGGACACCGCAAATCCACCACCGGCGGCCCCGCTCGGCTGGGGGCACGTCCCTGGCGTGGGTGGGGGAGGCATCGAACGGGCTAACCCTGTGCGGTTCGGGGACGACGGGCTGCCATGGGTGGGTGGAGTCCCACCGTGATGAGGCGAAGGCGCACGGGTGGATCATCCCGGCGACGTGGAAGACGCTTCCGGCGTTGGAACCCTGCTGGTTCCCGTTGCTGGGTGGGTGGTTCCTGTTGCACCCGGATGGGACGCGTAGCCCGTGGGTGGATGAGCCCGCATTCTAAGAGGCCCCCAAGTCGGGGGCCTTTCTCGTACCTGTAAGGAGGTGAGGAGAGTGCGATCTGACAACTACTTCGTGCAGGTGCCCGACTGGATCACCAACTCGGGCATCTCAGACGGGGCCTACAGGCTCTACGCAGTCTTGGGGACTTACGCGAGCCGGGACAGGCGCACATGCCACCCGGCTCGAAGCACGCTGGCTGAACGCACGGGGAAGAACATCCGATCGGTGACCCGCTACCTACAAGAGCTAGAAGACCTTGGAGCGATTCGGGTGACCCATCGGAAGTCCGATGAGAGCCCGAAGGAGTGGACCAGCAATGAGTACATGCTGATCACCACCCCACCAGCATCTGTGTCACCACCTAGTGACACACATGTCACCACCCCTGGTGACACCAGTGTCCAGGGGGTGGTGACACAGATGTCCCACAAACAAGAACCAGTGAACAAGAACCAAGAGAACAAGAAGGCGCCCGCTGACGCGGACGCCGCGTTCGAGGCCTTCTGGGACTCCTACCCTGCCGAACGTAAGGGCGGGAAGAGAGGCGAGAAGGGAGCCTTCTCCCGGTACAAGGCCCTCGCTGCGAAGTACGGGACAGACGGGCTCATGGACCGACTGCAGCACTACAAGCGCACCAGGGCCCGCCTGGAGCGCGCTGGGGAGTTCGTCTCTGCGGTCCCACACGTGACTACCTGGCTCAATCAGCACCGGTGGGACGACTTCGGGGAGTACAAGCCCGGCCCGGTGGAGCTCACCGCGGAAGAGGTGAACCAGATCCTCGGCCCGGACCACTGGGCACCGGAGTCACCGGATGGCGGGTTCCAGACCGTCGAGGAGGAACTGGAATGGAGGCAGGCGGCCTACGCGGCCCGCCTGGAGGAGCGGAAGCAACGAGCGGAGGAGGTGATGACCGGTGGAACGGTCAGACAAGACAGCTGAGCAGGTGACCCTCGGGGCCGCGATGATGTACCCGCGGACCCTGGACGATCTGCGAGTAGCACCGGAGGACTTCCACGACATCCGGCACGAGGAGCTGTTCCGGGTGATCCGGGACCAAGCGAGGGCCGGGCAACCGACGGACCCCGTAGCGCTGGCGGCGCACGTGTCGGGGATCCGTGGCGTGGACGCTGGGTATCTGCACCAGGTGTGGGCCGCGGCCCCGTCCTGGGAAGGGCAGGGCCCGGCCTACGCGGAGATCGTGGCGGGCCTGTCCCGGGGCCGGGCGGTGAAGGCCACCGCTGGGCGCCTGGCTGAGGCCGTGGACTCGCGGGGCTGGGATGAACTGGACCCGGTCTTGGACGCGGCCCGGGCTGAACTGGATGGTGTGGTCGGGAAGGCCTCCGGGATCCAGGCGAGGACGTTCGCGGATGTCCTGGCGGATGCGGTGCAGGCCTGGTCCTCTCCGCAGGATCGGCGTGTGTGGCCGACCGGGTGGGAAGAACTGGACGATGTGCTCAACGGCGGGTGGAAGCCCGGCCAGGTGACCGTCTTGGGCGCCCGGCCCGCGGTCGGGAAGTCAGCGGTCGCCGCTTGTGCGACGGTCGCCGCCCATCACTACGGCGCCGGCTTCTTCTCCCTGGAGATGTCGGAGCTGGAGCTAGCCGGGCGCATGGTCGCGATCGAGAAGGGGATCGACTTGGAGAAGATCGAGAAGGCCCGCTTCCGCCCCCAGGACTGGGAGCGGATCAACGCGTTGGTCCGGGAGGCCCCGGATTGGCGGGTGTGGTTGGAGGCGACGCCGCGGCGGTCTATCTCGCAGATCCGGGCGACCCTGCGTACCTGGTCCCGGTCGGGGCATGTGCCGCTGGTGGTGATCGACTACCTGCAACTCATGTCTCCGGCGGATACGCGGGAGACCCGCGAGCGTCAGGTGTCCCGGCTGGCGGAGGACTGCAAGGCCTTGGCAAAAGATTTCGACTGCCACGTGCTCGCGCTGGCTCAGGTGAACCGGTCCTCCACGATGAGGGAGGACAAGCGGCCCACGATGAGTGACCTGCGGGAGTCCGGCGGGATCGAGGCGAACGCGGACAACATCATCCTGTTGCACCGGGAGGACAACCCGGATAACCCGGTGGACGCGACGCGGATCGAGTTCAACGTGGTGAAGAACCGGCACGGGAGGACGGCGCGCTTGGATTTGGCGTGGCGACCGAACTTCTCGTCGGTGAACACGCAGCACTCGTCGGAGAGGAGTTACCGGTTTGGGTTCTAGGGAGCACATGGAGGATCCCATGCGGATCCGGGACGTGATGGTGGAGCTGTTCGAGAACTGGCCACCGGAAGATGACAACGACTAAGGGGCACCCTGCGGGGTGCCTTTTCTGTGAGGAGACAGTGATGGAGATCGAACACGGGACCCTCAGCGGGTACGCGCACTACAAGTGCCGGTGCCCTGATTGCTGCGAGGCGTCCAGGGTCTACAACAACCGCAGGTACCGGCTCAAGGCCTACGGGCGTTGGCCGGAGCGCACACCCGCGGGGCCGGTGCGGGAGCACGTGCTGGACCTGATGGCCCAGGGCATGTCGTGTGAGCAGATCGCCGACGCGGCCGGGGTCAGCTCGGCGAGGGTCAGCTACGCGGCCTACGGGCGCTCCGGTGTCCCGGCGCGGTCCCTGGTTCCGGGGGATGCGGAGCGGATGCTGGCGGTGCGGGTGACCGTGGATCGGCTGTACCGGGCCCCGTCGGTCGGGGCGACCAGGAGGGTTCAGGCGCTGGTGGCGATCGGGTACCCGGTGAGGCGCCTGGCTCGACTGTCGGGCCTGGTCGAGGGTGTGCTGCACAGGGTGCTTGCGGGCCGTCCGGCGACCCGTGAGTCGAGGGCGAGGATCAGGGCCCTCTACGGCAGGCTCTGTATGACCCCCTGGGAGCCTGAAACGTCGTGGGAGCGGAGTGCGTCCACCCGGGCCAGGAAAACGGCTCAGGCGCGCTCCTGGGCCCCGCCGCTGGCGTGGGATGACATCGACGACCCCAACGAGGTGCCGCAGGGGGTGGCGGCATGAGACCCCTACCCCGCCCGCCCCGGCGCCGCGGGATCGTCCACGTCACCCAGGGGACCGTCGGTGTCCTGGCCTGGTGCCGGGTCTGCAACACCATGCGGGCCGAGTGGACGATGACCCCCCTGGACCGGTGGTGCGCCACGACCGACCTCACCGAGTGGGCCCACGCCCACGCCGCCGAACACACGCAGGAGCCGACCGCATGAGGGTCACGCCCGAGCTGATCCGCGACCTCACCGCGGAACTGGATGATGCCCGCGCCGCCAAGGAGCGGGCCGACCCGCACCTGTCAGACCTGGGACGCTCCATCACCGCCCACCAGGTGACCCGGCTGGAACTGGCCCTGGACCACGCGAAAGCCCACCTTGGGCAGGACGTGCACCCGGATCCCGCACCGGCGGCACGGGCACGGCCGCGCCGGACCCGGACGGAGGTGGACCGGGAGCGCCTGCCCCGCCGCCTGGAGCGGCGGGACTTCCTGGCCGCCCGCATCGCCGCATACGAGGCCTCGGATGAGTCCCTGGCTCGCAACGACTGGCGGCAGCGGGAAGCCGCCGTGAACAGGAGCCTCGACGCGTGGAGGCAGTACCGGCGAGACCTGGGCGAGCACGCACGCCTGACCTCACTGATCAACCGAACGACGAAGGAGAAGAACCGATGACCAAGATTCTCAAGGCCCTGGAGGCCGCCGGGTGGGTCGACACCACCATGGGGGAGTGCCGCCCGGGGGAGGAGGTGGTGATCGTGGACAACGGGCACGTTAGGCACGAGTTCATCACCAGGGCAGACGTGACCCGGGGGACCGTCTCCGATGCGAAGGGCTTCCAGTGGGCCGCTGAGACGCCTGCCCAGCGTCCCCCGCGGCCCGAGTACGCGCCGGGCACGGTCGCGCTCATCACCTGGGACGAGGGGGACGAGAATGTGCGTGACCTCCTGCCTGTGCGGGCGATGATGAGCGTTGAGGGTGTGTGGCACGGCGCGGAGATTGACCCGCCGGGCGAGTCTGACCGCATCGAGGTGATCCGTGTCCTGCTCCCCGCCGACCAGGACACCCCGTCGGTGGAGGTCACGGACGAGATGGTGGGCGCGGCGTTCGTGTCCCTCACCGGCGACGGGACAGTGCGCTGGGCCGAAGGTACGCGTGACCCCCGCGGGGTCGTGCGCGAGGCCCTCGAGGCTGCCCTGGAGGTGGAGAAGTGAGTGAGCCGATGAGCGATGAGCGCCTGGAGCAGATCCAGGCCCGGGTCGCGGCGGCCACCCCTGGGCCGTGGGAGGCCTGGGACACCGGGGACCCTCCGGCTGAGGATGAGGCGCGGGCCTGGATCGTCACCCCCGGGTCCCTGCACTTGGCGACCCTGTACGCCGGGGACCCGTCCGCGAACGCCACCTTCGCCGCCCACGCCCGCGAGGACATCCCCGCCCTGCTGGAGGAGATCGACCGGCTTCATGAGGAGGTGCGTGGTCAAAGGCACGTCGCGGACATGCTCGCCCGTGTCGTGAAGGCCGCCCACCGGCGTGAGGACAAGGTGAGGGACCTCCTGAACAAAAGCCTCGCCGCCATCGAGGCCGCCCTGGAGGCTGACCAGTGATCGCCCCGACTCTCGCCGCCGTCGCCCTCGCGTCCTCGCACGCCCTGGGCCCAACGTGTGACGACACACCCCAGCCCGCCCCGCCGTCCGCGGTGGTCATGGAGGCCTCCCCGACTGCGATGGACCGCTGGCGTCGGGACATGCAGATCTGGTGGGGCCGCCGCCACCTCTGCGAGATCGACACCCGCGCCACCGGCAATGATGACAACAACTGGAGGAAATGATGACGACTAACGCGGAGAAGATCGCCGCATGGCGTGAGGAAAACCCCCGCAAGACACTGAACGCGGGGGTCTTGTTGAGCATCTTAGAGGTGGCCCACTTGCATAACGCGGACCTGCGGGACGCGAACCTGTGGGGCGCGGACCTGCGGTGCTCGGACCTGCGGTGCTCGGACCTGTGGGGCGCGGACCTGCGGGGCGCGAACCTGCGGGACGCGAACCTGCGGGGCGCGAACCTGTGGGACGCGGACCTGCGGGTGCTCACCGTGGATGGGTTGCCATCCGGCAGGGTCGCCCTCATCCCCACATGCGACGGGTGGGACCTGAACGTCGGGTGCTGGTCCGGGTCAGTCAGTGACCTGGAGGAACTCATCGCCACGAATGAGGGCTGGCCCGAAGCCTCCGGTGAGGAGTGTGACCGGCGCCGCCCCGGGTTGCAGGCCCTCATTGCCCTGTGCCTGGCGCATATGGACGCGAACACTGACATCATCACCGAGCTCACCGACAGATGGGGGGACCGATGACCAGGATCAGCACGGTGAACCTGCGGGACGCATGGATCGGGCACAGCCTGTCCGCACTGCGCGCCCCCGGCACCACCTCGCGGCAGGTCAGCGACAACGCCGCCCGAGCGTTCGACACCTGGCTCGCCGACATCCTCGCCGCCGCGTGGGAGGAGGGCCGCACCGCCGGCCGCTCCGATACCCACGACCACCCAGCACCCAACCCCCACCTGAGGAGAGACTAATGAACATCGACGACATCAAGCCCGGACAGATTTGGCGGAATACGAAGACTGGCCGCCGTATCCGCGTAACCGCAGTCACCCAGTTCTACGACGTCCACTGGGAGGCAGTGGACCGGCGACCCGGGAGCCGGACCGGCACCCGCTGGGGCGGCGGCCTCCTCAAGGACTTCACTCTCGAGCAGGAGGCCACCGAATGAGTACCCCAACCTGCGAGGGCCTGCGCGCCGCGTGGGTCGAGCAGCAGGCCAGGGAAGCCGCCAAGCAGGCCGCAGCCGAGTTCGACGGCTGGCTCGCCGCTGAACACGCCAAGGCGTGGCAGGAAGCAGCTGATGAGATCTCGCAGCAAGGCACCATCCAGATCCCCGATAACCCCTACGAGGAGACGTCATGTGGTGGCTGATCCTGGGCATCCTCTGGGCCGGGCTCCTCGCCACCGTCTGTACCGTGATCTGGTGGCCGCGGATCCGGGCATGGCTCGGCGCACCACCCCAGGAGATGAACGAGCAGGACTGGGTGGAGCTCGCCGCGGCCATGAACCGTCACCCGGCCGGACAGAGTCAGCCGGGCGCCGCCGTGCAGATCATGGCGCCCATGACCATCGGGCCCGGCGGAGTCATCATCACACCCGAGGAGGACCCGCAATGACCACCGGCGTCACATACATCACCTACCCGGAGGCGCCGGGCCAGGAGTGGGACCACTATTCCTACACCTGGCCCTGGGACTTCCGGGAGACCGTGGACCGCTTCCACGAGCGGACCCGGACGAAGTCCTGGTGCCGGTGGGTCACCCCCACGCACCTGATCGAGGAGACGACCCCCGGGGTCCACCGACACCTCATCATCCACGACCCCCAGGAGGCCCTACCCGACCTGTGATCGAACCCCTCCCACCTGAAATCTGGTCCGCGTGCCTGCCGTGCCTGGCCGGCTACCCGGACCTCTGCGAACGAGAAGGAGAACACCATGACCATCACCGTCTA
>OMJG01001118.1_pt1 | contig 16678 bp, 16 predicted proteins | sample 1646431 | NCBI WGS metagenome assembly OMJG01 (sample SAMN03771674, study PRJEB25209) | food metagenome | isolation source: Cotija cheese | place: Mexico:Jalisco,Michoacan | collected 2011-12-12
GGGCCGCGCAGCAGGTGGCCGCCGAGATCCGCGCGCTGGCCGGCTGCCTGCCCGGGCGCCGGGCCTACACCCCGCACCCCTGGCGGCTCTAGCCCCTTCCCACGGGTCCGCGGCGCAGAATGGGAGCATGAGCAGCACCGACCTCCCCGTCTTCTCCTTCGGAACCCTCCTCAACCCCCGCGTCCAGGAGCACCTCTTCGGGCACACCGTGCACGCCCAGCCCACGGAGCTGGCCGACCACGACGTCGTCGACGTGCCCATCCTGGATCCGGCGGTGATCGCGGCCAGCGGCAAGGACGTGCACCCCGGAGTCGTGCGCCGGATCCGCCGCAGCGTCGCCGGGGCCCTGCTGCCCCTGGACCCGCAGCAGCTGGCCGCCGCGGACGCCTACGAGGTGGCCGCCTACACCCGGCGCCGCACCCTCACCCGCACCCCCGGCACCGCCGAAACCCGACCCGCGTGGGCCTACCTCAGCGCGAACCCGCTGGCCGTCGCCCAGCGGATCGCGGTGATCGGGGATTCCATCGCCTACGGCCGAGCCAGTCTCGACGGCGGGTGGGCGGCGGCCCTGGGCGCCTGGCACGTGGGCCGTGAGGAAGCCGAGCACCGGCTGTACCAGCTGGCCTACCCGGGCACCACGATCCGCCGGATCATTCAGCACATCCTCCCGGAGCTCACCGCGCGCAGGGCCGACACCGTGCTGATCAGCGCGGGGATCAACGATCTGCTGCTGGACGGCACCTCCCCGGGGGAGCTGGTGGAGCTGGTGCAGCGGCTGTGCGCCGACCTGGAGGCCGAGGGGATGCGCCCGGTGGTCCTGGGCCCCACGTGGCTGGACGCCCAGCGGGTCCGGACCGTGCTGGGCCACGAGGTGGACCCGACCCTGGTGCGGGAGCACCGCGAGCGCCTGGCCGCGTGGGCGCGGCAGACCCACCGGGACCGCCTGGATCCCTGGCCGGTGCTGGAGGGCCACCCCGAGCGGGTGCGCGCGGACGGGCTGCACCCCGACGCCGAGGGTCACCGGATGCTGGCGCGGTGGCTGCTGGGGCTGGCCCAGGGCCCGGCCGAGGACTGGCAGCCCGCCTGACCGGGGCAGCCCGACCGGGCCGGGCTCAGCGCTTCCCGAACCCCTGGAAGGCCTTCTCGATGGTCTCGGCGAAGACCGTGCCGCCGGGGATGTTGGGGTGGGTCAGGTCCGACTGCAGCAGGTCCGGGCGGGTGGAGGCGATCGCGTACCAGTCCGCGATCCGCACGTTCGGCCGCTTCTTCGCCTGATCCCACAGCAGCTGGTTGGCGGCCTCGATGAAGGTGGACTGCCCGTAGATCGTCACCAGCACGACGTCGCGGTCCGGGCCGATCATGTCCAGCACGCGGTCCAGCACCCCGGGCTCGGGGATGCCGCCGTTGGTGCCGAAGTCCAGGACCACGCAGGGCCCGAGGGTGCCGTCACCCAGGTGCGAGCGCACCAGCCCCTCGGCCTCATCCCACTTGCGGTTGGGCACCCCGTCGATCACCGCCCCCGGGAACTGCTGCATGAGCCCGGGCGCGGAGACGGCGATCAGGGAGTCCCCGATGAACGTCATGTCCTCGGGCTTGGGGGAGGCGCACTGCGATCCCTTCGGCGTCGGGCTGGCGGAGGGGGCGGCGGAGGCGCCGGCCGAAGGGGAGGCGCTGGCCCGCTGCTCGGCCCGCTCCTTCGCCCTCTCGCGCGCCTTCTGCTGGGATTCGGCCATGGCCTGCTGGGCGGCGTCCACGTCCTGCTCCACCTGGCTGCGCTGCGGGGCGGTGACGACGGCGACCGCGGCGGTGCCGAACAGCAGCACCCCCACCAGCCCGCCAGCCAGGGCGACGCGCAGGCGGGTCGGCATCGTGCGCCGGGCACCAGCCGAGCCGATGGCGGCCAGCCCGGTGCTGAGCACGGTGGCCGCCCCGAGCAGGACGGCGCGGAAGCCGCGGCGGCGCACGGGCTGCTCGATCCACCGCTCGGAGGCGGCGGCCAGCACCACGGTGAGCGCCACCGCCGCGGCCTGCACCCCCCACCACGCGGGGGTGCGGGTGCCGGTGGGCGCCAGGTCGTTGAGGATCTTCAGCACGGGCCAGTGCCACAGGTAGATCCCGTAGGAGCGGCGCCCCACCCATACGAGGGGCCGGGCCTCCAGCACCCGCCCCAGGGCCGGGGCCGGGCCGAGCTGGCTGGCGATCATCGCCAGGGCGCCGAGGCTGACCAGGACCAGTCCCCCGCGGTAGGTGGCCGCGGCCCCCTCGGCGAAAACCGCGAAGCACACGGCGACGACGAGCGTCCCCACCCCCAGCAGTCCCAGGGCGGGGGCCCGCCGGGCGAGCAGGCCGGCGGCCGGGCCCCGACCCAGCTGCCAGGCGAAGGCCAGCGCGATGCCCAGGAGGAGGCCGAAGGCGTGGGTGTCCGTGCCGTAGTAGACGCGGGTGGGGTCCTCGCCCGGGACGTACAGCCCGGCCATCAGCGCCGCGGAGGCGACGGCCCCGGCCAGCGCCAGGAGGATGCGCGGGGCCGGACGGCGGGTCACGGCCATGATCCCGAGGAACAGCAGCGGCCAGACCAGGTAGAACTGCTCCTCCACGGCCAGGGACCAGAAGTTCATGAACAGCACGGGGGCGGTGTGGTGGAAGTAGGAGCCGCCCGCGGCCAGTTCGAGCCAGTTGGTGGAGAAGGTCAGCGCGCCGAGGACCTGCCGGTCCAGGTGCACCCGCAGATCCGGGCCGCCCATCAAGGAGGCGGCCGAGCACACGGTGATGACCACCAGCAGCGCCGGGAGCAGGCGCCGGGCCCGCCGTATCCAGAAGCCGCGCAGATCAATCCGCCCGGTGCGGGCTCGTTCGCGCAGCAGGAGCGTGGTGATGAGGAAGCCCGAGACCACGAAGAACACGTCCACGCCGATGAAGCCGCCGGGCAGCAGACCCGGGTCCACGTGATAGATGACGACGGCGAGCACCGCGATCGCCCGCAGGGCGTCCAGGCCGCTGATGTGGAAGCGGCGGGCCGGGGAGCTCGCGGCAGTGGCGTCGGGACCTGCCGGGAGGCGGCCTGCTGCGGGTCCGGTGTGGGCGGGGCGGTCGCTGGGGGAGGCAGGGGACATGGATCCTCGAGGGGCGAAGACGGGGATGCGAAGAGGGGGAGCGCGGGTCCACCCGGCGCCGTCGCCGATTCTAACCCGGGCTGCGTGCGCTCGGGGGCCTCGACGGGCGGTTCCGATGTGCGAGGCTCACCCGCGGTGGCGGATACTGGTCAGCGATGGCTTCGCAGACGGCTCAGGTGATCGGCTCCGGCGTGGGCATGGCGGTCCTGGGTGCGTCCATGGGGTTCAGCCCCACCCTGTACGCCGTCGTCCTGCACCAGCTGAACCGCTCCCCGCGCGCGGCGACGATGATCCGCTGCCTGGCCCTGGGTCTGGGCACGGGCACGCTGCTGCTCCTTCTGCTGTTCCAGGTCTTCGATCCGAGCCAGCTGGCCCGCGAGGTCGGCGGCGCCGTGCGGCGGCTGCTCACCCAGCGGAACCTGGACCTCGCCGTGGGGGTGCTCTTCCTGCTGGCCGCCGGCTGGGAGGCCGCCCGCTCCGCCGCGCCCCGTCCACCCGCCCGGACCGGGGCGACGGCCCAGGCGATGACGCCGCTGGGCATCTACCTGTTCGGCGCGCTCAGCGCGGGGCTGAGCACCAACCGGATCCTGCTCACCTACGCCACGAGCCGGCTGATCACCCGCACCACCGAGGCGTGGCCGTTGCAGCTGGTGCTGGTCGGCCTGCTGCTGGGCGCGCTGATGGGACCGTACCTGCTCTCCTCGTGGGTGTGGAACCGGTTCCCGCGGGCCAGCGGCTGGGTGCGGGCGGGGTTCGACTGGCTGATGCACTGTGGGATGCCCGGGTGATCCTCGCGGTGGTGCTCCTGGTGCTCGGCCTGGCGTTCCTGCTCCTGGCCTTCCCGCCCGCCCTGCTCACCCAGTGACGCGCCCACGATCCGCTGCCCATTCCCTCCAGCGCCCCGGCCGCCCTTCGCGGCCAGAGCCCGGGAGGGGCGGCCGGGCGGGGCCGTCACAGCAGGCGGCTGCGGATCAGGAAGCGCTTGCCCTCCGGGGCCTCCACGGAGAAGCCGGACCCGCGCCCGTCCACCACGTCCACCGTCAGGTGCGTGTGCTTCCAGTACTCGAACTGCTCGCGGGACATCCAGAACCCGATCCGCCCGAGCACCGCGCCGCGCCCGTCCGGCAGATCCAGCTCGCCCAGGAGCACGTCCGCCGCGCCGGTGCGGAACTCCCCGGCCGGGAAGCACATGGGCGAGGAGCCGTCGCAGCAGCCGCCGGACTGGTGGAACATCAGCGGCCCGTGGATCTCCCACAGACTCCGCAACAGGGCCACCGCCTCCCCCGTGAAGGCCACGCGGGAGGCCGTCTCCCCCGCGACGGCGGGGTGAGCCTCGATGGTCTCCCGCCCGGCGGCGCCGTCGGCCCCGGCCCCCGGTTCGCGGCCGCTCGCGTCGGAGGACGCCGGGCGGGCGTCGTCGTGGGCCGGCATCAGTACTCGATCACCACGCGACCCTCGATCTTCCCGTGGTGCATCTCGTCGAAGATCCCGTTGATGTCCTGCAGCGGGCGCTTGGAGAAGGTCGGGTGGATCAGGCCGCGGGCGTAGAAGTCCAGGGCCTCCTCCATGTCCCGTCGGGTGCCGACGATCGACCCGCGGATGGTCAGGCCCTTGAGCACGATGTCGAAGATCGGCGCCGGGAACTCCCCCGGGGGCAGGCCGTTGAACACGATGGTCCCGCCGCGGCGGGCCATGTCGATGGCCTGCCGGAAGGCGTCCGGGTGCACCGCGGTGACCAGCACCCCGTGCGCCCCGCCGGTGGCCTCCTGGATCTGCGCGGCCGGGTCCCCCGACATCGCGTTGACGGTGAGCTCCGCCCCGTGCTGGCGGGCCAGGGCCAGTTTGTCCTCGGCGACGTCCACCGCGGCCACCCGCATCCCCATCGCCACCGCGTACTGCACCGCCAGGTGCCCCAGACCGCCGATCCCGGAGATGACGACCCACTGGCCGGGCCTCACCTCGGTGCGCTTGAGGCCCTTGTACACGGTCACCCCGGCGCACAGCACCGGCGCCACCTCGTACGGGTCGGCGCCTTCGGGGATGCGGGCCGCGAAGTCCGCGTCCACCAGCATGTACTCGCCGAAGGAGCCGTCCACCGAATACCCGCCGTTGACCTGCTCCTCGCACAGGGTCTCCCAGCCGGTCTGGCAGTGCTCGCAGCGACCGCAGGCCGACCACAGCCACGCGTTGCCCACCAGGTCGCCGACCTGCAGGTCCGCCACCCCCTCGCCGAGGGCCACCACCTCGCTCACGCCCTCATGGCCGGGGATGAAGGGAGGGGTGGGCTTGACCGGCCAGTCGCCGTCCTTGGCGTGCAGATCCGTGTGGCACACGCCGGAGGCGATCAGCCTCACCAGCGCCTGCCCCGGGCCCGGGGTGGGCCGCGGGGTCTCGGTGACGTCCAGGTCCTCGCCGAAGGTGTTCACCACGGCCGCCGTCATCGTCTCGCTCATCGTCATGCATCCTCTCCGGGATCGGGTGGTCTAGAAGAGCCCCAGGGCGTCTTCGGAATAGGAGACCAGGAGGTTCTTGGTCTGCTGGTAGCGGTCCAGCATCATCAGGTGCGTCTCCCGGCCGATGCCGGAGGACTTGTACCCGCCGAAGGCCGCGTGCGCGGGGTAGGCGTGGTAGTTGTTCACCCACACCCGCCCCGCCTGGATGGCTCGGCCCGCCCGGTAGGCGACGTTGCCGCTGCGGGACCAGACGCCGGCCCCCAGCCCGTAGAGGGTGTCGTTGGCGATCGAGATCGCGTCGTCGTAATCGGCGAAGGTGGCCACGGAGACCACGGGCCCGAAGATCTCCTCCTGGAAGATCCGCATCGAGTTCTCACCCCGGAAGATGGTGGGCTTCACGTAGAAGCCGCCGGCCAGCTCCCCGTCGAGCACGGCCCGCTCCCCGCCGGTGAGCACCTCGGCGCCCTCCTGCCGCCCGATGTCCAGGTAGGACAGGATCTTCTCCAGCTGATCGCTGGAGGCCTGGGCTCCCATCATCGTGTCCGTGTCCAGCGGGTTGCCCATCCGGATCCGCTCGGTGCGGGCCACCACGGCCTCCAGGAATCCCTCCGCGATGCTCTCCTGCACCAGGGCCCGGGACGGGCAGGTGCACACCTCCCCCTGGTTCAGGGCGAACAGGGTGAAGCCCTCCTGGGCCTTGTCCCAGAAGGCATCGTCCCGGTCCATCACGTCCTCGAAGAAGATGTTGGGGCTCTTCCCGCCGAGCTCGAGGGTCACCGGGATGATGTTCTCCGAGGCGTACTGGGAGATCAGCCGACCGGTGGTGGTCTCCCCGGTGAAGGCGATCTTGGCGATGCGCGGGGAGGAGGCCAGGGGCTTGCCGGCCTCCACCCCGAAGCCGTTGACCACGTTGAGCACGCCGGCCGGCAGCAGGTCCCCGATCAGCTCCATGAGCACCAGGATCGAGGCGGGGGTCTGCTCCGCGGGCTTGAGCACGACGGCGTTGCCGGCGGCCAGGGCGGGGGCGAGCTTCCACACCGCCATGAGCAGGGGGAAGTTCCAGGGGATGATCTGCCCGACCACACCCAGCGGCTCGTGGAAGTGGTAGGCGGTGGTGTCCTCGTCGATCTGGGACAGCCGCCCCTCCTGGGCGCGGATCGCCCCGGCGTAGTACCGGAAGTGGTCCACGGCCAGCGGCAGGTCCGCGGCCAGGGTCTCCCGCACGGCCTTGCCGTTGTCCCAGGTCTCGGCCACCGCGAGCATCTCCAGGTTCTGCTCCATGCGGTCCGCGATCTTCTGCAGCACCGCGGCGCGTTCGGCGGGGGCAGTCCTGCCCCAGGCGGGGGCGGCGGCGTGGGCGGCGTCCAGGGCGGCCTCGATGTCCTCGGCGGTGCCGCGGGCGACCTCGCAGAAGACCTTCCCGGTCACCGGGGTGACGTTCTCGAAGTACCGGCCCTTGGCGGGCGGCGTCCACTCACCGCCGATGAAGTGCTCGTAGCGGTCCTTGAAGGTCAGCAGGGAGCCGTCGGTGCCGGGATTCGCGTACGCGGTCATGGGATCTCCTCCATCCTCGGGTGCCTCATCGCACCCATAGGTGATCCTAGTCACTAAATCCCCTCAGGGGAAGCGGAGTGCCGCATCCGATGAGGCGGAGCCGGGATGGACGAGGAGACCGCAGTCCTCCGATGTTTCGCACCCTCCATGGCCCGATCGCGAGTGCGGAGAAGCGGAGCGTGGACACCCGACATCCGGAGCGCGTGCGGCCGGTCGCCTGGCGCGAGCACCCGGCGTCGACCCGGCGCTCTCGTGCCCGCTCCCCCACCGACCCGGCGCTCTCGTGCCCGAAAACCTCTTTTTCGGGTACGAGAGCGCCGGGTCGAGGGACGGGCAGGCGCCGCAGGGAGCGAACGCACCGGATCGGGCGGATGCCGAAGGGCCTCCCGGGGCAGAGCGGGGAGGTTCGGGGTGCGGGAGCTGCGGCAGCGGAGCGGACGCCGGAGGCTCGAGGGTGGCCGGAGCCGGGTCGCGTGCGCGAGACTGGGAGATGCGCCCCGCGCCCGGGGCGCGACCTCGAGACGGATGGAGACCCCGCCATGACTCAGCCCGACACGAACGATCCCCGGAAGGACGACCTGGAGCACACGGCCTCAGAAGAGGAGCCCGGCCAGGGGGAGACCACCGAGGAAGCCGCCGAGCAGCAGATCTCCGGCGGTGCGCAGGAGCGGCGCAGCAGCTGACCCCGTCTCCCCGCGGGGCGCAGGGCTATGCGGCGTGCAGCCGCACCCCGTGCTCCGCGCACCAGCGGGCCAGGTCCTCATGGGGCGCCTCGGCGACGATGTCGTCGATGACGTCCAGGGCCGCCAGGTGGTAGAAGTCCTGATATCCCACCTTGGAGGTGTCCAGGGGCACGACGACGCGCCGTGCCGCCTGGATCGCGGCCTGCTTCACGTGCCCCTCGGCCACATCCACGGTGAAGATGCCCTGCGGGGTGATGCCGCTGACCCCGATGAACGCGGTGTCCACATGGAAGCGCGAGAGGGTCTCCACGGTGATGGCCCCGCTCAGCGAGCCGCCGACCCGCTTGTACTCCCCGCCGAGCAGCGTGTGGCGGATGCCGGGGCGCTCCGCCACGGCCATGGCGGCGCCGATCGAGTTGGTCAGCACGTTCACCGCGTCCCGCTCCAGATGCTCGGCGAGCACCTCGATCGTGGTGCCGGAATCGAGGAACACCGACTGCCCCTCCTGCACCATCTCCGCGCAGCGCGCGGCGATCACCCGCTTGGCCTCGATGTGGCGGGCCTTCCTGGCGTCATTGGTGGACTGCGGTCTGGTTTCGATCGCGATCGCTCCGCCGTGGGTGCGTCGCAGCATTCCCTCCTGCTCCAGGGCGGTGAGGTCCTTGCGCAGCGTGGGCTCGCTGACGCCGAATGGCTGCACGAGGTCGGCCAGCCGGACGCTGCCGGCGCGTCGGACCAGGTCGGCGATCTTGCGGCGGCGCTGTTCGGCGAAGTCCGTGCTCTGAGCTCTCATCGCTCCCCAGGATACCGGCGTCGCCCAGCGATCGCGGGGCGACGGGCTCCACCCCCACGTGGTTTCGTTCGTGATCGTTGCACATCACTAGCTTTCGTTCTACGCTCCTTCTGAGCATAAGCGGAAGGTAACGATCATGTTCAAGCGCACCCGAACCCTGAACCGGAACACCACCGCAACCCTCCTCTCTCCCGCCTCCGGGGACCTCGTCTCCCTGTCCAAGGTGCCGGATCTGCTGCACGCCCGCCGCGTGCTGGGCCCGGGCGTGGCCGTCGCCCCGGAGGATGGGCTGTTCGTCGCACCCCTGGACGGCGTCGTGCGCACCAGCCCGCGCAGCCCGCACGCCTACTGGATCCGCTCCGAGGACACGCTGGGCGGCAGCCCCCTGGAGATCCTCGTGCTGGTGGGCACGGACAGCTGCCGCGCACAGGCCCCGGCGGTGATCCCGCTGGTGGCGGACGGGCAGCGGGTCACCGCCGGACAGCCGCTGTGCCGAGCCGATCTGGAGATCCTCGAGGCTCAGGCCAGCTCCACCCTCTCCCCCGTGGTCATCACCGCCCGCCCCGAGGGCACCGCGATCAGCCTCGGCACCGCGCACGCCACCGCCGGTTCGACACCGCTGGTCCGCCTCACCGCCGCCTGACCCCGCGCCGAACCGTCACCTGCGTGGCATCTGAGCGCCCCGGAACCCCCGCGCGTGACGGTTCGGCGATCCGCCCCCCCTACCGCCGCCTCCTACCGTCCGTAGGCGCTGGACTCCGGGTGATCCAGGGTCGAATGGCTCCGGTTGTCGTGCATGAACAGCACCGCGACCAGGCCCAGCACCCCCACGACCACCACGTACCAGGGGAAGACGCCCGCGAGCCCCTGCTCCTTCAGGAACAGCGCCACGTACTCCGCGGACCCGCCGAACAGGGAGTTGCCGATCGCGTAGGTGAAGCCCACCCCCAGCCCGCGCACGTGCGCGGGGAACATCTCCGCCTTCACGATCCCGGAGATCGAGGTGTACAGGCTGAGGAACAGCATCGCCACGAGCACCAGCAGTGAGGCGGTGACCAGGGAGGAGGACCGTCCGATGAGCGTCAGCAGCGGCACCACCAGCACGATCATCCCGAGCACGTAGATCAGCATGGAGGTCTTGCGCCCGATCCGATCCGAGAGCCACCCGGCCACCGGCTGCATCAGCAGATACAGCAGCAGGCACACGGTCATCGCATCGGCCACCTCCCCCTTGGCGAACCCGCCGGTGTTGATCAGATACTTCTGCATGTACGTGGTGAACACGTAGAAGGTCAGCGAGCCGATGCTCGTGATCCCCAGGACCACCCAGAACGCCCGCGGGTAGTCCCGCAGGATGGTCAGGAACCGGCCGGTGGTGCGCCGCTGCCGCTCCTCGGACGTCGTCGTCTCCGCCAGCCCGGAGCGCAGCCACAGGGACACGACGGCGGCCGCCGCCCCGATCACGAAGGGCAGGCGCCACCACCCGGCGGTGATCGCCTCATCGCCGAGGGTGTGGGTCATGATCACCGCGAGCAGGCTGGCCAGCAGCTGCCCGCCGATCAGGGTGACGTACTGGAACGAGGAGAAGAACCCCCGCTTGCCGGCGGTGGCGACCTCGGACATGTACGTGGCGGTGGAGCCGTACTCCCCGCCCACGGACAGGCCCTGCACGCAGCGGACGAGCAGCAGCAGCCACGGTGCGGCCGCTCCGATGGTCTCCGCCGTCGGCAGCATGGCCAGACACAGCGACCCGGCGCACATCAGCAGGATCGAGGCGAGCATCGAGGTCTTGCGGCCGTAACGATCCGCGACCCGTCCGAACACGTACCCGCCGATCGGGCGCATCAGGAAGCCGACGAAGAACACGGCCGCGGACTTCGCGAAGGCTCCGGTCTCCCCCGTGCCGGTGAAGAACAGCGGCGCGAAGTACACGCTGAAGAACGCGTAGATGTAGAAGTCGAACCACTCCACGAGGTTGCCGCTGGAAGCGGCGAGGATGGACTTCACGACGCCGGCCGTGGAGCCCGCGCCGGGATCGGCGGAGCCCGGTCCGGGATGCCGTCGTGCGTCGGGCACGGCCGGGGTCCCCCCGGGGGCTCGATGGGAAGGTTCCGCGGGGGACATGGCAGCTCCTCGGTGCGATGAATGATGATCGCCTCAGAATACGTCCCACGAGTAATCCGCGTCACCATCGCCGGCTGCCCCCCACCCCCCGCGCCGAGTCGTCACGCGCGTGGCGTCTGAGCCCTCAGAGCCCACGCGGATGATGGTTCGGCACTCCCCGCCTGACAGAACTGACGGTTCGGCGCATCCGCACGCGGACCGGGCGATCAGCCGTGTTCGGCGAGGAATCGTGCGGCCGCCCCCGTGACCAGCTGATAACCCGCGGAGTCCCGGGCCTGGGCGTCGAAGGCGTGATCGGCCAGCGGGACCCGAAGATCCGTGACCGCGGCTCCCCGGGCGCGGGCCGCGGTGATGAAGTCACGCACCGAGTCCGGGGGCACGAACGTGTCCGCCCCGCCGCGGATGATCAGCGTCGGCGGATCGGACCGGGCGGCCCAGGTGCGCGCATCCAGGGTCCGGTACCGCTCGGGATGCGCCTCGGGGGTGCCTCCGACGAACTCCTCCGCGGCCTTCTCCGCCCCCAGCGCCCGGACCCGCTGCACCGCGGCCACATCCACCGTGGGATACAGGGCGACGACGGCGCGCGGCACCGGCAGGGCGGCATCGTCGATCCCGTCGAGGGTTCCCGCCGCGATCCGATCCGCCAGATTCACCGCCAGGCCCCCGCCCGCCGAGTCGCCGAACACCGAGATCCGGCGGGGATCTCCGCCCAGCCGCCCGGCGTGGCGGGCGACCCAGGCGTAGGAGCGCGCCAGCGAGCGCGGCGCCTCCTGCCACGTCGGGTGCCCCGGGGAGGCCAGCGGGTACTCCGGGCGCACCACGAGCCAGCCGCGCTGGGCGAGGGCCCGCAGCGTGGCCTGCATCTGGGCGTCGGTGTTCCAGCCGCCGCCGTGCACGTCGAACAGGATGGGGGCGTCCTGGGCCCCGCCGGGCGGCGCCCAGATCTGCAGACGACCGTGGGCATCCTCCCGGGTGGGGATGGTGCGATCCGGTGCCGCGACCATGGACCGCGGCGCGAGGGTGCGGATCACGTCCACGGCAGCGCCGGCTCGCTGCGCGGTCACGACCACGGCGCCGTAGGCGGCACCGAGGACCACCGCACCCAGCACCGCCAGGGCCAGGGCGCTCAGATCGCGGATCCGTGCCGCGGCCCGCGCGCGAGGGCGGCGTCCGGCCAGCATCCCGGAGAGCGTGAGCAGCGCGCCGAGCAGTGCGGTCGGGACGAGGAAGGGCGCCAGGGTGGGCAGAAGGACGGAGAGGGCGAAGGGCACCTGCCCCACCGCCGGGGCGATGGCGAGGGCGGCCGGGATCCCCGCGAGCGCGCAGAGCACCGCTCCGAGGACCCGGCGCAGCCGACCGCGGCGGGCGGATGCGCGCCGGGAGCGGCGTCGCGGCCGCGCCGGATCGACGGCGGTCGCCGGATCGACGGAACTCACCGGGTCGGCCCCGGCCGCCGGATCGGCACCCGACCCGCGCCTCCGTCGGGACGACATTCGCATAGCCTCAGAATAGGATGCCGGGGCAACGGTCGGCAGGGATCGGGAGCTACGGATGCAGGCCCAGCAGCATCCCACCCCAGGCGGCGAGCACCCCGAGGCCGATGACCCCGAGCAGGTTCGCCGCGGCCAGCCCCCAGCGGCGCCCCTGCACCAACCGCACCGTCTCGACCATCGCGGTGGAGAAGGTGGTGTACCCGCCGAGGAACCCCGTGCCCAGCACCGCCTGCCAGACGGGGGACACCAATCCACCCAGGGCCAGACCCGTGACCAGGCCCAGCAGGAAGGAGCCGGCGACGTTGATGACGCCGGTGGCCCACGGGAAGGCCACCCACCCGCGCAGTGGCGCCGACCCCGCGGCGACGGCGGACTTCAGCAGCCCGTCCAGCAGCATCCGCACGGCCGCACCCAGCCCTCCGGCCAGGCACACGCCCAGGAACAGCGCGAAGCTCATGCGTCCTGCGCCTCCCGCTCCGGGGAGGTCGGGGCCACCAGCCGGTGGCCCAGCCCGACGCCGAGGACGGCCGCCGCCAGCCCCAGGACCAGGGTGGCCGCCGGATAGGCCAGCCCCGCCCCGAGACCCCGCTCCCCCAGCAGCTGGACGGTGGTCTCGGACAGCGTGGAGTAGGTGGTGAACCCGCCGAGCAGGCCCGTGCCCACGAGGATGCGCCCGGTGCGTCGGATGCCCTGGTCCGGCCCGCGCATCGCCAGGCCCTCCAGCAGCAGGCCCAGCAGGAAGGCACCGAGGACGTTGGCGGCCAGCACGGCCCCGCGGCCCTGCCCCGCACCGGGCAGCAGCAGCGTCAACCCGTACCGCAGCCCCGTGCCCACCGCGCCGCCGAGGAACGCGAGGCCGAGGTATCGGAACCGCAGGTGCAGAGGTCGCACGGTTGCCTCCTCAGGGCGGGCGGATGGACGGCGGATCCGGGGATGATCCGTCTCCACGGTAGCCCCTCCCCGGCCCCGACGAGCCCCCGGCGCAGGTGGGCGAGCGGACACGGGGAGCACAATGGGAGGCAACCGCATCCCCTCCCGAACGGAGCACCACCGTGGACCACATCCGACTCGGCGATTCCGGGCTGTACGTCTCCCGCCTGGCCCTGGGCACCATCCCCTTCGGCTCCGGCGGCGGCATGGAGGAGATCGCCGGGCTGGACGACGCCGCCGCGACCCGCCAGCTGGAGACCGCCCTGGAGCGCGGCGTGAACTTCGTGGACACCGCGAACATCTACAACGGCGGGGACTCCGAGAAGGTGCTGGGCCGGATCCTGGGCCGGCACCGGGAGGAGATCGTGCTGACCTCCAAGGCCCGCACCGCCGTCGGGGACGGACCCAACGACTCCGGGGCCTCCCGGCTGCACCTGACCCGCGCCGTCGAGGACTCCCTGCGCCGCCTGGATACGGACCACCTGGACCTGCTGTACCTGCACCAGTGGGACGGGCAGACCCCCATCCGGGAGACCATCGAGACCATGGCACAGCTGATCCGGGCCGGGAAGATCCGCTACTGGGGGGTGTCCAACTACAGCGGCTGGCAGCTGGCGAAGACCGTGTACGAGGCCCGCATGGCCGGTCTGCCCGCCCCGATCGCCCAGCAGGTCTACTACACCCCCGAGGCCCGGGAGATCGAGTACGAGATCATCCCGGCCGCCCGGGACCTGGGGGTGGCCACCTTCGGCTGGTCCCCGCTCGGTGAGGGGCTGCTCAACGGGAAGGTGCGCCGCGGGCGCCCGACGCCGTCGGACACCCGGCAGGGCACCGGCTGGCCCGAGCCGCACGTGACGGACTGGGACCGGGCCTACGACCTCATCGAGCTGTTCGACGAGATCGCCCAGGAGCTGGGGTGGAGCATCCCGCAGGTGGTGATCTCCTGGATCCTGGGTCGCCCCGGGGTGGCCGGCACGGTGATCGCGGCCCGGCGCCAGGAGCACCTGGAGCAGGACCTGGACGCCGCCGAGCTGCACCTGCCGCAGGAGGCCCGCGATCGCATCACCCGCGCCTCCCAGCTGCCGGCCTACTACCCGCTGTGGCACCGGCTGATGAACGGCCAGGACCGCCCGGAGCCGGCCGAGACGGAGTTCTTCGCGGAGCAGCGCGAGCACGTCTTCGGCGCATCGGACGGCGCGTCCGGCGACGACGACTGAGCCGCCCGTGCTGAAGCCGATCCTCTGGCCGGTCCTCGTCCCGTCCCTGCTGTTCTCCATCGGCATCGGGGCGACGATCCCGGTGTACGTGCTGGCCGCGCTGCAGCTGGGGGCCGGCAACGCCCTGGCCAGCGGCACCGTGACCCTGATGGGCGCGGTCTCCCTGATCTTCACGGTCCCGGTGGGCATCCTCATCGACCGGGTCGGGGACCGCCGGGCGATGACCCTGGGCACGGTCGCGGCCGTCATCGTCACCGCCCTGACGGTGTTCGCGCTGGCCGCTCCCCTGGCCCAGCCGCTGGCCCTGACCCTGTACATCGTCCTGCTGCTGTTGCGCGCCCCCGTGGAGGACATCTGGCGCCTGGCCCGGCAGGCGGTGGTCGCCGAGCACATGCCCCCGGCCCACCTGGGCAAGGCCATGACCGCCCTGGGCGGGACCATGCGGTTGGGCAACCTGCTGGGCCCGCTGATCAGCGCGGCGCTGCTGGTGTGGCTGCCGCTGTGGTCCGTGTACGTGTTCTCCTGCCTGTGCGCGGTGCTGGCCGTGGTCATCCTGAACATCCCGGCCCTGAACCGCGGCTTCGACGACGCCGCGGCCCGCTCCTCCCGCGCGGGTACGGAGGAGCCGGTCCCGGAGATCGGGGCGGCCACGGGGGCCGCCGAACCCGAGGGACCCGCCGAGGCGGCCGCGGACCTGGCCGAACGGGCCGAGCCCGCACCGGCGAGCCCGCGCCCGTCCCTGCGGGCCCTGGCGGTGGACTGGCACGCGGTCTGGCTGGCCGGGATCGGGATCCTGGTGCTGGCCGTGGCCCGGGTGCTGCAGCCGCTGATGGTGCAGCTGTGGGGCGCGTCCATCGGGCTGCACGAATCCGGGATCTCCCTGCTGGTGGCGGTGGGCGCGGCGATCGAGCTGGTGCTGATGTTCCCCGGCGGGTACCTGAAGGACCGGCTGGGCCGGGTCGCGGTGCTCACCGCGTGCCTGGCCGTGTTCGGCGCGGGCTTCGTGCTGATGGGCGCCGTGCCCACGGTGGCGGGGCTGGTCGCGGCCGTCGTCGTGATGGCGGTGGGCAACGGCCTGGGCGCCGGGGTGAACATGACGATCGGGGCGGACCTGAGCCCCGCGGTCGGCCGGGCCCGGTTCCTCGGGGTGTGGGCGGTGTTCACCAATGCCGGGCAGCTGGGCGGACCCGCCCTGGTCTCCGCGCTGCTGAGCATCGCCAGCCTGCCGGCGGCCCTGATCTGCGCGGGCGCGGTGACCCTGGGCGGGGCCGTGTGGACGGCGGCCACCGGGCGGCGCACCGGCCTGCCCGGGCCGCGGCGCTGAGCCGACGCCGTCCCGGGAGCCGACCCGCCGCTGAACCGGCACCGGGTCGGCCCCGTGCTCACTCGGTGCCGGCTTCCACGTCGATGGTGACAGGATGGGACCCATGCACCGCGATCAGCGCTTCACCGGCCACATCGCCGGGGTCGGCACCGCCTCCGGGCTGCGCCTGGTCCTGGGGGCCTGGCACACCACGCCCCACGGACCCTTCGCCGACGTCATGCTCGCCCACCCCGACGGCACCCGCCAGCTGCTGGCCCCGGATCCGTGGGTCCGGGACTTCGTGAGCGCCACCTACACCTTCGACGCCGTCAGCCTCCTGCCCGTGCGACTGGCGCGCACCGGCACGGGGCGGGCCTCCCGGTGGGAGGTCTCGGCCGGTCCCCTGGAGTGGAGCTTCGCCGTCGGGGCCCGGGATCCCCTGGGGCTGCTGCTGCGCGCCGTGCCCGGACCGGTGGGCCGCTCCCGGACCTTCGCGGGAATCACCGACGCCGTCGCCCGCCGGGTCCTCCCCGGGGTGCGCACCCTGGGCACCGCCGGGAACGGGCGCACCGAGTGGTACGCGGCCGCGGATCTGCACCGGATCGCCGACTCCCGGGTCCGGTGGCGCGGACGCGACGCCGGGCCGCTGGCGCCGGTGGACCCGGCCCCGGACTTCGGCTTCGGCTCCACCCCGCGCACCCCGTGCCTGACGACCCTGACCAGCACGGTGCGCCTGCCCGCAGACGGCTGAGCCCGCGGGCTCGCGCGCGGGGAAAGACGAAGAGGGGCCGTTCCCGCACCGTCGATGACGACGCGGGAACGGCCCCTCCGTGGCGGCGCGGACCCTCCCCCGAAGGTCCGCGGCACCGCCGCGATCGACCACCCCCCGTGGTCGGCCCCATGGTCGGCTCCGCCCTGCCGGGCGGATCCCCAGCTGGCGGCACCCGGATCCGAGTGCGGCAGCTAGGCGACCACGACCTGATGGCGCTTGGCCGTCTCCCGGGAGACCGACACC
>OMJG01001120.1_pt1 | contig 16654 bp, 14 predicted proteins | sample 1646431 | NCBI WGS metagenome assembly OMJG01 (sample SAMN03771674, study PRJEB25209) | food metagenome | isolation source: Cotija cheese | place: Mexico:Jalisco,Michoacan | collected 2011-12-12
TTCCATTGACTTCGCTGATTTATAGAGCTTTTGCGCTTTCTTCCGGAAATAAAAGTGACTGGATTCTGCCGTTATGCTGTCCGCCTTGCTTTTCTTACTTTCAGCTGCCTGAAGCAACTGTCTTTCCTTCTTTTTGTATGCTTCATAAGAGATCTGCTGCTGCTTTCGTGCTCGTTTCTTTTCTTCTTCAAATGATGAATAATTTCCCGAGTACACTTTAATCTCTTCCTGATCCAATTCCCAGATCTGTTGACACGTTTTATCTAAAAAATCACGATCGTGAGAAACGATTATATAAGCACCTTGATACTGGCTGATTTCTTTTTCAAACCACTCAACATGCTCGACATCTAAATGCGTCGTCGGTTCATCCGCCAACAGAATGCCCGCTTTTTCATTTAACACAGAGATGATCGTACTCGCAGTGACTTCTCCGCCGCTTTTTGTTCCGATTGCCGCTCTGAGTTGCGGCAGCAAGGAAACAGACTTCTGACGAATCACTGTTCCAGTATCTGGTTGAATTTTTCCTTTAATGATATTCAGCAGGGTTGTCTTCCCGCTGCCATTTGTTCCTACTAAACCGATTCGATCTCCCGGTTCAATCGTTAAATGTTCTATTTCAAATAGTATTCTGTCTCTGACTGAGTGTTTGATTTGATTTAATTCTAGCCACGCCATCGTTATCCTGTCCTTTCTTGTATAAGTGTTTAGATATACACCTGAATAGACATTATAAAAAAACCTCCTATTCTACTTTGTGCAGAATGGGAGATTTAGCTAAGCGTGATTTAGAAAAACAGCATAAAAAAGCAGCCCTTATATGCTTAGGTTTCTCTGCAGACACTTGTAAACTGATCCCATTCCCATAAATAACAACATCAAAAATAAAGTTCTTGACGAACTTTTTTTGTCTTATGGATTTAAAATAGGATTAGTTACGCATTGGTCCAGAGAACACCTCTTTCATTTGTGGTTAATCTTAGAATACGGTTTTCCGGTAATCTTGTCAACTTCTACAATGCGGTCAAGTATGATACAATCAATGGCACAGACAGCACGGACAGGAGGAATGGCATGTCTTCTAAAAACAAAAGACGATTACTGCAACTGCTGGGATTTGTCACCGGCGTCCTTTTTGGACTATGGCGTCCAACTCAGATTCAGACAATGCTCCCGATACTAGGAATCACTGTCGGAATCGGCTACTTTTTCCTTTCTAGAAACACTATTGAGAGTAAGAAAGAATTGTCGGATATTAAATGGTTCATTCCTATTCAAATGATCATGTACTTTCTGATCGGCGGAGTGATCGGCTCTACAATCATTCTTTACACTCAACTTTATTAAAAAGACTATCCGGCAAGTCTCTCTTGTCAGATAGTCTTTTTTGTTCGGTTTATAACTGCAGGTTCTATTAAACGCATAGACGTTTTCATCCTACCGGTTTTTTTGATCGAACAATTTGAAGGCCTGCTTTCGTATCAGCTTTTTACCAGTGATTGTACACTTTACTATCTTGCTGTCGCCCTGATTTTGACTATTTGAAACAAATTTAAAGAAACCATTGATTCTTTTGTAATATCATCTACCCTGATAATTTGAGTAGTTACTTTTACATCAAACTATTTTAACATTAAAATTATATTTGATATTGATTAAAAAAATACGTCTGTTAGAATGATTAAAAGGAGATTAGTTTATTATAAATATAATCTTATAATTGATTTTATAAAATACAATATATTTATTTTAGTTATTTATTTTAGTTTTGAATTCCAAATACAATTAGATAAGGAGATAAAAATGAAAAACTACTTTTTCTAGCTACTATAATCTTTTTTTTAGTTTTACTGATAATGAAAAAGTGTTTGCTAGCGAATCGTCAAATTCCAATACTTCCATAGTTACAAATTCGGAGACTTTAAGAAAAACAGTTTTTATAGATCAAAACTGGAGTACTAGTACATATAACATGGACAGTTCCAGTTTAGCATATAACCCTTTTCCTACCACTATCTATAAAAACATAGACGGGTATGTTGGATATGTATACCTTCAAAGCTTCTATCAAGATAGAACAGCTTATAAAGCAAAATATAAAGGTGTACTTCAAAAAAGGTCTGGGCCAAGTGTTCCGTTAGTAACTGATAAAGAAGAGAAATAATTGGAGGAATTATATGAAAAAAATATAAAATCTTTAATGATAACATTATCATGTGCTATGCTTTTTTTACTATCTTTAAATGAAGTTAGTGCTAGCGCTAATACACTGGAATCATCAGAATCCAATAAAGTAGAATCAATAGAACAAGCTTCTGTACCTTCTGATCAGCCATGGAGAATGTGGCATAGCAGATGGTTACCTGTTGACGCATCCAGACCGACTGGTAATGTATATGTAACTTATCGAGCATACAACGTTCAATACAGCGGTTACATAACAATTACAAAAGATAGTAATTGGCGGATTAGGGCCCGTTATGAAGGTTGGTTATATCATCCAGATTATTCTGGTGGAAGTGTCCCTATACCGAGCCGCACTAAGTTAGACAAATAGAAAGGAAGGTCCCCATTATCATGAAAAAATGGATTGCAGCCATTGGTGTTCTGTCTGTAACGCTTTTATCGGGATGCTACTCAGCGGATGAAAATCAGTTTGATGAAGCGTTCAAAGAGTCGCTGGCTGAGGGTGAAGAAAAGACACTGAACGTGGATAACGGGCTATTTTTAGACTTTAATGAGTCAGGCATGACGTATTACGGTATCGATGCAGATTATGACCGTTACGAAACACCATTTGAACATATGGAAACCTATACCGACTATACTTTAGAATATAATGATGATGAAGATCTTTTGACTATCGTTGTTGAAGATGGCGAATATGAATTAGATGTAATAGGGTCAAAAGTGTTCAGAGACGAAGTAAACGATCTGAACCTTACAACCACTACAGCGTTTCTGCCTGAGTAGATAGAAATACATATCACTGCAGGAGAAATGCAGAGAATGAAATCAGATTCTTAGTCCCGAAATACTTAATTAGGGCAATCCAGTCATTGCAGACAGACTTTATCCTCTTCAGTAAGCGTCTTAAAATTTTCGCTTTAGAGAGCATTAAAAAGGATGTCGCAATGGCTTTTTTGCGCCTTGTGAATACTATAAGAGACGTCATTTTTTGCTGCGGGAAACCATAATTTATAAACAAAAAAGGAACTTTTTCAGATAGTCAGACTGACTTCAACCTCTGAAAAAGCTCCTTTTTTTACATTTCTATCAGATTTCTTATACTTGTTGCTTACTGCATCATAGCCAAGGCACCCATCGGATCCCAAGGTTCAAGCTCTGTAACAGGCTCTTCTAGTGCTTTTAACCATTTTTCATCGACGTACTTTTTGTCGACTGTGATTTGATAGTTGTATTCGTCAAACCATTGGTCGCTCATTGAATAGATCCCTTTATCTCCTGATGTGTCGCCCCAGCTGTTTTCGACTTTCCATTTAATTGGATTGCCGTCTGCATCCAAGTCGACACCAACAAAGACCATGGCATGCGTGAGCAAACTTTCTCCATAATCTAGTCTCTGTGCTTTTGTCAATTCCACTGTTTCTCCTAATGTAGCTTCATAATCATATGCATGATGATCCATGACTCCGGCTTTGCGGTCCAGCATTTTGCCAACATCGCAACCGAACCAGACAGGTTCCCCGTCCTTGATCGCTGCAATGGCTGCTTTTTTCAAGACGTCGATCGGTACATTAATATAAGTGACAGGATCGCCTTCTTTTACCGTTCCCAAATATTTCACGGTATAGGCTTTGCCATATGGCTTGTCTTCTGTCGGAGCATTGATCAAACTTACGCGGTCATTCAGATTCCAAGCTACATACTCATTGAAAAAGTCTTGCGGGGTAATATCGTTGATACGGTGGAACTGATCTTCTTTATCACGATACTCATAAGTGAATGTTTCAGGAACTTCTCCCAGTGTCTTCACTAATAGGTTATAGACAAAATAAAGGTGCTCATCCTTTTGTGCTGTCAACTCTTCTTTAGTCTTCCCTGCTTTATGTGCATCACGCAGCTTGGCAGCAAATTCTCTTAACTTCGCTGTCAATAAACGATTCAGTTCACGTGTATTGGAAGAATGATAGGTTTCCGGCATAACGGATTTAGGCACAGCACCATATTTTTGAAGCAAGCCGGAAAACATGTCCCATTGTCCGCCGTCTTGGATCGGATCAAATAATAAGTGCTGTACTAAACGGGAATCTAGTGGTTCATCAGCTGTTTCTATGATATTGTCCAGTAAGTAATTAGATTTCTCCAGTTTGTCCCAGAATAACGTATAGTTTTGAGAAAATTCAAAAGTCTTTACATCCAGTTTCTTCATCGTGTCAACTCGAGCTGTATTCAGCGCCGCAAACATCCAGCAGCGTCCGCTGGCTTTTTGGTTCGTTATGTCTCCTCTGCTGGTTTCATCTGAAAATACAAACGAGTGGCGTCTCAGCATGTTATTATCGATGGAGGCATCGGCAATCCCTACTTTTGCAATCGCCTGCTTAACTGCATGGTTCGCCGGTTCAGCATTGAATTTCTCTTCATAAGCTTTCAATAGTTCATTATTGATCGTCATTGTGATTTTCCCTTCTGCATGAATTAGTACTATCATACCGAAGCGGATTGCAAATGACAAGGTGTCATATCACAAAAAAACCGGCTTAACTCTGCCAGTTTTTTTGCTGAACTATTGAGGAGGAAAAATGATGCCGCCTGCTACGTGACTTTGAGTTTGTTCACTTTCAGATCCGCTTAAAAGAACAATGGATGTTCCTTCTTCAGTAGCCAGTGTTTGTGCCTCCTCAGGCAATAGCGATGCTTCAGACAATGTAACCGTCTGATTAACCACTCCATTTTCTGAAACTTCTATTTCCGGCACTTCATATTGGCTAATTGGTTCACCTGAATCTTCAAAGTTTGGTGGTGTGGCTAATCCGGCATCATGAATTTCCATTCTGAGAGTGCCGGAAGGAATATCTTCCAAATTCAGCGTAACAGAGACACCATCTTCAACTTCGTCAAAAACGGCTGTTCCAACCCGTTCAGAATTACTGTTGTACATGTCGATGCTTAGAGCAGCCATATCCTCATCTGTTTCAGCTGCATTTTCTGTTTCTTCATCTGTACTGTCAGAGTCAGATTGCTCTGCACCTGGGGCAATCTCAGGAGCTTCAGATTCTGAACAGCCTGCTAGAAGAATACTCGTTGACAGTACGGCTAACCAGCTGATCCACTGTTTCATTATAACTCATCTCCTTTTCTGGGTTAATTGTCTATCTAATATTACCAACAAAAGAAAGCAATCACGAAAATAACGCATTTTCTTTTCAAATCATTGGTTGATTCATGATAAAATAGCAGCATTAACAGATAAGGATGATTATTAATGGAGTATGGAAGTTATCGGTTTACGCGTGCAGAAGTCAACCTTGACCATATGGAATACAACGTCGACCAAATAAAAAAACAGTTAAACCCAGAGACTAAGTTTATGGCTGTTGTCAAAGCGGATGCCTACGGTCATGGAGCTGTCGAAATCGGCAGAAAGCTAGAGGCGATTGGTACAGATTATTTAGCGGTCGCCGTTTTGGATGAGGGATTAGAACTGCGAGAAGCTGGTATAAAAATCCCTATTTTGATGTTTGGTCCTATCGAAGAGTCAACGATTGCTACAGCAATTGCTAATGAAATTACGATGACAGTTTTTACAGAAGAAACGGCTTATCTTATCCAAAAAAAGGCAGAAGAACTACGCAAAACAGCTTACATCCATTTAAAAGTTGATTCCGGCATGTCCCGAATCGGTGTACGCTCTTTTGAAGAAGCTATGAAAGTTATGAATGCTTTAAAATCAGACTTTGTCAAATGGGATGGTATTTTCACTCATTTTGCGGACGCAGAGAATCTGGAGAATCCCGCCTTTACAAAATTACAATTCGATACCTTTATTAAAATCGTTGCTGAGCTTGAGTCAGAAAACATCTTTTTCAACTTGAAGCATTGCTGCAACACAGCAGCGACACTAGCTTTTCCAGAATATCATTTAGATATGATTCGGACAGGGATTTCTTTGCACGGATATCATCCCGATCCCAAGATGCAATCTTATGTTGATTTAAAACCAGTCATGACATTGAAAACTCATGCCTCTTATATAAAGTATATATCTGCTGGCGATACGGTCGGTTACGGGAGAACTTTTAAAGCCGCGAAAAGCACTAAAATTGCTACAATTCCTCTAGGTTATGCAGATGGCATTCCCCGACAACTGTCTAACCAATGGGCACTATTTATAAATGGGCATAAGGCTCCGGTTGCCGGAAGAATATGTATGGATCAAATCATGTTAGATGTGACGGAAATCGAATCTTTAACAGAAGAAGATGAATTGATTTTTTTCGGTGATCCAGCGAAAGGCTATCCTTCCCTTTATAAAATGGCTGACATAACAAATGGATTCCATTATGAACTGCTCTGCGGAATCGGCAAAAGAATTCCGCGGATTTATTTCAGTGCTGGCAGTGTGACAGCTAAACACAACACACTTCTTGATTGACAGATAAACGCCATTGACCTGAAAAAAGCTGTCTGATTCCTTTTAAATAAGAATCAGGCAGCTTTAAATTAAAATGCGTATTTTAAAAATGATTGTTGAAACCGGATTTAATCTTCTCCTGCGTCGTCGCCTATATCTTCTTCTAGATCTGTCCCCGTATCAACGTCAGTATCCATTTCTGTGTCAGTAGCCGGATCTTCTACATCAGTGTCAGGGGTGTCTCCACATGCTGCCAGGAACATCGTTGCAGTCATTGTTAATGCCGCCAGTTTTTTCCATTTCTTCATATTGATCCTCTCCTTTATTCCATGTAATGATCAAACTAGAAAGTATCGACTACTTTCAATAACATCCTACCACAAATATTCATACCGCTTCCAAAGAGAAGACCATACAATTTCGTAAACTGTTTTTTAAAGGTTGATACAGAGTTTATCGAAATTCAATACTGTTTGCTTTGCACATCCTAACAGCTACCCGCGGAGTTATACTGCGTTGAAGGATCATTTGAGTTATGAAAAGTTTTGATCCTATGATTGCGACTAGTTCATGCGGCTTTTTCAGTTTAACTGGTTCCAATCCCCTTTTTGCGACTAGTTCCTGCAACTTTTTCAAATTAACTGGTTCCAATCGGCTCTTTGCGACTAGTTCTGAGGACAGTGCTGTTCTGAAGTGGTTCCAATCCCCTTTTTGCAACTAGTTCCTGCAACTTTTTCAAATTAACTGGTTCCAATATTTTTTAAGAACCCGATCTGCAATCAGGGAGTTGATCAACTTGTTCTATCATCTCAGATGCAAGGCGCAGCAGCCAAGAAAATCAGGCTCTCTCTAAGTCATCACAACTAAGAGGGTTTACTAAGGTTTGAACTGTGCTATTAAAAGCAGAAGACAAACGCCCTTCTATTGGTTAGAGACTTTATCTACAATGAAAACGTGCTAGAAAAAACCGAGCAGAATTGTACTTATGCACAAATCTGCTCGGTTGATCTTTTATATTCGCCGGATTTAATTTTTGTTCCGGCCTCTCTTTTGAAATTAGTTACATTAATCTAAGATTTGCACTTCAATGGTACGACGACCAAATGACCATGCAGCATCTAAGCTTTCCATGTGGATATCAATGCGATTTCCATTGATTGCTCCACCAGTGTCTCCAGCTACAAATTCTCCATATCCTGGGACATAAATTCTTGAACCAAGTGGGATAAAGCTGGGATCTACTGCTATTACGTTTGGATTTTCTCTTAAATCAATACCTGAATAAGTGATATTCCCTAATGAAGCTTGATTGCGTGAATACGCTGTTGCTTCGACTGTTACCGTTCTTCCAGCTGGTGCTGCTGCTTGAGCCGCTTCTGTTTCAGACTCAGTAGATGAAGAAGTGTTTACTTCATTAGAAGGCTCTGCTGCTTCTGGAGCTTCTGTTTCAGCTTCGGCTTCTGCTTCAGGTTCCGCTTCTTCTACAACTTCTTTTTCTACTTCATCTGGCGTTTCAGTTTCAACTACTTCATCTTCTGAAACATCATAGCTGACAACTTCATCATTGTTTTCTACTGAAAGAATCGATGCATCTCCACTAAGATAGATCGTCGTTCCAACTTCGATCATACTGTGATTATTGATATCGTTGACTTTAGCAAGTTTTTCAACAGAAAAATCTGTTGCTTCTGAAATTCCCCAGAGCGTATCACCCCATTGGAAAGTATACTCTACTGTGTCTTCTTCATTTTGGTTTTGTTTTTGGGCTTTAATTTCAGCTTCGATTTCTGCAACGGTTCTTGGTTGCCAATTGCTTGCTGACATTTCCTCTGCGTGTGTTTCGTTCATAGTTCCAAAACTAAATAATGAAGCGAAGGCAATTGTTGCACTTGCTTTCAATAAATATTTCTGCACTGTAGACATAAATTCTCGTGCTCCTTTTTTTTATTCCTCTTGTGTGTTGGTCAATAAAGGTTGCTGATCATTGGCAAAACAAATAAAAATGAATGATCACAAAACTAATCTATCTGCAACCAGATGTTATCTTACCACGATTATTTGAGAATAAAAGAGTTAGAAGCCTTGTGTTACGCCTTTTTAGTCTTCCTGTATTATAGCACTTACTTTTTTACAGTCGTGTTTCAAAATGCCTTTAATTACATATTTCAGTAACGAAACCATGCACTGATCATTTTATACATTATAATATACAAAAAACAGGATGATGCACGTATATTTATTATATATCGTGACATCATCCTGTCATACTATTCATATTTTTCTCTTAAGAAAGGCTGAATCTTGCCTTTTAGGCAGTTTTCTCTGTAACAATCAAAATGATTGAATTTCACTTGAAATTGTTCTATTCATCTGTCTGTTCATTCGCTTAAAGCAGCTGTTTTTGTTCGTTGAAGAACTGTTTGTATGCCAAAAAGCTGGCAATGACACTAGAAATACTCGTTACGGAAATGAGCATGAACATCACCACGATCTGATATCGGATCGCTGCCGTCGGTTCTACCCCCAGCAAAAATCAGCCCGGACATCATTCCCGGCAGACTCACTAGTCCAACGGTTTTGGTACTGTCGATTGATGGAGACATACCCGTTTTAACACTCTCACGGATAATCGAGAGCGAGGCTTGTTTCTCATCCGCTCCTAAAGCCAGTTTTTCCAATACTTGCTGCCTTTGATCTTGAAATTTCCCATTTAGAGCCCGATAAGTCAATCCCACTGCGACCATAGCGTTGCTGGCGATCATTCCAGTGATGGGTACAATCTGTGAGGGAACCCATTCTATCGCTCCTGTCAATACTAGTAAGCTTAATGTAATAGCTGTTCCAGCACTAAGAGAGAATAAAGAAATTTTAAACGAATGCGGAATACCGCTGCTGCGTTTATGTGCATTAAAGGATGCATTAAATACAATGAACAGTACCATAGCCAATGTAACAAACAGATTGTCTAATCCAAAGATGAAACTCAGAACATAGCCGATAATGAACAGCTGGATTACTGCCCGCAATCCAGCAATAAAAATGTCTTTCCCCAATCCAAGTTTTTCTTTATAAGTAATAAACACAGCAATCATCAATAAGGCGGTCGAGAACAGTAATGAGACATTATTGATTTCCAGATTATTCGTCATGCTTTTCCTCCAATCGTCCATCTATGATCTGAATCACCCGATCCGCCTGAGATAATTCTGATTCATCATGTGTGATCATTAGAACAGTGATATCAGACTGCTGGTTCAACTCGTTGATCAGTGTATGAATAATCCGTTTTTTTTCAGTATCCAAAGAACTAGTCACCTCATCCAGCAGAAGGACTTCTGGCTGAAACAACAAATTCCTGACTAACGCTACTCGCTGCTTTTCTCCACCTGATAACTCTGTAACAGCTTTTTCATAATAGGTCTCCGGCAATTTGACTTTCTTTAAATAGTCTTTAATTCTCTGCTCTTCTGGATCCTGATTCCTTATTTCATATGGAAACGTTAGATTATCTTTGACTGTTTGATCAAACAATGCTGCATTCTGAAAAAAATAAGAAACCTTTTTTCTATATTCCAAAGGATCGTTTTTATCGACACTTTGACCTTTAAAGAGTATCTCTCCTTTTGTCGGAGAGATTAAACTGCCCAGCACTTTCAGCAATGTACTCTTTCCACTGCCAGAAGGTCCGGTAATCGTAACGATTTCTCCTTTTTCCACATCGAAAGAAATGTTTTCAAGAATCGTTTCCTGGCCGGCTTTAAAACCAACTGCTTGAATAGATAAAATCGGTTGTTCCATAGATACTCTCCTTTACTCAATGTACAACTTTGTATCACTGTCGCTTTACTATAAAGCGGCTCACTGTCCTTTATTTGTTGAAAGAACTTCTGCTACTGTTGTCCCTGTTCTTCTGCTTTTGTAATTCTTTCTGCTTGTTCTTCCTGAGACAGATAGGTAAAGCCTTCTCCCGTTACTTCCTGAACATGCGAGATGGTGACGAATGCATTGGGATCAATGCTTTCTACAATCCGTTTAATAGCCAGCACTTCGCGTCGACTGATAATAATATATAAAACTTGTTTCTGATTGCCCGTATAGTAGCCTTTCCCATCTAAGATGGTAATACCGCGGCCAATCTGTTGTTCAATCCGCTTAGCGATTTCTTCATATTTTTCTGAAATGATAAAAAAGGATTTTCTAGGATTCAATCCTTCCAGCACAAAGTCGATTATCTTACTCTGTACTACTAAATTTACTAGTGTTAAAAAGACGTTTTCTGCCCCGATAATAAAGATACTTGGTACCACAATACAAAGATCGATCAGTAAGATCGCTGTAGGGATATTGATCCCCAGATACTTTTGCATCATTTTTGCCAGAATATCTCCACCAGCAGTTGTTCCATGGCCAAGCATGATCAGCCCGATTCCTGCCCCCATAAACACACCTGCACCCATTGGAGCTAATAAGGTAGTCTCAGGAATAAAAGACCACCTCGTTACGATCAGCAGCATCACAGAAATAATTCCATTTGCCACGATTGTATAATTCAGTGTTTTCTTATCTAAAAAGCGATACCCCATTGCGATGATCGCTATATTACTAATGAAAATGGTATACGACGGTTCTATTCCGGATAAGTAGAAGAGAATTAGTGAGAAACCGGTCAAACCCCCTTCTGCTAAATCATTCGGTACGGTAAAGACATTGACACTGACAGCGTATAAAAACGAACCGATTGTAATCAATGCCAGGTTTTTAACTGTCTCTTTCGTTAACAAAGACTTCATCTTAGTTCTCCTTTTGATAAACGACTTTTCCGTCAACGACCGTCATCAAGACAGCGGTCTATTTGATTTCTTCAGTCGCACACGTAAAAATATTGCGGTCCAGTACAACAAAATCCGCATAGTACCCTGGCTGAATCCTGCCTTTTACATTTTCTTCAAAGCTTGCGTAGGCACTTTCTAGTGTATAAGCATCTACTGCTGTATAAATGTCCATCGCTTCTTCAGGACGGTAACCTTCAGCTGGTTCACCATTCAATCGTTTTCTGGACACTGCTGAGTAAAGATTTTCCCAGGGATTAAACGATACAATCGGTGCATCCGAACTAAACGACTGGTGAACCCCCGCTCTAGCCAGGGTACCAAAAGCATAGGATGTGCTTGCCCGCTGCTCTCCTAATCGTGATAATAAAATAGGAATATCATCATTTAAAAAGATCGGTTGAATATAAGTCAGGTATTTTCGATCAATCACACGATCGATCAGATCTTTTCCAGTGATCTGGATATGATTGACCCCTAAACGCAGATCATTCAGCCGACCTCCCAGTGCTGCATCGTAAGCATCTAAAATGCGTTCGACACCTTTATCTCCAATGCCATGGATGATGACCTGGAAGCCGTGATCTACCGCCAACTTAACTTCATGATTCAATACAGACTGCGGTTTGGTTTCTATCCCAACATTACCCGGATCATCAGAGTACGCTTCTCTCATCGCAGCGGTTCTAGCACCCAGCGTTCCATCTGAAAACAGTTTTACAGGTCCGATTATGTTGAATGCACTGCCTTGCCCCAGTTTATATCCTTTGTCCATAAAAGGCTGAATATAATTACTGTCGTTGAACCAGATTTGCTGGTAGAACCGCACGGTCAGGGCACCTTCTTCTTCCAGTTCATGATATAAATTCAGATCTGCTTCTATTTTATCATCTTTTGCATCGTTTGTATGCATGGAAGTCAGCCCTTGACTGTTTGCTAGACGCATCGTTTTCTTCAGTACTCGCTTTTTCTCATCTTTGCTCAACTCAGGAAGGTAGGGACGCACTAAATCGATTGCCCCTTCTGTCAAAATTCCTGTCGGCTCTCCAGTTTTATCTTTCACTACTTCGCCGCCCGTTTTAGAAACGGAATCTCTGGTCAGTTTGAGGACTTCGATAGCTTTAGAATTCAAGCTCATGACATGACGGTCAACTCGGACCATGGCTACAGGAATGGTTGTAGAAATCTTATCCAGATCTGTACGGTCAGGGGTTCTCTGTTCGTCTGTGAACTGATTCTGATTCCAGCCTTCTGTATATAAGAAGTCTCCCTCAGTCAGTTGCCGCTCTTGAATATAGTTTTTAGCCCGCTCAATCAATTCTTGCATAGAGGTGACATCCGTGATTTGCAGCATATCCAGATACTCGGCAGTCATCAAAAAATGCAGATGTGAATCATTTAAACCTGGTATCACTGTAGCTCCTTTTAAATCAATGATCTCAGCTCTCTCTTTATAGGATTCCACCAATTCATTGTCTCCAACTGCAATGATTTTTCCGCTGTCTACGACCATTGTCTTGGAGAATTGATCTCTATTTCTATATAAGTTTCCATTTATGTATAGTTTCATTCTTTTTTCGCCTCCAGATCCTCTCTCATTGTATCACGATACGGAATAACGCAACACCGGTTTTCTCAATCCAGGATCTATTCTGCATCTATCTGCAAAACAACAAGCTAACGGATGCATTAAAAAGAACGATTTTGCCTTTGAGGCAAAATCGTTCGCGTCTTAAATTCAAATGGTTTATAGCCAGCTTCCTGTAAACTGATGGATGCCATAGGTATTTTCTGTAGAATCGATTTCTCTGGTCCAATAATCTTTTGGAGAGAAATACTCACGTGGGAAAATATGACAGTTTTCTACCACTTGCTTAGTGTTGTCGGGTTTCAGACCGCGTTCTGTCATAATTTCAGTGATTCGAATAACGTTTGTCTTACGGTCATGTGAGCCGTCTTCTTGAATAAACGTACGTCCTTCATAATCATTGTAAAGTTCTTCGATGAATGGGTGATGCGGTTCAGCTCCGATGATCCCAGTAGATATCTCCGTTTCGATTTCAAAACTGAAAAATGCCGGCAGATCCCTAAAGTCGTCAATCGGCTTGATCAATTCCATATCAGTATCCACGTAAACGCCGCCGTATTCTTTCAGTGCATACACTCGAGCAACGTCTGAGACAAACGCCCATTGTTTTTCATCGTATGCCTGCTTTGTATAAATACCGTGATCTTCAGGGTTAAAGTTGGACTCGTTCCAAACTTTGATTTCCCAATCCGGGCAATATTTTTTCCAGCTTTCTAGACATTTCTTTTCCAGCTCTCCAAGTTCGTTCCCGCCAAACCAAGCATAATGTATTATTTTCGGAATCATAGTTGTACTCCTCCATTTTATTTATCATGAAAATTTCTTGAAAATTCTAGATTCATTGTAACAAAATGACACCTGAAAAATCGAACAATAAGCTTGATAGGAAACTCATCTGACTCTACCTGACTTAACGGTTAAGACTGGTCTTGTGCAAACTGTTCACGAGACAGTTCAACTCGTTCTTCCATCGGCTGAATTTTTTTCTTGTACATATACCGCATTGCAATAGCGGCAAACACAACAGCTACCGCTTCTGAGATGACAATAGCCCACCAGACAGAATGGACATCGCCTGTCAGTGACAACAAATATGCCACTGGAACTAGTATGATCAGCTGCCTCGCTGCTTGAACGCCCAGACTAAGTATACCATTCCCCAAAGCTTGGAATACTGTTCCCATGATAATACTGAATCCAGCTAATACGAAGCTGAGACTGATGGTTCTTAAGGCAGAAACACCAATTGCTGTCATTTCTGGAGAAGCGCTGAATAAAGCTAACAGTTGCGTTGGGAATAATTGGAACAGAATGGTTCCTAAAAGCATCAATGAAAGAGCATAAATCAAGCAGATTTTAATAGCATTCATCATTCTCTGTTTATTGCGTGCACCATAGTTGTAAGAAACGATCGGGATCATACCATTGTTCAAACCGAATACAGGCATAAAAGCAAAGCCCTGAAGACGAATATAAACACCATAAACGGCAGCAGCCGTCGCAGTGAATTGCAGCAGGATGTTATTTAACAAGAAGGTAACTAATGAAGTGATCGATGTCATCAGCATAGAGGGAATCCCTACAGAGTAAATGCGTCGGATAACACCCCAGTCAGGTCGGAATCCTTTGATCTTCATATCCACATCATCATTGAATTTTGCATTAAACGTAAACGCCATAAGCGCAGAAACCATTTGAGCAATAACAGTGGCCAGTGCTGCACCATAAATACCTAATGCCGGAAAACCAAATAATCCGAAAATCATAATTGGATCCAGTGCAATATTTAAAATCGCACCTGTGCCTTGCGTAATCATTGTATAAAAGGTTCTGCCGGTAGCCTGCAGTGTTCTTTCGTAGACAAACTGCAAAAACTTTCCGATCGAGAATACTGAGATAATCATCGTGTATTCTACACCGTTTTGAATAATCAGCGCGTTATCTGTCTGCGCTTCAAAAAACGGGCGCATGGCGGTCAGACCTAGTGCAAGGAAAACTGCATAGTGCATAAAGGCCAGGAATACACCGTTATTAGCCGTTTCACTGGCTAAATCTTTCCTGTCTTCTCCTAGTCGTTTAGAGAGTTCCGCGTTCATTCCTACTCCTGAACCAACTTGAACAGCCAGCATCAGCATTTGAATCGGATAAGCAAGTGAGAGTGCAGCCAGTGCTTCTTCACTGATTTGTGCAACGAACATACTATCCACGACATTGTACATTGACTGGATCAGCATAGAGATCATCATCGGCAGCGACAAGTTCAGCACGAGACGGTTCATCGGCATCGTGCCTAGTTTATTGGATTTCATTTTTTTCATTACTGTACACCTTCTTATCCTTTACTTCATTCCTCAAACCTCAAATACTTACTTTAAGTTTGAAAATACTTTGTTCATTATACCCAATTCAGAAATTGAAATGAAGCAGAATATTGTAATCCAATGAATTTATCATTTTACTCATCAAAGTCTGTGAAAAACTGCTAAAAAAACAAAGTTAAGCATAGTATATGAACATTTTTCTGATACAATATTGAGGACCATTACTGAAAGGAGCTTCATCAAAAATGGGTAAAGTCATCCGTAAACTTTTTACTCTCTTACTTGCCGTTTTTATTGGTTTCTGGCTTTCAGCTAGCGGGATTCTTCAAGGAACCGAACTGGGAAACTGGCTGGACAGAATTGTCAGCTATATTCCGACTCCTGAAACATGGTCGGAAATGGGCTCTCTCGAACTGGATATAGATCAATTAAGCAAAACTGCCGGATCATCTGTGGACACAGAGCCGGAAGACACCGTGGCAGCCACTCCCGCCTCTTCAGAAGTAAATTACAGCATCGTTGAAGATAAAATCTTCACCTTATTAAATGAATTACGACTAGAAAAAGGACTAAATACTTTACAAAGAAATGATATGCTGAAAAAAGCAGCTGATTTGCGTGCAGTTGAAACGGAGACCCTGTTTTCCCACACTCGACCGAACGGCACAGATGCTTTCACAGTATTTAAAGAAGAAGACATTGATTATGCTTATCAAGTAGTCGGAGAAAATCTGGGTATGGCTACGAATTATTTAGAAGAAACAGAAATGGCTGAATTGTTATTCAACGGCTGGGTAGAAAGTGAAGGCCATTATGAAAATATGGTCCGTCCAGAATATGAAGAAATTGGAATCGGCGTTCATTACGATGGAGAATTTCTTTACGCCACTCAAATTTTCGGCACGCCTATGTATTAAGCTCAATTTTAGGTCCTCCATTCATTATCGGATGATCTATCGTTCCTAAATAAAAAGATGCCCGGCACTCGCTTATCAAGCGTACCGAGCATCTCTTTTTATTTGCATGATGGTTCCTTTTATAACTGATACAGATCAGGACGGCGGTCTTGGAAGACATTGATCTGAGACTTTACCTGGTTGCGCAATGGAAGGTCGAACTCTGCTGTTAAGATCTGTTCTTTTTCTTCTGCATTCGCTAAAGTATTGCCCAAAGGATCCAGCAGCAGCGAATGTCCGCAGAAGGAAAGCTTGTCTGTTTTTCCCGCACCATTTACCCCTGCTACAAATACTTGATTTTCAATTGCTCTCGCTTTGAGCAGTGTTTCCCAGTGAAAAACACGAGGATGCGGCCAAGCAGCCGG
>OMJG01001121.1_pt1 | contig 16647 bp, 18 predicted proteins | sample 1646431 | NCBI WGS metagenome assembly OMJG01 (sample SAMN03771674, study PRJEB25209) | food metagenome | isolation source: Cotija cheese | place: Mexico:Jalisco,Michoacan | collected 2011-12-12
ACCAATAAAATACCGGTGTAAAATGTAATCGACGAAAAAACAGATACGAGGTATTTATTAATGTCCATTAATGGATTCTATCCTAAATTCAGTTGGTTTAACAGACAAAAATATTAAATTTATAATTTCTGAAGATGGTAATTTCAATGAGTTAGTCCCTTACGGGCATTATCATCATTTAGTTTTACTATATAAAGCCAGTCTAGCTACTCCTCCTGAATACTGCCCACAATGCGGTTTTAGTTTAACTGATCATTTATACTTATCGGGTACTGATAGCGCTAAGTATAAATTACCTACCACTAATGGTTATCAACAAATTTTATATTTAACGAAACAACGTTACCAATGTCGTCGTTGCCGGAGTACCTTTGTTGCACAATCACCAGATTTTATGGAAAGGTCATCAATCTCACGACCCTTACTACACCAAATCATTGATTTGGCTAAACGTGATATTTCCGAAAAAAATATTGCCTATATTTTACATTTATCAACAAGTAAAGTGAATCAGTTAATGCATCACGCAGCCAAGGCCTACCAAACAAATTACACTAAAAAATTACCAACGGTTATTTGTGTTGATGAATTTCATTACGCTAAGTATCAATATAGTTTTGAAATGATCGATGGTCGTACTAGTGAACTAATTGAGCTTTTCCCAAATAGAACAAGCACAAATATCCGAAAGTACTTGTCGAATTATGCTTTAACTAATCGACAACGAGTAGAGTACGTTGTCACAGACATGAACGCTAACTATAGTACTCCTCTAAGACAGATGTTTCCCAATGCTCAAATAATTATTGATCGTTTCCACATTATTCAACTGGCAATGAAAGCTGTGCAATCTACAAGAATCACTATCCAACGAGCCATTAACAATAAACACAGTCGTGTTTACAGATTACTGAAATCAAATTGGCAGTTCTTCATTACCAACCTTACCAAACTGGATTTAAACCAAACTCGTTGGTTCAAAGGCATTAATGAATACATGTACCCTCAGGATGCTTTACAACTAGTGTTTGGTTTATCGCATCACTTTAAGCAAGCTTATGAAGTTTATCAAGCAATATTAACATCCCAGCAGAATCATTCCTTTGATGACTTCTCCGCAATTGTAGCTCAGTATAAACCAAACCATTCTGCAATGGATCAGGTTATTTTAAGCTACAAGAAAAACTATAAAGGTATTAAGAATGCCTTTTCAAATCCTGCTTCCAATGGACGTATTGAAGGAACAAATCGTCGTATTAAACAGATTGGCCGGACGGCCTACGGCTATGGTAACCCACATAATTACTTTTTCAGAATTCGTCTACAACTATTTAATCGTCACCAAATTAAAGTAAACTTCATGAACTTATTAACACAAAAAACGACCATGAATCTGACATAATCTGTCAGATTCACAGTCGCTTTTCACAAACTTAATTAATCGATTTTACTATTTTTCACGCTATTTGACACAGAGCCACTAAAAAGCCTGCGAGTCTGGCAAACTGTCAGAATCGCAGGTTTTAATACATCTTACCTTAACCCATTTTTTTAAAAACTATATATTAATAGGCACCATTTTTTTCGCCTGGAAATACCAATAAAAGTGTTTTGAGCATAATTCTAATATCACCAAGAAAACTTTTATTTTCAATATAGTCTAAATCCAAGTCAATCATTTTATCAAAACTAACGTTACTTCGTCCACTAACTTGCCATAATCCAGTAATTCCTGGCTTGACCTTTAATCTAAGTTTTTCACGATCGGAATAAAAATCTGCTTCTTCAGTCAATGCTGGCCTTGGGCCAACCAATGACATATCTCCCTTTAAAACATTCCAAAATTGTGGCAACTCATCCAAAGAGTGTTTTCTAATATATTTTCCAACCTTTGTAACACGAGGATCATCTTTCATCTTGAACATTCCATCCACATCACTTTCATCAAGTAATTCCTGACGAAGAGTTTCTGCTTCAACAACCATAGATCTTATTTTACACATTAAAAAAACGTCACCATTTTTTCCAACACGCTTTTGTTTAAAAAAAATAGGGCCGCCATCCTCACGTTTAATTCGGATAGCAATAATTAATACAGGAATTAATGATAATAATAGCCCAACAATAGCCCCAATAATATCTAACACTCTAACCCAAAAATTATGATACCCAATTCTCAATTGTTTACATCTCCCTTTCTGACGACTACTCCATGTAAATAATTATTTTTGTTTGCTACTCCCATAGCCATAGCCATAACCATAACCATAACCAGCTTCACCTTTATTATCCTTCACTCGCTCTACAACGCCCAATATTTTTGTATCACCCAGTTCCAGTATTTCTACAGTCCGCTTGAGAGAAGCTTTCATTGTCTTACCTAGCATCGTAACCAACACAACACCATCAATAAGTGGTAACAACACTGGCGCATCAGAAACCGCCATAACTGGCGGAACATCTAAAACAACAACATCATAATTATTTCTCATCCATTCAATTAACGATTCCATCCGTTTAGAATTTAACAGCTCCGCTGGATTTGGCGGAATTGGTCCGGAAGTTAGTATTTCTAAATTTTCAACAAATGTTGGTTGTACAACGTCTTTGGGTTGCTCAGCAGAAGCTAAAATCGTGCTTAGTCCATGATTATTACTTGTTTTAAAAGTAGACTGAGCAGTCGGGCGACGCATATCAGCATCAACATATAATACTGACCTACCAGTTTGTGCCCAAGTTACAGCCGTATTCGTAGATACTGTTGTTTTACCATCCGAAATTTCTGCTGAAGTGAACATAATTACTTGTAATCTATCTAACGATGCTCCAGCAAATTCAATATTGGTTCTTAATGTACGAAATTGTTCAGATATTATATTCTGTGGCTCAACATACGTTACCAAGCGAGCTCCTTTATCCTGTGTTTCCGTATAACTATTTGCATTCTTTTTCCTAAATAACCTCATGACAACTCCTAAAATTAAATCCGACGGCCCGATCGTGTTCGATTTGAACGGTCATTTGATACGTCTGTATTCGCAACATTAATCATCTTATCAATTTTTTTTATTTTTCCAATAAAATTAATTCTTCCCAAATTAGTTAAATGCAACTCATCTGTTAGATAGTTAACATCCTTAATTGTACGATCATTTAATTCTTTGATTAATCCCCAAATGAAGCCAGTAAAGACACCCAAAATTAAGCCAGCTAAGGCAAATAATTTTACATTCGGAGAGACAGGTTTATTACTTGCCGTCGCGTTAGACACAACAGATACATTCGAAACACTCATAATTGTCTTAATATTCTTTTTGAATACTTTAGCTATCTCATTTGCAGTATCTTTAGCCAGTTTATTATTTGTATCCTTCACACTGACAGTGAATATTTGTGAGTTTTCCTGATTGTCAATTGTTATATTTTCAGACAAGGAACTTGCACTAATATCAGATTTACTATATTTAGCATCTATCACCTTATACTCTGCCGGTTGCGCTTGCTTATCGACAATTTCAGTCCCATCTTCTAATGTTTTATATGTTGCGGGCTTTGCTTTTTTAACTAACTTCTTTTGTGTCGTAGTTAAATTTTTAACAACAGTCTTTAGAATTACTGGACGCTTAATAATATCTTTATATGTATTAATGATTTGAACGTCTGCCTGTTGATTTTGAAATTGTGCACCAGTTTTCTCATCTTCTTTACGATTAACTAGTAAAGCTACTGATGAGCTGTATTGTGGTTGAATGACAAATTTTGAAACACCAAAAGCTATTCCAGCAAATACAATTCCCCAGACAATCATTAAAATCATATTTTTTCGCAAAATTAACCATAGTCGTTTTATGTCGATTATGTTATCCATTAAAATATCCACCTGTTCATTCTTTTTAATTTTTGTCTACCTATAACATTCTATTACAAATTTGATAATAAATGTACCCATTTTTAAATAAAACATAAACAGCCCTTTCATTATAGACAGTTGTATTTTTTTACTAATTATCCCCTACATTACCAATGTAAGCAATAAAAACTAAAAAGCGACCTAATTCATGAAGAATTTAGTCGCTTTATTTCTGAAATATCTAGTTACACAAACATATATCAGAACCATTTCCTGCAAGTAAAATCGTTAATTATTACTTTTAATTTTACCTTTCAATACCGCAATCATTGGTAAGAAGACATCTCTATTAACGTATAAAATCATTATAGTAATTACAAATGCAAATATATATCCATACATCGCTGGTAACCAATATAAACAAATTATTTCAGTAAAAAAGAGTAATTGGGACATTATCCATTTTTTTCTGTTTATCGTAAGTTTTATAAACTTTCTGGAATCACGAAATCTCATTAACGAGATCATTACAAACGCTAATGTAGCACTTATTCCTACTCCAATCAATCCCAAAGTCGGCACTAACACTAAATTAGCAACAACATTAGTTAACGCTCCACAAAATGTCGTTACAAAAAGATACCTTGTTTGCATTGTCGAAGTATAAATAGTCCCTAAAAATGATGATAAACTGGAATACAAAACTGCCAATGCTAACCAAGGGACTACTTTCCAAGCGGGAAAATATGCCTGCGTAGACAGAATCACAACAATTGGTTTTGAAAAAAGCGTTAAAAGGGCAACACCAACAAAGAGCACTTCAATAGTTAAGTTCATAATTTGACTAAAAAACTTTCCAGAGTCTTTAGACTTATATTCCTCAATAGCCGAAATTTGCCAAGCCTGAGTAAAAATTGTCACAAAAACAGAAACAAGTGATGGAATCTTATTAGCAACAGCATAAAGACCGTTAGCTGAAACAGATAGCATCACCGTAATAAAGATTTTGTTAACTGAATTACTTAACCACCAGGCAACTGTATTAGGAATCATTGGAATACTATAAACCAACATTCTCTTTGCTAAAATATTATCGATACTTCTAAAGTTAAGATATTGCCAACATCTCAAAATAAAAAATAAAAATAGAAATCCACCGACTTGTGCTAATAGCATTGAAATTAAGTACCCTTGCAATTTCCATCCCATGTAAACCAATAAAATAACGTTACTAATGACCGTTATTAAGGTCATTAATATACCAGTAAAAGCATAGAGCTTAGATTTTCCAATTCCTCGAGCAAACTGCTGTAACATTGACTCAAGAGAACTTGCATATGTTAATACACCAATAAACAGACCATATGAAATATTTTTTATGAAAGGCGTGAGCATTAGAAAAAGTATAAAGCTAATCGTACTAATTAAGAATCCATTAGTAAGCACTTTTTTATTATCAGATTCCTTATCCATCGCAAAGCGGAATACTGCATCAATAACAGATAAAGTTAGTATTGGTGTAAGTAGACTAACTAAGGTAGAAATTAAATCAGACTGCCCATATTCCGACGTAGTCAAATACCGTGTATATAATGGAAGCATAAAAAAAGTAATCATTTTGCTTCCTAAATTTCCAATCACAAAGACAATCGAATTAGAAAAAAGCTTCTTGTATCTATTCAATCTAAAACTTCTCCTTTACGATGACAAAGCCATCTTTTATCAGTCCAAAAGTTTGTCCAATATCTGGAACGGACTGTTATAAAGATTTCTAACATCTTCCATAGCAACATTGACACTACCTTCGTTAAAAATATTATCAATGTCTACATTAATAATATTTTCCACACTACAACCAAAGCTATCCAGCTGTAAATCCGATAATAAGTTATCCATTTTTATATCATATCTAATTGGAAATACCTTACTTTGGCTTAACCATCCTAGTATCATACCATGAAATCTAGTTGTTACTATCAAAGCAGACTCACCCAAAGACCTTAATGATTCTTCTATATTTCCTTGGTAGTTTACAATAGTTATCTTCTTGGCCAACTTAGAATCAAGTTGACTTAATATCTGTTCAATAACTTCCTCGTCACCTTGATCAGCACAGAAAGAATGCAGTGTTATCATTTTATTCCTTTTATCAGCCTCAATAATAATTTTGACCAACCGATTAATATAATCCTTTTCAAAAAGCATCAAATCAGATCTATTTTTCATGGAAATAGGGATAACAGTTAACTTATCCTTTTTAGTGATAGTTGGAAACTTCAAATCAAAGACTACGTCTGAACCAAGTCGAACATTATTTATGTTCTCAAACAAACTAACTGATTTTTTATCTCGAAAGCAGACATCATCCATATCTGCAAAGAACTTATTATATTCAGATTTAAATTCTTTAGATGTGTATGGCCCAAAATTTGCCCCAATTACAAAGAACTTATCTGAATTTTTCTGCATTTCTTTTAATAAAGATAGCTTTTCTTTCCAGTTACCATTAGCTCCCTGAATAAACATCGATCCTCCAAGAATAACTGTCGCATCACATTCTCTAATTTTTTTTAACCTTATAGATAAAAACTTATTACTTACTTTAAAGAATAAATTTTTTTTAATGATGTGAAGATTAGCTATTTTCTTGAATGGAGTAGCAAACTCAGGCAAACATTCCATATAAAATTCAGTATTCGGATATCTATCACAAATAGTTTTAATGAAAAGATCATCACCCAAATTACGATGCGCATATGTATATAAAAATATTTTCTTCATTATGAAATTTCCTTTAGACTGATAACAGTAGCCTCTTGAAAATTCTAAACTTCATTCTAAAACTGTCATGTGAGGACAAAAAGAATGTAAAGAAATTACTGTGTAGTTCCTTTTTTAATTGTCCCTTTATACCGTCTGGCATCTCATAATTTAGTTTTTGTGAAAAGTAAAGTAATTTACTTGCTACTCTAAATTTTTTATTCTTTAGCTCTATAGATTTTTTATTAGGTAACATGCTTTGTAATAAAGATTCACTTTTTTGTAAAGCTATCCATTCAGAATTCCACTCGTCTTTATAAACCTGTGCACTATTAGATCTATTCAATGCTCCTGAAGGGTTAATTTTGTATACATATAAAATATCTGCATTACTATTTATTCGATCAACATATTTTAAATACTCCATAGTAAACAATAAATCTTCACCAATAGTAACTGACTCATCAAAGAAAATTTTATTGTCCCTCACAATATCTGCGGAGTAAACTTTATTCCATAAAGCAGAGCAGATACCATGGTGCTTGACCATATTATTTATAAAAGTTAACCGATCCGTATATTCAACTATTTTTGGAATATACTTATAGTTAACTACCCCATTTTTTTCTTCTGAATATCCACAAAAACCCAATTGCACATTATCCGTCAAACAAGAAACAAGTTTTTCGAGATAATCCTCAGCAATTACGTCATCAATATCCGGGAAAATAAATATGTCACCACGTGCTTCCTTGATTCCAAAATTTCTTGCAGATGAGACGCCTTTATTTTTTTGATGGAAAACGAAATTTCTATTATCTGCATATAACTTTAATATCTCTAAAGAATTATCAACTGACCCATCATCAACCATAATAACTTCAAAATTCTGAATTGTCTGTTTACGCAACATATCCATAAAAGTAGCAATATAGCCTTCTCCATTATAAATAGGAACTATTACAGAAATTAGCTTATCAAACATTATAATCACCCTTAGTCAAAGAGTTGTGGCTGGAACACCAGCTACAACAGTCTCGTCTAGAACATCCTTTGTAACAACAGCGCCTGCCGCAACAACTGCACCATTTCCAATACTGACGCCCCTCAAAATAGTCACATTAGCCCCAATCCAAACATCATTGCCAATTATTACATCTCCTAATTTATAGCCTTTATTGCCATTTCGAAAATCATGATCATGATCAATAATAACGACATTATTAGCTATTTTACAACGGTCACCAATTTGAACTTTAGATAATGAGGTAATACTAACGTTATAATTAAAAAAATTATTAGAACCAATAATTATCTTACCACCGTCATTAGCTATAAAGTGGCAATCTTTCCTAATATTATTATTACTTCCCATTGTTAGAGAACCACCTCTTTTTAAAACAATATCTAATCGGGAACCAATTTTTCTCTGTTCTCTAGCTATACTAATATTTTTTTTATTAAAAATTCTTATGAAAAACGTTCTTATGAATGTATAGAACACTTTTAAAAAAAGTTTCATCGGTTTACTCCTTGAATTTTTGATGAATTTTATTATTACCCTCCACTTTATGTACATCAACCAATTGATAAACATTTGCACACATAGCAGGTAAAATATAGAAATAGGCATAATAATACGTAAGTTCAGTTAGTATCGCAAAACAGGTGGCAAGAACTGCCACAATAAGCAAATTTGAAACATTAGTATCAAGGTTTCTATTTACTAATTGATTAACTGCGTATAAATACACCATAAATAAAAGTAACGCTGATATAATCCCACCATCATGCAATAATTGCAAAAGCGTATCATGAGCAGGTGCTAACGACTGTGACCACCAAACATTTACAAATCCACCGTTTCCCTTTTCTCCAACACCCAATATGGGATTCAATTTTATAATTTCAATAGCTGAATCCCATATCGTTATTCGTCCATTAAAATCTAATGACTTATGTAACAAATCCACTATAATAAAGCTGAAAGCATTTTGTATTCTAAAGAAAATAATTGCTATTAAAGCAATTATTCCACCCAAAAACGTTGTTTTAGGATACAGCCTAAACTGCCACAACTTTCCTAATAAAACTAATGTAACAATTAAGACTAACACAAAAATTCCTGTCGCAACCCACTCATAAACCAGTTGAAAACCAGTTACTATTATCGTAAAAACACTCAAAAAAGAAAAAACTTCTTTTTTCTTAATCCAAGAGATAAGCATCGAAATCACAATTAAGGGAATCAAACTATCTGTAAACCTTGTTCTTAACCCATACACATAGTAAGGCGTTCCAAGATGGATTAACACGCCTCCTTTAAGACAACTTACAAGATTACCCAAAGAAATAACAATAGCTACTATGTATATCCCCCATAATGTATCTAAAGGTGACTCTCTGAACCCTAACTCAATAATTAAACTTATCCCTAAAATCATCGCTGTTCTAGATAATGAAGTAAAATCTATACTATGTTGTTGAATAATCGAGACTATAAATACATATAATCTCCATGCAAATATCAATAAAAAATAGACTGATACTTTACTTTGTAATAAGTAAAGTATCACTAGTATCATAAGGTTCAAAATTTGCCAAATAGAAAAAATATTATGGATAGAAGAATAAAAGTTTAAAAAATTAGGTTGCAAAAAGGGAATAACTAAAAAAATAATGAGCAATCGATTTTTTAATGATCCATTGCTACTTTTTTGCCCAACGTAATCCATAAAACTAGCACACCTCATCGCTTTCAAGATAATTAGACTGCAATTTTAAACCAACATCACTAAGTAAGTAACCTTTATCTATCACTGTACGATAAGCATTCTCTCTACCTTCAATATTACCATCATTGATTAATTTATTGATGTTTTCTGACCACTGCACATTCGTCATTGTCAAACTGAGAAACCTATTTTTCAAACTATTCAAATTCACCTCTGACGTAATTGAGTCCGAAAATACACATGGTAATCCATTAGTTTGGGCCTCTATACCAACTACTGGTAATCCTTCAAAAAAGGAAGGTAGCATAAATACATCAGCTGCACTCATTAACTGTGGAATATCCTTTCGTAACCCAAGGAAAAAAACATCTTCTTTCAGACCCAATAATTCAACTTGATTATGGACTTGATCTTCTAACTCTCCTTCACCTGCTAATAGTAAAACAGATTGCGGATTTAACTTGTGGTATTCACTAAAAACCTCAACCAATTTCTTATGGTTCTTAGCTGGGGCAAATCTTCCAACATGTAATAAAGTGGTCTTCCCTTCGATTGATAGCTTTTTCCTATATTCATTTCTATCTTCCAAATTAAATCGGAATTTATCCACATCAACCCCATTATTAATAACTGTATACGCCTTATTTTTAATCCTCTTTTTGGTAAACATAAACTCGGCTGCGCTATTAGAACACGCAAAATAATCTGTTGGTCCAATCTCTAATAAAGGTTTACATAGTTTAGTTAAGAACACTAATAATTTACTATCATTTCCACCATTATGCGAATGTGCAATAATTTTCTTCACGCCACAATATCTAGCTAACCATGAAACTTGGATATTTAAAAAAATAGATCCGGAATTAACATGAACAACGTCATAATCTCTTTTTTTCATCAAACTTACAAGTCGTTTAAAAAACTGAATTTTCCGATGGATAAAATTACCAGTTGTCTTTAATTCAACGATGTTTCCGCCCATTTTTATTATTTCATCTTTATAACTTGTAAATGATGACGTCTTAGGTGCTACAAAATCAAATTGGATTTTATCTCTATCAACGTTCCTATAAAAATTTAAAATCATTGAAGAAACACCACCAAATTTTTGACCACTATTTATTTGCATCACTTTAACTACCATGTATGTTTTCCTCAATTCTTATAAATATGTGATAATTCAAGTGACCTAGCGCAATTTCCCCCACCCTGATATTTATTAGAAGTGTTATTAACCCACTTACGGTCTCCAGAATAATCATCCTGGTTATTTAATAAATCAGTAATAAACGATTCCAATTCTTGCAAAGACCTTATTCTTTTACCCGGTCTAAACTTCTCAGGGTCAACTGCGAAACCTCTATTTTTTTTATACTCATCAACATCATTCTCAGTAAAACCAATTGGCTTATCAAGCAAAAGGTAATCATAAAAAACTGACGAATAATCTGTAATTAATGCATCGGATTGACGCAATAAACGATAAATATCCATTCCACTATTTTCGAATTGTTCATTTGACAACAGCTTTAAATTCTTTAAAGAATCCGTGTCAACATCTGACAAGTCTTGCATTGGATGTAATTTTACTATTAATTGCGTCCCTGAATCTCCTAAAAACTTATCTAATTGGGATAATTCTGAATCATTTACTGTCGGTAAAATAGAGGCTTGAACTGTATCAGCTTGTCCTAATATTTTTGATTTTCTGAATGTAGGCATCCACACTATCGTTTTATTATAATTTCCTAAATCGTAGTTATTATCATTAAGATAAAAAACATCCGTCCGTGGATGCCCACATAAAGCAACTTTATCTTCAGAACAATTAAATTTTCTCATAACAATAGGCTTAAAGAAATCAGAACTTGCATACACATATGAATAAAATGAATCTGTATTTGAAGATGTCTTGGTCATATTCTCGGCAAATCCTTTAAAAGATGTCCCGTGCCACATTTGAATTACGACTTGTTTTTTTACAGGCACAATTGGTAGCTTACCAAAGCAGTAAAAAATATGGTTACAAGTTAAATAATGCTTAATTCCCATCATAGGACTAACAAATTCTATATTTTTGGGGCTATTTTTAGCATAAACTTGATAATCTTTAACAGCACAAATTATTTTATATTTTTTCTGGAATTTATGGGCTACTAAATAATCGTATAAGTATTTAATATTATCCCTAAAGCCTAAGTCAGAATATAGCAAAATTTTATTGTCATCCTTCTTAACGACCTTATTTATTCCTGAAATAGTCTTGAAAACTGAACCCATTAATAAATTTTTTAGAAAGACATTTCGTATCATAAATTTCTACCTATTCAACATTGTCATCTTTGACAACTTCATCCTTTACTACACGCATGCTAGTTGAACTTATCCCTTTTGTTCTAGGCAAAAAGACAACATCTACCCCATACTCAGCAAGATCTTTAATAGTTTGCTCCCAGCGTGCGTCGCCCTTCCAATCATCGCCTATAAAAATAGCATCATATCCAATATTCTTCAATTGAACAACCTTATCTAAAGTATGAGCTATCACGGCCTCATCAACTGACTTTATATTTTCAGCGATTGTTCTACGTTCTTCCTCAGCTACTACAGGAAATTTATTTTTATAACTATGTACTAAATCATCAGCATTTACACCTACAACTAGCTGTTCACATTGCTTCTTTGCATTATTAATCAAGTTTAAATGACCAATATGAAACATATCAAAAACACCCTGAGTATAACCCTTTTTATATTTTTTCACTTTTCTACTTTCCCCTATTTTAATTAAAATAAATTATCAACTATATCCTGTAACCGCTCATTAAATTTTTCATTGTTACTAGAGATACCCTGATTCATACTAGCCACAATTTGCTTATAATTAATTAATGTATCTTCTAAGTTATTCATATCATCAACAACAATTATATTTTTTTGCCTATCAGCTACTTGATTAACGAAGTCCACTTGGTGATTGTTGACATGCTCATTATACTTTTCCATTCTCGGAACAACTATCGGTATCTTCCCAATTTGTAAAGGCATAATGAAGCTCGATGGTCCACCATGGGTAATTACAATTCTAGCCTTTCTAACGTAATACTTCATTTCATCATGACCAAAGAATTTTTCATATTCACAATTTTCTGGAACATAATTAGAAAAGCCTGTCTGAACCACTACTTCTTCATCTCTTAATCCACTTTTTTTTAAAGAGTCTACCTTTTTTAATAATCTATCAAAGGGTTGCTCATGAGTCCCCACAGTAACAAAAATCATAATTTCTCCTAAAAAATGCTTCCTAAGTTTATTGCTTTAGGATACACTTTTTTCATTTCTTCCCATTCAACAATAAATTCATCAGTAATTGGGTAAACCATTTTACCCGTGACAGTAGGTTTGTCTATCCTATCAAATACTTCTATGTAAACTAGCTTAGCGCCAAATAATTTACCTACATAAAAAAAGGGTACTGCGACTGCTGCACCAGACGAAATTATTAAGTCTGGTCGCTCTTTAATAATAACCCTAATCGCCAGGAAAGTGTTCTTTATTAGAGCCTTTAAATTACGATTAGTTGGATAGTAGCAACCGTACATTTTTTCATCTTTCAACTGACTTCGTGCATCTTCTTTGTCAAAAGTAACCCAAAACCGTTCTTTATTTTTTAAAAACGGCTTCAACATTGTCAAATGAGTTAGGTGTCCTCCACTAGATCCGACTAAACAAACTTTAATATCTTGCACTTTAACATTCTCCCGTCATTATTTAAATAATATATTTACTGATACTGATTACAAAATTTGCAAATATATAAGTATTCTACCCCTTTTCAGCTTTATTTCCAATCTTATTATATCAGTACTACGTGTTACCTTTAATTTTCTTAAAGTCGCATTATTTTTATAGTATAATTACACATGTTACTAATACGTATTTAATTTTGAAAAGGAGTTCATTCTTCAATGAAAGTATTCTTAGCTTTTACATTCGTTATTTTTATCCTACTCGTTACTTCATCAGTATATAAAAATGATGCCTTGATATTTTTTTCAAAGAATCATACTAATTTACTGAAAGGTTTTGCTATATTAACAGTTTTTTGGGGACATATAGGTAGCGCGTATTCCATTCATGGTATACAGTGGATTGCTGGTATAGGTGTTTCTTTATTTCTTATCTGTTCAGGGTACGGACTGGAAGCTTCTTACAACAAGAATGGATTAAAAAAATACTGGATTAAACGTTTCCTTGCAGTTATATTACCTTACTGGATAATTTACTTAATTTCTGCAGCAATTGTCTCAAATAGCTTCACACTTGAATTAGCCTTCCAAATTATTATTTTTATTAAAGCTAATTGGTATATTCGCTATATACTTATAATTTACATAATCTACTGGGCCCTGAAAAAAGTTGTGCTTAGACTCAAATTAAGCCAAAAGTTCTTTTATGTCCTTTTATTTTCAACCTTTATTCTTTGGTTTATAATCGAATCACTTTTTTTCGCAAAAGCCAACGCCCCATCGTTACTTGCTAGACAAATGTTTGCCTTTCCTTTAGGAATTGTTATCTATGACCACTTTAGTTGGTTTAAAGAACTACTTACGAACAACAGATTTTCAATACATCTTACCTTTATGGTCACTGCCATATTTAGTGTTATGTTTTTAGGCATCTCACAAATGGATTTCATAGTCTCTTTACCGTACCTACTATCAAACACCATCTCTTTGTTAACAGTGATGCCATTAGCATTTCTCGTTATTCGTATTTCATGTTTATGCTATAAGTTATTTAATAATGGTCTTTTTAATCTCTTGGGTACTGTATCTTATGAGATATATCTCATTCAATACTTTTCAAGACAAATAATAAATCAAGAGGCATGGTCTTTATACATTTGTTTTATAGTAACAATATTATTAGCAATAACTTTTCAGATTATATACAAAAAATTCAGGCTTTCAAAATTAGTAAAAATATAAATAGCTCCATCTTAAAATTAGAATAAAAAATATTTCGCACAATGCAACCCGTAAATTTGATTATTCAGATTAAGTTTACGAGTTTTTTATTATAATGAGACTATTACTACAATTCAGAATGTGCTGTCTATAAACACAATAAATAATTACGTTTTTATCTTATATACGCCAGAACGCATTATCAGTTATAATTGAACTATTATCGATTCAACAAGGAGGATTTATTATGATCGACATTCATTGCCATCTATTACCAGGTATTGATGATGGATCTGAAAACTTAGACACTTCACTACAAATGGCACGTGATGCAGTTAACGATGGCATTACGCACGCTTTATTAACGCCACATCATATGAATGGACACTACATTAATCATGCCAACGATGTCATAGATTTAACAGATTGGTTTCAAGCTGAATTAGATAAAAATCATATCCCCCTCACTGTATTTCCTTCGCAAGAAGTCCGTATTAATGGAAATTTACTATCATTAATTGATAACCATGATATCTTAACTACGGATGAACAAGGGCAATATATCCTCATTGAATTTCCATCTCATGATGTACCTGCTTTTACCAAAAAAATGTTATTTAACTTGCAGGAGCGTGGCTTAACACCGGTGATTGTTCATCCTGAACGAAACACGGAATTAATGGCACATCCTGAAATGCTTTACGACATGATTAATAATGGTGCCTATTCTCAGGTAACTGCTAGTTCATATGTTGGTACCTTTGGTAAAGCTGTTCAACGATTTTCAGAGGATATTTTAGATAATGGCCTGGCTCAGATCATTGCTTCTGATGCCCACGACTTACCTGATAGAACCTATGAAATGAGCGATGCCTTTGCTAAATTAAAAAAAGAATATGGTTCACGTCGTAGTCATGCATTTGATGACAATGCCAAAGCATTAATCAACGGTGATCCATTAGTCAGGTTCGACGAAGCCCCCATTAAAAAGAAGAAATTTTTCTCTGCATATTAAATATGATTAATAAAAAACAGATGCTGTGACGAGCATCTGTTTTTCCGATATTATATTTTCTATTATATTATATTATAGTTATAGCCCGTTTTTATGGTAAATCATTCCCTGCTGCAAAGTAAATGTCATACCACTCTTGGTGCGTCAATTGGACATCACGACCATCAATCATTTCTGTCAATCGACTTGGTGTCATTGAACCCAAAACAACCTGCATATTTGCCGGCATTGTCAAAATGAATGCAACAGCAATCCCATTCTTAGTTGACTGATGATTATCCGCAATTTCTTGTAATTTTGCATTCAACTCGGGAAACTTGTCATTATCCACAAAGTGACCTTCAAACATACCGTATTGGAATGGTGACCAAGCTTGAATCGTCATATCTTTAATTGTGAATAAGGTAAGATACCACCGTCATGATCAACTGAACGGGCATCTGAAATATTAAAATGCAGACCTGCATCGACCATCCCCGTATGCATCACCCCAAATTATAATTGATTAGCAACCGATAAAGGTTAAAAGCACAAAAATAGTCTGCAACCTTTGTTATTAAAATAATTTACTTGTAAACAAAAAGCCTCATGCTACCAACACAAGGCTTTGGCTACTGAAACGATAGCTAACTTAATATATTAATTATTAAAACCGCCATACCTGAGGTGTACCCCAATCCATCAAAGCAAAGGGCGGCTTTTCATTTGTTTTACTTTTTATGGTGATTACCAATATTCGTCAACAAGAAGTTCCCAAATAGTACTATCAAGGAAATTACTTGGAAAAACAGACGTATTTAGCTTACCTTACTCTCGTTAAATTTTGAGGTCTACGAACACATCAACACTTTCGAGAAAGATTTTTAAGTAAATATATAACAATTTTAGATGTGTCGAGATAATGACTCATCGCTAATACTTTGTGACATCGAATCATCCATCTCCTCTAACATCCGATGCATTTGTTTAATCTCTTGTTTTCCTTGTTGCGTCATTTTCTTGGCAATTTTATTCATCTTTCCCATAGGGGCGACTGCTTTGTCATGCACCATCCGTTTCTTGTTACCATCATTTTTTTGTTGATTATTCTTGGATTCATTATCAATACCATTAGCGTGACGAATTTTTTCAAAATTACCGCGTTTATCTTTTTGAAATGGTTGATCAGTGGCAATTTTTCTTTGTTGGTCATTAGGATTTTCTTTAAAATTTTCGTTGAATTGATGATAAATCCCGTTAGCTAATTCTTTTCGTAAGCGATTGTCTTGCATCTCTGACCATTTCGCTTGGCCTTGATGTTGTTGCCCGTGTGTTTCA
>OMJG01001122.1_pt1 | contig 16631 bp, 18 predicted proteins | sample 1646431 | NCBI WGS metagenome assembly OMJG01 (sample SAMN03771674, study PRJEB25209) | food metagenome | isolation source: Cotija cheese | place: Mexico:Jalisco,Michoacan | collected 2011-12-12
CCAGTCATTTGCTAGCGCAAGAAAAAGTAGATGCTTTCTACTTGGAATTTGATGATGATCGTTCAGGTGATTTTGCGCCGTTAGCTGAAGTTCCGGACGGTAAACAAGTGGTCCTTGGTCTGGTTACCAGCAAGAAACCAGAATTGGAATCTAAGCAAACGTTGGTCGAACGGATCAAGGAAGCAGCAGAATTTGTACCGCTGGAAAATTTATCACTCAGTACGCAATGTGGTTTTGCTTCCACTGAGGAAGGAAATAAGTTAACGGAACAACAAGAATGGGCTAAGATTCGGTTAGTTATTGAAACTGCCCAAGAAGTTTGGGGAGAATAAATATATCGTGACTTGTAGAGAAGTTGCAAAATAAGGGGGCCGTGGAATTGAGCTACGGGCCTCTTTTTGTGTAAAGTAAGACTGAGTTAGTTAGTATATTTTTGTAGCTTGACCTAATGCGAAGCAAAGTCGGTGAAAGTAAGCGTTACAAGTGGAAATGCGACGCAAACTATGGCGAAGTAAGTGTTACAAGTGAGAATGTGACGCAAACTATGGCGAAGTAGGAGTTACAAGTGAGAATGTGATGCAAACTATGGCAAAGTAAGTAGTACAAGCGGAAATGTGATGCAAACTATGGCAAAGTAAGTAGTACAAGCGGAAATGTGATGCAAACTACGGTGAAGTATGTGTTACAAGTAGAAATGCGACGCAAACTCCGTCCAAGTAAGAGCCACAAAGTAAAAATACGGGAGCATGCTTTTCAAAGCAACTCCCGCAATCAAAAGGACATCCCAAATAAACTCGGCAGTTTTCTAGCGGATCTTATGCCAGGCTGAAGCTCCGACTGATGGAAAAATGTGCGCCATTTGCCACATATCATTATCATCATAACCAGAAACGATTGCCGGCAGATAGGTGTTGACGGCATCTTCGGCTTTATCGCTGAATTCAGTCACACCAATTAAATGATGTTCCTTATCAAATACCAAAACCCGGTCACCAATTGTTTCTTGGTCGATTTGACGGTACCAGTCGTCTGGAATGTGATTTTCTACAATTTCAAAGTCACCCTGTTTAGCTTGTGCCGGCGTGACGCCAACTTGAGCGATCCGCGGCGAAGTATAAACGGTAGTGGGGATCGCCGGGTATTTAATAGTGTTTGTATTTTGTCCACTGAATAGTTGATACAGATAGTAGGACTCAAAGGTCGCAGTCGGCGTTAACTTCGGCTGACTTTTGTCCAGTACATCACCGGCTGCATAGATGCTTGGGACACTGGTCTGCAGGTAGTCATTGACTTTGATCCCGCGCTTTGAGTACTTAACACCAACTTCCTCTAGTCCCATATTATTAACGTTTGGTATCCGGCCAGTGGCATCTAAAAGCCAGTCGAATTCGGCTGTTTGCTCGTTGCCATAATGGACTGTGACTTCTTGGCCGTTTTTGGTAAATGAACTTACCTGCGCATTGTGAATAAATTTGACCCCACGGTCTGCAAGATCTACGGTAACTTTTTTTACAAACGTTTGATAAAAATTGCGGAGGGCTTGGTCGCCATGCATGAAAACAGTGACGTTTGCCCCAACGGCGTTAGCGATCGTGGCAAATTCATAGCTGATATAGCCTGCACCGACGATAGCGATATTGTGCGGCATTTCTGTGAGGTCCATGAATTCACTACTGTCATGGGCGAGTTCACTTCCGGGGATCTGCAAACGGTTCGGGTGTTGACCCGTGCCGATCACGATTTTTTCAGCAGAGTATTTTGTTTGTCCATCGATCTGTACGGTATGCGGACCAATTAAGCTAGCGTGTCCTCTGAAAATTTCCACGCCAGCGTTTGTCAGTTTATTTTCTGTCCCTTGGGGCAGATCCTTGATCACTTCTTTTTTGTGAGCGACCAAAGCGGGCCAGTCGATCGTGATCTCTCCGTGAACAAGTCCTTGCATGCGGTTTACTGCTCGTTGCAAGTTGACCGGAGCATCCAGCGTGATCTTGGCGTTACAGCCACGGTTAGTGCATGTTCCGCCAATTAAATCATCAGTGATCAGTGCCACTTTTTGACCAGTTTTAGCGAGAAGCTCAGCGCCGTCAAATGAGGCATGTCCCCCACCAATGTATATTACATCGTAAGCATATTTTTTAGTCATGGTTTTCCTCCTTATTCGATAGTTCGAGTTTAAATTCTCACAAAAATTGTTAAATAGCAAGAAAACCGGGCTGCCATCTTGGCAACTCGGTTTCTTTTCTATTTATAGTTCTTCATGGGTTTGCGGATCTTGCTGCGAGACGCGCGCGTTGTCTTGGTCTAGGTTGATGATCTCTTGCATTTCATCGTCAGTTAATGAAAAGTCGAAAATGTCTAAGTTTTGTGCCTGACGTCTTGGATCGTGGGATAGCGGCAAAGGTAAGACTCCCAACTGGTGTTCCCAGCGTAAGATGATTTGTCCGCCGTTTTTGCCGTATTTTTCTCCCAAACGTTTGACCAACGGTAATTCGCGGATCGGTTGACTCAAGCCCATGCCGACACCGCCTAGTGGACTCCAAGCTTCAGTGACTATTTCATGGTCCTGATCATATTTTTGCAGTTCGGGCTGGCTGAATAAAGGATGCAGTTCGATCTGATTAATTTCTGGCAATTCACCTGTCTGCTGTTGCAATTTTTCCAAATGTTCCGGTAAGAAGTTCGAAACACCCACGGCCCGTACTAGGCCAAAACGTTTGGCGTCGAGCAGTGCTTGCCAAGCTTCAACATATTCACCGCGCTTAGGGTTTGGCCAGTGGATCAAATAAAGGTCATAGTAGTCTAGTCCGGCACGGTAGAGCGATTCTTGGATCGCAGTGATCGCTTGTTTATACTTGTGATGGCGTCCTGGGAGTTTCGATGAGAGCAAAAGCTGCGAGCGGGCTATTCCAGAACGTTTGACAGCCTGCCCGACAGTGCCTTCATTTTCGTAGTTGTAGGCAGTATCGATCAAACGGTAGCCGTTAGCGATCGCGGTATCGATCGTTTCGATCCCAGCTGGACCTTTCAAGCCGGAAGTTCCAAAACCGACTGCTGGCAGTGACAGTCCGTCGCGTAAGGTAATAGTAGGTATTTGCATAAAAATCTTCCTTTCATTGATAATGCATGTGTTCTTCAGCGTCAGCGACTTGTGTTAAAAATTGCGCGATCGTGGCCAGGTCATCTTTGTCAAACGTTTGTAATACCTTAGTTAGTTGGGCGTTTTTTTGGCGTAAGAGCTCCTCATGGAGTCGTGCGATCTTGACTCCTGCAGGCAGTAGTGAATAATGCTTGCTGCGACCGTCATTAGCGTCAGTATGAGCGCAAACTAGTTCACGCTTGATTAAAAGTGACATTCTTTTGGATAAAGTTCCCCGCAAAATACTAAATTCCTGGCTGATTTCTTTAGCGGTCGCATCTGGATGCGCCAATAAATATGAGAGAATATGAAAATGAGAGGTCCGCAGGCCTTGAGCGTGCGGATCTTGGGTACTCAGCCACCGTTTTTCCTGATCGTCATCATCGTCTAAGGCCAGCAAATGATTGTATTTTTGCAAGATCTCTTGAGAAATTGCCAAGTTGTCAGACTCCCTTCGTGGTTCAGACACAGCTAATGTGCCCCGTTTCCGGTCATCCAAAATAAAATATTTGGCATTTCATTTTGAAAGTTGTAAGATTGATTGATAACAAAAGTTTCCAAGGAAACAATATTTATTTTCATCATAATCGTTAATGGAGAGAAAGTCAATTAGTATGGTCGAACAAAACGTTAGTCGGCAAACAAAAGCCTCAATCGCGGCGGCAGCAATGCTGTCATTTTTAGGAATATTGGTCGAGACCTCGCTGAACGTGACTTTTCCCACACTGACTCGTGAATTTAACGTCACACTTGGGACGATGCAGTGGGTCACATCCGGGTATTTGCTGATGGTCACGGTCATCATGTCAACGACCGGTTATTTAACTAAGAAGTTTAACGCACGTTCATTATTTTCGGTGGCAATCATTTTTAATTTATTGGGGACTCTAATGTGTGCCACGGCGCAGGTATTTCCGGTCTTGTTGACAGGACGGTTGCTGCAGGCCGTCGCTACGGGGATTTCCACGCCTTTAATGTATCATTTGGTGATGTCGCTGATCCCGCAAAGAAAACTGGGGACCTATATGGGGATCGCTGCAATGATCATTTCACTCGCACCGGCTTTAGGACCGACATATGGTGGAACAATGGCCGCATTTTGGTCCTGGCGGGGAGTCTTTATAGTTGCCGTACCGTTGTTGTTGCTGACGGCGTGGATCGGTGAGAAAAATATTTTCTTAGAAGCTGATGGGACACAGGAGAAATTCGACTGGATCGGGCTAGTTTTACTGAGCCTGACATTCTTTTGTTTAAGCACAGCTTTTGCAAACGGCGGCAATTATGGCTTCAAAAGCAGCAGGTTTGCTTGGATGCTGGCTGCTTTTAGCGGCGGCGTTTTGCTGTTGATCGGACATTTTCATTTCTCTTCGCGCCAGATCTTGAATTTCAAACTGCTATTAAACCCTCTGATCTGTTTGCGCTGGTTGAACTTTTTTATCTTGCAGTTTATCAATATTGGGATCTCATTTGTGATTCCGATCTTTGTGGAAAACTATCTTCATTCAAGTGCATTTGTTGCCGGTTTGATCATACTGCCTGGCGCTTTGCTCGGTGCGGCTATTTCACCTTATGCCGGCCGTTTATTTGACAAACACGGAGCATTTATTCCACTGCTGATCTCCAGTATTTGTATAGTAGCTGGGACGGGCATGTTTTTTACACTGACGCCGATCTTGACGGCACTGTCAACGACCTTGATCTACCTATTCTTGCGGGGAGGCTTTAACTTCGGGTTTAGTAATTCAATGTCAGATGCCAGCACACAGGTCCTACCACAGCAAAAAGCAGATGTTAACTCGCTGTTCAATACTTTTCAACAATACGCCGGTTCTTTTGGAACAAGTGTCTTATCAGCAGTTATCTCATCGCAACAAATGAAAAAAGGCGCTTCTTTGGCGATTTTAACAGCCAAGGGCAGCCATTTTGATTACGGTATTTTGCTGATCTTAGCCTTGGTTAGTTTGGCAACAGTTTTAGCAGCAAAACATTTAACAACAAAAACTGACAAGTCCAAAACCCCGTATATCTAGTATGAAAGCAAAACTCACCACCTATAAGTTGTGGTTTTTAGCAAATTTTGTTCTTTATTTTTTGCCTAAATTCGCGTATGATTGGATAGAGAAATAATAGGATCGTAGACAAGGAGTGGTCCTTGTCTGTTGATAATTAGGGAAAGGATGCTTCAATCATTTTGATTACATTATCTGGTATTATCGGGTCGGGAAAGTCTAGCTTAACTGATATCCTTTCAGCAGAACTCGGAACAAAAGCATATTATGAACCAGTGCAGGACAATCCTGTCTTGCCAATTTTCTATAAAGGCAACGAGATCGCCGCACAGAAACGTGCTGCCGGCGACAAGGAAGCCACTAATCCATACGCATATTTGTTACAAACTTTCTTCTTGAACCGCCGTTTTTCGATGATCAAGGCAGCGATGCGTGAAGATAACAATATTTTAGACCGTTCAATCTATGAAGATGAGATCTTTATGAAAATCAATACGGAAATGGGTAACGCCACTCAAGTTGAGTATGACATCTACAAGAGTTTGCTTAACAACATGATGGAAGAATTGCCGTTTGCTTCACATAAGAAGTCACCAGATTTGATGATCACGATCAAAGTATCGTACGAGACGATGTTAAAACGGATCGAAAAACGCGGTCGTGACTACGAATTGGTGGAAAAGGACCCCTCATTGGAGGATTACTACCATCGTTTGTTAAACTGTTACGAGGTATGGATGAAAGAATATAAAGCTTCGCCGCTATTGGTGATTGATGGCGACAAGTATGATTTCGTCGATAGTTTAAGTGATCGGGTGGAAGTCTTTGACATGATCGAAAGCAAGCTGCATGAATTAGGCAACTTGAATGATGTTCAGATGGATAAATTCAAAGCCGAACATGAAAAAATTTTTAAAGCACAATAATTAAGGAAGGCCGTTGTTGACGGTCTTTTTTTATACAGGGCGGAGTGAACCGGAAGAAAGTGAGCACTAATGGACTTAGGCATTATGGCAAGTGTTTTTCTTGCTGTGATGACTAAGTTGATTAGGCGGAACTTTCTGGTTCACGCAGCCTGACTAAGAACACAAGGCGGAGTATGGCGTCCAGAAGCCGAGCACTAATGGGCTCTTACGCTATAATGCGTTTTTTGCATTGTGGCGTAAAAGTTAGTTAGGCGCAAGCTTTTGCCATGCGCAGCCCGACTAAGAACACAAGGCGAAAGCAAGCGGGAAGAAGGGAGTATATCGGACTTAAACAGCGGAGTGCGCTTTTTGCACTGTGCTGTTTAAGTTGGATAAACGGAACTTCTTGTTTGCCGCAACCCGACTATGAAACGCTTGTCTTTTGGTTGCATCGCTTGTTGTGATAAGATTATAATCATGAATATTAGTAATTAACGAAAGTGGTGATCAGGTGCGCTTCATCGGTGTATTTGAGCGGGAAGAGTATCAACGCTCAGTCAAAAAAGTTTGGCTGATCGGAGCAGTTTACACCATCGTGTTCCAGCTCATGGCGACGATTGCCGTGTTAGTCGAAGTATTTTATGATCCCAAACTCATGCACGGCGATAAGATCGACCAAATTGGTTCACCTTATTTTGTAGCTGTCGCGGCGGGGTTATTTGTCATTTTTGTTGCGACTTCACCACGACTGAGAAAAACTTTTTTTCAAACTGGACGTTCGCGGATGACCTGGCAAAAGTTTGTCAGTTTAGTTGCTTTGATGTTATTGATCCAACTAATATTTACGGTTTACTCAAATGGTTTAGAATCCTTATTGAATCAGTTGGGTTTTACGGCAAATGCCGAGCTGAAATCCGCTAGTGCAGGCAGTGAGACTTGGTCGATGTTTCTTTATTCAGGATTTTTAGCGCCGATCACAGAGGAGATCGTTTTCCGTGGTTTTGTCTTGCGTAGTGTTCAGCCTTATGGGATCAGTGCAGCTATCTTATTGTCAGCCGGCTTATTTGGACTTTATCACCTTAATATTATGCAATCACCGTTCGCATTTGGTATCGGGTTGATTCTGGCGGTTGTTGCGCTTAAATTTGGGATCAAGTGGTCGATTGTTCTCCATTCTTTTAATAACTTAGTATTAGGCGATGTGTTTGGACGGATCTTAGATGCTTTGCCTAAGCAAGCCAGCAGTGTACTTAATGTTATTATTTTTGTCGGTGGCGGGTTGGTTGGAGCGTGGATCTTATGGCAAAAACGGCAGCGTATTAAAAGTTGGTATGCTCGTCACCGTTTACGCCGCCACGAGCTTAAATTAGTTTTTGGCAACTGGTTGGGGATCGTGATCACGGTCTTATCGATCATCATGATGGTAGCAAATTTGAGTCATAAATAAGTCAAAGGCAGCTTTTGAAATGGCTTTCATAACGAAAATGGAGTATGATGTTAAACATAAGTTTATTTTAGGGGGCGTGTGACGATATGACACTTAACTATCAACGAATCTTGGTTGCGGTCAATAAATCTGCAGGTGCCGATCGGGCTTTGGAAAAAGCCGTCGCCACTGCGAAACGCAATCACGCAAGATTAGATATTTTGCGGGTCATAGATATTAATTCATTACAGTATAAGGCAGGGGGCCAGACTGTGATCGATGGTCAAGGCATCTATGACATTGAACAATCTAATGAAGAGTTTTTAACTGAACTAAGGGAAAAAATACTGCGAAACGACGGGTTAGATCCAGAACAAGTCTTTGTCCATCTGCGGTTTGGCAATCCTAGAACAGTGATTTTAGATGACTTTCAGCCTGAGTATCACAATGATTTGCTAGTGATCGGCGGAACTGAAATGAGTTTGTTCAAACGAATGCTTGCTGGTTCAGTAACTTCCTATGTTCCTAGGGCTGCTCAGTGTGATGTTTTAATAACAAAAAAATAAAAGTCAGGCATGTTTTTCGTAAGTACGAGAAACGTCTGGCTTTTTATGTGACTGCTTCGTTTTATTAAGTACTTCTTGGTTTGCAAACAATCGGAATCGGCTAAAAGACAGGCGAAGAATTAGCCAATTTAACAGAATCGGCTAAAAGAATGGCAAAGTACTAGCCAATTTAACAGAATCGGCTAAAAGAATGGCAAAGTACTAGCCAATTTAACAGAATCGGCTAAAAGTCTGGCGAAGTTCCAGCCAATTTAACAGAATCGGCTAAAAGACAGGCAAAGAATTAGCCAATTCAACGAAATCGGTTAAAAGTCTGGCGAAGTTCCAGCCAATTTAACAGAATCGGCTAAAAGTCTGGCGAAGTTCCAGCCAATTTGACAAAATCGGCTAAAAGATCAGTAAAGTTCCAGCCGATTTCAATCAAAGAAAAATCACATGAAGGAATAAAAAATCTCGGCCAGCTTAATTCAAACTGTCCGAGATTTTTAAAATCAATTTTTAGTCGTTCATTTTCTTTTCCACATACTTCGAGAGCCATGTCAGCAATGTGATGATCACTAAGTACATCAGCGCTACGATGCCCCAGACTTTGAAGCCTTCCAGGTTGCGCGCGATGATGATTTTCCCAGTTTGTGTTAATTCCAGGATGCCAATGATCGATAGGATCGACGTATCCTTCAGCGTAATGATGAACTGGTTGATAAATGATGGGACCATGATCTTGATCCCTTGCGGCAAGATAACTTTGCGCATCGCTTTGCCAAACGGCAGACCTAAACTGCGCGCGGCTTCCATTTGCCCAATGTCGACCGAATCTATCCCACCTTTGACAAAGGCCGCGGTATATGCTCCTTCATTAAGCATCAATGTGATCGTCCCAGCGACGAAAGCGGGGATCTTTGTTCCTGTCAAACTAGGTATCCCGTTGTAAATGAACAAAGCCAGTACCAGTAACGGCAGACCACGGAAAATATAGATCACCGTTGTGGATAGTCCGCGTGCAAATTTGTTAGGCAAAACACCCAACAAGCCAAAAATTACTCCAAAAACCGTTGCCGCAATGATCCCAACGATCGTCAGATAAAGCGTTTGTCCAAGTCCCTTTAACAAAACAGAATAGTTTTCTTTGATCAGACCGCTAAATGTGTGATCATTTGTCTTTTTCTTCTGTGAGTTTACTGTTTTGGTACTGAGATAACGGTCAGTGATTTTTTTATATTGACCATTTTTCTTAAGCACCTGCAAACCGTGATTGAATTTCTGAATTAATTCAGGATTTTGCCCCTTCATGACCGCAAATCCATAATAGCCGCTTTCTGCAGGTTTAGTCACGATCTTAAGTTTAGTCCCTGTTTTGATAGCATACTTCATAACAGGGTCGTCTTCGAAGGTCGCAACTGAATTACCATTGACCACGTCGTTATACATATTGTCTGAATCATCAAAAGTTACAGTCTTAAAGCCGTATTTTTTCTGTTGTGATTGTGCATAATCGGCAGCCGCTGTCCCAGTTTTTAGGGCTACACGCTTGCCTTTCAAGTCGCTTAAACCTTTGATCTTGCTATCTTGGGCCACTGCCATCACGACACCAGTTTTGTAATATGGATCAGAAAAATCAAATTTAGACTTACGTTCAGGCGTGATCGACATTCCTGCGATCACACCGTCGATTTGGTTTGATTGCAGTGATTGGACTGCGGCGTTAAAGCCCAGTTCCTTGATATTGACCTTGAAGCCTTCTTCTTTTGCGATGGTCTTCATTAAATCAATATCGATCCCAACGTATTTGTTATCCTTATTAGCAAATTCGAAAGGCGGGTATGTAACATCTGTCCCGATCGTATAAGTTTTTTCCGCGTGTATTTTTGGAGATACTGCGAAAAACAGGATCAGTGAAAACATAGCCACAAGAAATTTGATCATCCTATTTTTTTTCATCAGATCTCGCCCCTTTACTTATTTATTTTTAATAATGTTTCTAGAATACCACTTAGGGGGTCTATTAGTCATTAATAAGTTTCAAAATCTTATAAGATAGGCATTTCTATGACAGATGTTATTAACCATTTTCATATTTGTTAAACTTTTGTTAGTAGATTGTTAGTAGATTTTATTAGAAATTGACAAAAGAAACAAACTTTTCTGGGATATTTTCCATTTGACTGTTAGTGACCGCCGTATAAATATCAAGTGTGGTCTGTATGCTGCTATGTCCTAACTGATTTTGCAACTCTTTGGCTGTCATACTGCTACCAGATGAAGCCAAAGTTGCGTACGTATGACGAAAGCCGTGCGGTGTGATTTGTTTTAGATTCCCTTGGTTAATAATACTGTTTAGCCACGATCTGATAGTACCACTTGAAAGCAGACTATTTTTTCTGTTAGTAAAAACTAACTGATCCACGCTTGAGGTGTTAAATCCTAAGATAAACATTTCTTTACGCTGGGTTAACTGCCACTGTTTTAAAATGCTTTTAGTCTTAGGATCAATATAAATAGTCCGTATGCTTTGTTTGGTCTTAGGTGGCTGAATAAACATGCCATTTGAGCCGTGTGTGCGTGTTTTATTGATAGTAATAGAGTTAGTCGCAAAGTCAATATCACGCCACGTGAGGGCGCATATTTCGCCACAGCGAGCGCCTGTAAAAGCCAACGTTCTAAAGAATGGATATATAACACTTCTTTTAGCTTGTTGCGCATATTCTAAAAACTTTTTCAATTCGTCGGCAGTATAGTAATTTTCCTTAGGGTCAATGTGTGTCTTTTTATCCTTGAAACGTAGATCGCATTTCTTTAGCTGTCTGGAGCTTGGAAGAATAACCGCACTTGCTGGATTACTGCTTAAATATTTCATTTTGACAGCATAGCCAAGGATTCTTTTAAGCATGTTGTAATTCGCAGCATAGACGTTTAAGCCACGATTGAACCACTCGTTTACAATGGTCTGGCATTGTGTGGTGGTTATTTCAGTAACAAGCTGATTTCCAAGCTTAGGCAAAACATATTGTTTAATACGGTTGTTAGTTAAATATGAAGTTGATTCTTTGACTGTTAATTTGTAATTATCGAACCACAAGTTATATACTTGTTTAAAGGTTAGATATTGATTATTCAAGAGGCTTTTACTGTTAAGTTGCTTTTCTAAGGCAGCCGCAGCAGTGGAAGCCTCTTTTTTTGTGTCATATCCTGAACGAGTCTTAATGATCTGTTTACCATGTGGATCACGTCCCATGAATAGCTGAAATTTCCATTTAGTTCCTTTTTTAGTTTGATACTTCTTGTATGAAGCCATGATACATTTTCCTTTCATAACGCACAGCTGGCTGGCAAGCGGTTATGTATAGGAGAAAATTAAAAAGGGAGACCATTTAAGTCTATCTCGTCTGTTTCAAAATCTGTTGTTAATATAACCACTCCGGAATCAATTGGAACATTAGCTGCGGAATAATCACCATTTGAAAACCGCTCTTGCATATCATTGTTTAAAGCATCGGCAATTTTCTGCTTAATTTTCCACCAGATTGTTCCTCTAAAACCGGGCGTTATTTTATCGTTCCAAACTGATTTAAAATCGTTTTGGTCGTCTTTTTTTAAATTAAATTCTAAAGTGGCTCCCCAATATGTTTTGTTTGAAACTTCTCCGGAATATCCAAAAACAAGAGGCTTACTTTTTGCACTTTCAACTTTTATATATACATCAATAGCTAACTCTCCAGGATGTATAGGGATTGAAATTAAAGTTGCGTCATTCATTTTTCCACTATTTTGAGATGTGGAAGTAATTGTGTTTCGTGATAAATTCGGAATTTCAGTGGCAACTCTAGAAATTTTTAAACCTCTTTCAGCCAAAAGTTCAGCTAACCTATTTCTTATCATATTTTTCATCTCCTTTACATGGTATAAAATAACATTTTTTGAACGTACTTGACAAGTTAATTTGTCTTTTTACTATTTTTTGTTGCACTTAGTTTTCAAATATGGTTTAATGAATTCATAGAGGTTGACAATAATAGTTGTCAAAAACATAAACTCTATGAAAGGATGAAAGGTTATATGCAAATGAACTTAGAACTACCAGCTGAATTTCAAGCTGAATTACGCAATTCTGTTACTGATATTGTAGCAGACGCTTTACAAGGAATTACTCCAACAAAACCAGTTCCTCAATATATGGGGAAAGGCGACGTGTGTGACTATCTTAATATTTCACGCAATACGCTTGATACGTGGATTAGAAAAGGAACAGCTCCCAGATACACACTTATTGGCGGAACATATCGTTTCAAAAGAAGTGAAGTTGATAAGTTTATGTTAGATCACTCAAAATAAAATTACCCGCACAGCTGGCTGGCATTGGCGTTTAATTTACAAAATTTAAGGAGGTGGGATCAATGCTAAGTTTTTTTAGGTTCAATATTAGTTTTGCTTGCTGTATCAATTGGAAGTTTTATTGTTGGCGCTGCTGTTGCTGAAGAAACAAACAAATAGAAAGGATGTTAAGAATGAATAAAAAAGATATTGCCGAGAGATTTAAACAAGACCCGAACCGTAATCCGTTGGTTAGATCAGCTTATGAAATGCTGAAAAAAGAAGACAGTTCTGTCACTATTCAAAAAGTTTTCTCTATGTTAAAGCGTGAAGGTGTTTTAGATAAGAATGGCAATGTCACGCAATGGGCTATTGATGAGGGGCTTGTATATGCCCCTACGGACGAGAAACGTATTAAGGAACTGAAAGCTAAGGATCCGATTTTGTCGTTGTTAGATGATGAAGATTTTACGGTTGAGGGTGACGCGATCAGTTTCAACATTGCAAAATATAATGCTGTTATCCGGCAAATTATCAATGATCCAAACGCTGACATTGCATTGAAACAACTTGCTAGAAATAAATCACGTGAATTCAAGAATGCTGAAAGGATTGATACTAATGATTAAAGACACAAAAAAAGCTCCGTCTCTCGGGAAAGAATACGGGGCATTAAAAAATAATATACAACTTAATAATAGCATAGTTTGTCAAGGGACGACCGTTGACGCTGATTATTTAATGCGACAGGCTAACAAACTGACAGATACCAATAATCAGCTGCAAGTCATCTTAGAGTTATTAAGCTTACAAGCTTGTATCCAAGATGACACTATGGCTATTTACTTTACTAAGTCAACTGTACCAAAATTGACCGAAGCTTTGCAAGGACTTGTCGAAAGTTTCCAAGAAGTTGCGGACAATATTTGTCCGGACTAGAAGTTACTCGTTTGTAAATCATGGTGTGAATTTAATTAAAAGAAATAAAGAAACAGGGTGTGATAAACACGGAAAAGAGGACATTATGAAAGAGTTTAAAATAATGGACAAGGCTTTACAGTTAGCAGAAAAAGGGTATCAGGTTTATCCTTTAACGCCTAACTCAAAAGTACCAACCAAAGGCAATAGCTACAAAACAGCCACCAATGAGCAAGGTACCTTATTACAGGAGTTTGGAGTGGATCAACAGCCGAATTTAGGGCTGCGACTTGATACCAGCAATTTATTGGTCGTTGATATTGATTTACATTCTAAGGCCAAAAACGGGCGACAATCTTTGGCTAAGTTAGCAGACCAGCACAAAATTCTAGATTCTAATACGTATATCGAGAAAACACCAAACGGCGGCTTGCATTATTTCTTTAAATATAACGGCGGGCGTGTCCGTAAAGTCGATTTATTGCCGGGTATTGATGTAATCAGTGATTTCTGTGTAATTGCTCCAAGTGAGATCAATGGTAAACCATATGCACCAATAGACGGCAAAACACTGGAAGATGTTAAGCAAGCGCCTAATTGGTTAATTCAAATGATCCAGCCCAAGCAAAATGTCCAGTATCAAAAAACACCAACTAATAAGAAATGGTTTGGTCGGTTGCTTGATGAAATTGTACAAGGCACCGAACAAGGATCACGTAATGACTGGCTTACCCAAATAGCAGGTAAATTGTTTTGGACTGGTGCGGATCCTGAAAGTATTTACCCTTGGTTAATTTTAATAAACCAAAACTTCTTAGACGTTCCTTTAAGTGATAAAGAAGTGAATACAGTTTTTACATCTATCTTAAAACGTGATAGCGGGGTGACCGCTTAATGGCAGTAACCAAAATGCCGGCTGATTTACAAAAGTTGGCTGATGAGAGAAAAAAACAAATTGATCAAAATATTGACACAATGAAAGATTTTTCTTCTTATGCTGAAATATTCGACGTTTTACAAGCTGATACCAAAAAAACTAAAGTATCACTTTTAACCGAAGAAGAGCAAGCAAAATTAACAGCAGGCGATAAGAGTATAAGACTTCCTAAGCTTCCTAAGTTGGCTGTGGCTGGTATCCTAAAAAAGCATTTTGATTTTTGTTTATTTGACGAAGAAGAGACAAGCCGTTTAGCAATGTATATCCCAATGGAGGGGATTTACACTCAAAACTATAAGTTAATAAAAAAGATCATTTCATATGTTGAGCCCAGCTTAACCGAAAACCAAGCTGAAACAGTTATTTATTTTATTTCTAATCGTACGGAAGTAAAGACTCCAGTTAAATCACGCTTTTTGATTCCAGTCGCAAATGGTATTTATAACCTAAAAAAACATGAGTTAATGCCTTTTAGTCCTGATTATGTATTCACAACTAAGATAGCAACAAACTATGTTGAAAACCCGATACCGCCAAATATTGACGGTTGGAACGTTGATGACTGGCTCAATGAGTTAGCCTGCCAAGATGAGCAGATTGTAAAACTGATGTGGCAAGTAATAAGTGATTCTTGTAATGGTAATTATAGCCGGCGCAAAGCAATTTTCCTAGTCGGAAATTTAGCCGGTAATAACGGTAAAGGCACATTTCAAGAACTGATTACTAATTTAGTCGGAGCCGAAAACGTAGGACATTTAAAAGTAACTGAATTTGATAAACGTTTTTCGTTGTCAAGGTTGGCGGGAAAGTCGGTTTGCATTGGTGACGATACCCCAGCGAATGTTTTCATTAAGGATAGCTCAAACTTTAATTCTGTGGTTACTGGGGATCATGTGACGATCGAATATAAGGGTAAAGATTCTTATTCGTTACAGTTGACATGTGGGGTAATTCAATCCTGTAACGGTATGCCAAACTTCCACAACAAAGGCGGCACTATGAGACGTATATTGATAATCCCATTTAATGCCCATTTTGGAGATTCTAAGAAGTCCGACAATTGGAATATTAAGGACGATTATATCAAGCGACAAGACGTTTTAGAGTACGTTTTGTATCGAGCCTTACAATTAGACTTTGATAAGTTTTCAGAGCCAGATGCGTCTTCTAAGGCCTTGAAACAGTTTGAATTAGATAATGATCCTATTATTTCATTCAAACAAGACTTCTTTGAACAAAATGAAATTGAAAGGATCCCAACTTATTACTTGTATGGTTTTTATGCAAAATATTGTACAAGAAACCATTATACAGCAGTTAGCAGTGGTAAATTTATCCGGCAGTTTATGGAACGATCACCGGAGTTTGAAAAGAAATTTGTTAAAGTAAGCTCCGCTGATAAAGAAATATTTGACGAATTAAATAAAAGTTTTGAGGTATCCAATTACGAAAATATGCCACAGGTCAGCAAGGGTTATCGGTGTGTAATAAAAAAATAGAGAAGTTTCAAAAAAAAACTGAAACCTGAAACCAAATATGCTATAACCGTTGGCGCCATAATGGCGAAGTAGGTTGCAGAAAATTTTAAGAAGTGAAACAGGTTGCAGAACTTCTGAAACCTGTTGCAGAAGTTGAAAAAATCTGAAACCTAGTTAAACCGTTGCTAGAGTAACAGCGTAGCTTTTAAGGTTTCAGGTTGCAGAAAAAAATCAAAACTCCCGTGTTTTTTTGAGAGTGTCCAATATTGGACGGGTCAGGGTGGGCATACAGAAAGGAAATTAAAAATGATAAATAACACAGAACTTATAGAAGCTAAAAGTTTTAAAGAGGCTGCGAAAAAGATTGAGAGCTTAGAGCTAGGCAATGACATTTTTATCAAAGATATTAAAAAGGTTGATGATCCTGACAACGCTTGTTATTTGGTAATTTTTGGGCATGATATTTCTTCAAGCTTATATGGAGTCCAAAATGTGCTGGCTACTATCAACGAATCAATGTATGTAATCAGATAAGAAAACTGGAGGGATCGTTAATGACTATTGAAGAACAAACTAATATGCTGGATGAGCTTGCTGATTTAGCTGTAGATGATGTAAAACAGTGGAACAAATTTTACAAGCGAGTGACTGAAATTAACAGCGAAATTGAAAGCCTCTCACTTGAGGGTGTGGAAAAACTTTTGTCCGCTGGATTGCTTAAGAGATTTTTCATTAACCGAAAGTACAATAAGAAGTATGAGGCTAAGCGGATTGAATATAATCACTATGCGGAAATATGCAATTGGATCCATGATGATTATTTTGAAAGCTTAAAGAAGATGTTGCCGCTTATGGAGTTGTTACATCAAGATGATATTCAACTGATCAACAATGTTAAAAGAGAAATAAACAAAATGGAGATGAAATAAATGGACTTTGCAAAAGTAA
>OMJG01001123.1_pt1 | contig 16620 bp, 18 predicted proteins | sample 1646431 | NCBI WGS metagenome assembly OMJG01 (sample SAMN03771674, study PRJEB25209) | food metagenome | isolation source: Cotija cheese | place: Mexico:Jalisco,Michoacan | collected 2011-12-12
TTAGCCGGTTCGCCGGATTTCGAGTCCGGTGCATTACCACTCTGCCAACTCTCCAAGTCACTACTAGTATATTCTACCAATAATGACCATAAATGCAAGCCTAGATTTTAAATTCCTCCCTGAATCAAGACGGCCGGATCAAACGGATCAATCCACACCGCTTGGGCATCCACTAACCCCAGCGGAGAAATGTTGGTACTATCCATCCTTGCCGCTAATAAGCGCTTATCTTCCTGACGAGCCGTCGCAATCTCCCAGTCCGTCCATTCCGATTGCCAAGTTTCACGACTAACCACAATTAGTAACTGATGGGTCTGTCGAATCTCACGTCGTAGCTGCCGCCGAATTGCTGCTGCCCCTCGTCCCTGAAACTTGACTGGTGGCACCTGTTCATGAAAGCTCACTGTTGGAAACGCCCAATTTTGTGCAGCCCATTCATGGAGTTGGACCTGGAATGATTGGGCTAACGGGTCTGCCGACTGGTAGCTAATAAACAAATCGCTCTCATTATCCAAACTCCCTTCTTAATTAACTTGATACAAGTGTAGCGATATCAAAAGTCAAAACCATAACAAGCATATGTATTTCTTATAAAAACTATATAACAAGCCTTACTTAAAAGCGATACATTCGCTCACCTATTATGTGTATTCATTGACCACTATCACAAAAATCCCTACAATTAACTCATCTATCCAGCACAATTAAACGGAAGGAGTGAACCTCATGTCCAAGTATCTGGTCATTTACAATGGCAGTGCGGGTAACAGTGATAACGAAAAAATTGCCCACCATTTTCAACGTCGGGCTACTGCCCATGGGGATGCCGATCTATTAGCCACACAATCACGTCAAGAAGCCCTTCAGACTATTCAAAAACACGCCAAAAACTATGATTGTCTTGTCACCATTGGTGGTGATGGCACCCTAAACACCACCTGTACGGCCCTTTTAAAAGCCAACGTCGGAACGACCTTGGGCATCATCCCCGGTGGCACCGTCAATAACTTTGCTAAAGCCTTGGGCCTTCCGCTAGAAGCCGATGCCGCAATTGATACCATCCTAACAGGGACCGCTCGACCAGTTGACCTAGGTTATCTCCCCGATACTGGCCAAGCAATTGTTAGCAGTCTCACCATCGGTAAATTAGCTGAAACCGCTCAAAACGTCAAGCAATCTGAGAAAAAGCGTTGGGGACCCATGATCTATCTATTTAAGGGATTTAAACAATTAGTTACTAATCGCTCTTACAAATTTCGGCTAACTGTTAACGATCAGACCCACGTCCAACGGGCACAGGTTATCCTGATAACCACGACTAATTCTGTTGGTGGTTTTATTTCCTTTAACCAAGAAGCCAGCTTTGACGATGATTTACTGCACACCTTCGTCCTTCGCCGCTTTACCCCCCGTAAGCTCATGAACTACGGCCGATTATTCATTGCCGGAAAATTCAAGAATGCTCGCGGTGTTAGTTATTTCAAAAGTACATCACTTACCATTGAAAACTTATCTCATCGTCCCCTTCACACGCGTATTGATGGCGACCCTAGTGTTAAGTTGCCAATCAAAGTCGCCATCCGCTCCGATTTCATTCAAGTCATGACCCCGAACTAATCTATTCCCCGACTTCCAAGATAATGAAAGTCAGGGTCTCGCCCCTGACAATAACACGCAAAGGCCTGCGTTAGCTCATTATGAAAGGTGACCAATATGGCCGGGGTAGCCCAAGTGGAAGCTGCCCAAAAGACCGTATCATCCGGTTCACGATTATCATTGGGGTAACGGTAATAACCAATCTGTTCATCCCAGATTGTCCCTTGCGTATTCAACCAATCTTCGGCCAATCCCGCCTGTACGACTGCCATCACCGACTGATTATCCTGAATCAAAGCCGCCAATTTGTGCCAATCCCACTGCCAATTATGCAATATCGGTAGCTGTCCACGCGTCCCTAATGGGGTATGCCGTAGTTGTATCGGCGTTAAATCAATAAAGTCCACGATTATCATCCCTCTCCTTTTTAAATTCTAACACTGAGCATATTAATTGCGCCGCAAAACTACTTGTCGCATAATATAACTACAAACTAATTATTAGAATTAGTTTGCCAGTATTATCCCCTTTGTAAAGTACTTGCTAGTCGTTGATGAACGTAACCATTTTTCAGTTCCGTCCTCCTCAACGGACTGTCTCCTTTGAAACCGAGTGGCCCTATCCACTCGGTTTTTTGCTATTCTGCTTACCGTTAATTATTCGCTATGCATATTTCTTGAAACATCGAATTAATTTTGTCATAATACACTCATAAGCTAATCCAAACGATTAGTAAATTAAGAGGAGGTCATATCTATGAGTTCAACTAAAGGCGACGCAGCAAAGGATAAATTACAAGGTAAAGCTAAAGAGGTCACAGGTAAAGTCACAGGTGATAAGCAAAAGGAAACCGAAGGCAAAGCCGACCAATTAGCCGGTAAGGCCAAAGACAAATTTGCCCAAGCTAAAGAGTCTTTAAAGGGTGCTGCCGATAGTGCCAAAGAACATTTAGATAACGCCAAAAAATAGCTCATCCCCCACCGAATTCCACAAGGAGGTCTTGACCATGTATAATCGACTACTCGTTCCGTTAGATGGTTCCAGCAATGCTGCTGAAGCCTTAAACACAGCCGTTTCACTTGCCAAGGACTGGCACGCAACTATTACGATCTTACACGTCATTGATATTGCGCAGTTTACCTCCCGCGGATTAGGCGCGGGTTATCCCGAAGTGGTTACCTCAATGCGGCAAAACGGTCGTGAATTGATGGAAAAGGCAAAACAGGTCGCTGACAACGCTGGGGTTCATGCTGACATGATCCTCAAGGAAGGTGCTCCTAAACAAATTATTACGGAGATTGCCAACGATGCTGATTTAGGTATTGATTTAATCGTTGTCGGTAAGTCCGGGACCAACGCCTTCTCTCGGTTAGTGATTGGTTCAACCACTAACTATATTGTTCAGCATGCCGAGCCGAATGTCTTTGTCGTCAATGACGTTCCCGAAGATGACGACCAATAATTTCAAGTTAATCAAAAGCGCCAATCAGCTTTCCTAATCGGAAGTTGATTGGCGCTTTTTTACTTAGTACTGCATTAAACTAAAAATGTCATAACCCTTTAACTTGTCACGACCATGAAGATCCTGTAATTCAATCAAAAAGGCCGTTCCAACCACGATGCCACCGAGGTCTTCGACTAGTTGAATAGTTGCGCCAATTGTCCCACCAGTGGCCAACAGGTCATCTGTGACCAAGACTTTTTGTCCTGGCTTAATCGCATCCTTGTGCAAATATAAAGCGGATTGCCCGTATTCTAGATCGTAGCTGGCTTTCACCGTCTCCCGTGGAAGTTTACCTTCCTTACGAGCTGGTGCAAAACCAATTCCCATTTCATAAGCCACTGGACAGCCCACAATAAAGCCGCGGGCTTCCGGACCAACGACCATTTCAACGCCCTTATCCTTAGCGTAAGCGACAATCTCGTCAGTTGCCGCATGGAAGGCTTGACCATCTGCCATCAGTGGTGAAATGTCACGGAACATAATCCCCTTTTCAGGATAGTCTGGAACACTTGCAATGTATTTCGTAAAATCAGTTGCCATAAGATTGAGTAGCTCCTTTATTTTTGTTCAAATGGGGCATGTAGACGTTGCAACAAAGCCGCGGTTGGACACTGCAAGAGTTCTGCTTCCGTTTGCATTTGTTGTTGTCGTAGTTGGTAACTCGGTGCCGTAGTTAACTCTTTATGCGCCGGGTGTGCCACACCGTTCATCATTCCATGTGCGATTGTGATAAAGCCACACTCGAAGAACACTTGAATCATGAATACCAACTGGGTTTTCGGTATTTGTAAAAAGGTCGCCAATTGGGCCAGTTGATGCCCCACATCAACTTGTTGATGGGTTGCAACGAACTTAAATAGTTTAGCATACTGGGCGCGAGTTGGCATCCCTAATTGCGAAAGACTTTCTTTCTTATAGAGATAAACCGTCAGCTGAGTTGGTTGTAATTGCTGTAACACGTTCGTTAAGTCGACTGTCATATCCGGGCAATCAACGATAAATACCCGCTGTTCAGCCGTTACTGGTTCCTGCATCGTCCCATCAACTAGGATTGCCGTAGCCTGCTTCGGCAGTTGTGACCGCAATTGTTGATAGATATTGCGGTGAAAGAAAACGTAGACACCCACTGTCGTAAACATTTGAGCATGCAACGTCGTTGTTCGTTGATCTTGAATGGGCGCCACACTCGTTTTGAGGTCTTTGACCATTACCTGCAATGAATGGCGACCCTGCCAAACATTATCCTCAATCGTCCCCAAAACAGCCGCATCATCCGGTGCTGCGGTAAGATCATCAACGTACTTTGCCGCGCCAAATTGAATAGCATTCAATTGGTGTTGTCCTTCTTGTAACTGAAATTTCAAATGACTATGGTCTTTACCAATCACCTTAACTTGAGTAACCGTCGCCGATTCAAAAGCAAATAGCGGCTGTAGATTATCCGTCCCAAACGGTGCCAGCTGCGCCAACTCCTGATATAAGGATGGTGTAACGGCCGCAACCGGTAACGTCGCGGCTACCGGCAGTTCGCTAGGGCCACTTTGAGCGAGCGCTTGCGTTTGAGCCTCATCATCTAACGCATCGGCTAAGGCTGTCAATTGGTCTTCAGGGACCGTTAAGCCAACGGCCATGTGATGACCACCAAAGGCCGTCATCAGGTCTCTATGACCATCTAAGGCCGTAAATAAGTTAAAGGCTTCCACACTTCGACCAGACCCTTTGGCACGACCTGCTTGAATGTTCAGAACCAAGGTCGGTTTTCCCGTTGCCTCAACCACTTTGCTGGCTACAATTCCCAATACGCCCTCATGCCAATCATGACCACTAATGACAAGCGTGGCCCGGTCCTGGTGATCAGCATCCACTGCTTGTTGTAAAGCCGCGGTGCTAATCGACTGGACGAGCTCTTGGCGTTGCCGATTCTTCTGCTCCGTCATCTTGGCCAATTCTTCTGCCTTAGCTTCATCGACGGTTGTCAATAATTCTACCGCCGGGCTGGCATCATCTAACCGTCCGAGCGCATTCAGCCGTGGTGCGATCCCAAATCCGATAGACTGTTCCGTCAAGTCATCGGGTTTAATTCCAGCTGTTTGCATTAAGGCCAGTAAGCCCGGCCGCTCATCTTGTTTAAGTAGTTGCAAACCAAAATAAACCAGCACGCGATTCTCGTCCACCAATGGCACTAAGTCCGCCACCGTTCCGATTGCCGCCAAATCCAATAGGTCTTGGGGAATTTCTTCTCGTAACGCCTGTGCCACCTTAAAGGCGACCCCGGCTCCGGACAAGCCACCAAATGGATATTCAGCTCCGGGATACCGGGGGTGAATAATCGCGTAAGCATCCGGTAATTCTTCTGGCAGCTCATGGTGATCGGTAACCACCACGTCAACCCCAGCTTTTTTGGCCGCTGCAATGGCCTCATTACCGGCGACCCCATTGTCCACCGTCACAAATAACTGTGTGCCGGCCGCAATTAGTTTTTCAAATGCCGCGACGTTCGGTCCATAACCGTCACTGAAGCGATTAGGAATATAGTAATTAACCTTAGCCCCCATCTCATTGAGCGTTTCATATAGAATCGCGGTACTGGTAACACCATCCGCATCATAATCACCATAAATTGTAATCTGTTGTTCTTCACCAATTGCAGTCTCAATCCGCTCAATGCCTTTATCCATATCATGCAACAAGGAAGGATCATGCAATTGCTCCGGCCCCGGATTTAAAAAATCATGTGCAGCTGGTGCCGTCTGGTATCCCCGATTCCACAAAATTTGGGCCACGATAGGCGAAATGTCCGCCGCAGTTGCCAAGGCCTGAGCTTCAGCTGACGGCCGGTCAACGTGTTTAATATTCCAATGGTAGTGTGCAGCAATCACGTCCGAACCACCCTTTCTAAAACGGTAAAGAGCGGTGTCAATGGCACCACTCTTCTCACTAAACCTATTTAGTTGCTAATTGTTTCTGCAAGTCAGCAATCTGTGCTTGAAGTTCCTGCACTTGCTTTTCTTGTTGCCCCGTTACCTGCTTACTCTTAGAGTTTTGCAGCCGTTTGGTCAACTGATCATTTTCCTTTTGTAAAGCAGCTAACTGCTCCTGACTGGCTTGTTCTAAGTCCTTATATGCGCGAGTATGCTGGAAAACCGTAATCGTGGAGAACAAGATCATTAGCACCGCACCGATCAGAATGGACACCAACAAAATGAGAATCAGTGGCCAGTGAACCGTTGTGAATCCAAATGAAACTGGGACACTCTCCACGTTAAGAATTGCAAAAACGGCAACCACAATAACCAATAAAATAGTGATCACGATTCGCCACTGATTTTTCATGATGGCGTTCCCTCCTTCGTTAGCTTCTCAAATGGTACCTCAATCTCATCAAAGTCCTTGACAACCCGCGTTTGTTTAAAGACTTCACGCGCCTGATGCTGCAACTCAGCCGCCATCTTTCCGGTGTAACGAGCCGAAATATGGTTCAACAGTAGTTGCTTAACGTGCATCCGTTTTGCCAACTCCGCCGCTTGAATATTCGTTGAGTGGTAATAGGATCGGGCCAATTTACTTTCACCCTTGGCAAACGTACTTTCATGGACCAAAACATCCGCATTGATCGCCAATTTTTCTGCATTGGGCGTTTGTCGCGTGTCCCCTAAAATGGCCACAATTCGACCCGGTTGTGCCGGCCCTAAGAAATCAGCGCCATTAATCACGCGGCCATCTGGTAAAGTCACCGTCTTACCGGCCTTTAATTGGCCATATACTGGACCAGAAGGAATTTTAGCCGCTTGAAGTTGCTCAACTTGCAGTTCACCCGGATGATCCTTCTCCTCGATACGATAACCAAAGCATTCAATCCGATGGTCCAAGTGTTGCGCATACACACGGAATTTACCGTCTTCAAAAACTAAGCCACCAGTCGTTAATTCCTGATACCGAATCTTATACGACAACTTTGTTTCCGAAACACGCAGACTCACCTCAACAAAATTTCGAATTCCTTTGGGTCCATAAATGGTTAGCGGGGCATCGCCGCCCTGAAAGGAACGACTACTTAATAACCCTGGCAACCCAAAAATGTGGTCACCATGTAAATGGGTGATAAAAATTTTATCAATTTTACGTGGTTTGAGCGTTGTCCGTAAAATTTGATGCTGAGTGGCTTCCCCCACATCAAACAGCCAAACGGAATTCCGCTCGTCTAACAGCCGTAATGCCGTACTGGTTACATTACGGAACTTTCCTGGCGAACCAGCGCCCGTTCCTAAAAATTCAATTTCCATATTTTTTTCGTTCCTATTCTATATTTAAAGTCCGTTCACTATTTTAGGGGATTTTAGACCAAACCGCAACTTTTCCCGCTCCGTTTATCCAAATCAGTAATTTTGCTAGGGTTCCCCACCAAAATTCGGTATACTTAAAGCAGAAAAACCAGACTTCGGGGGAGGAAGTTGTATGCAACTCATTGACTTTAACCGTTCCACTGCTGATTTACATCCCGGACTGGCCCTTTACTGGGAGCATCACGACCAGCGTTTCGCCATTACTGATTTACAGACAGGCCCGCATCAACTTTTATTAATCACGCGTTCTGGCCGGCCCCTAACACTCGATCAGTTTCGGGCGCGCTGTCAGCAAGTCGATCCGCACGCCGCCCTCTTCATCGCCGGCACCCCGGCACAACGACTATACGGTTATCGTTTAGTTGCCCATCTTATTTTATTAGGTTGAAAGGAGTTTTTTTCATGAGATTACATCAAACCTTGGTGTTAGCCGGTCTAAGTCTTCTAGTACTCGGATTGGCTGGCTGCCAATCATCCGCACAAAAGAGCACCACTAGCTTTAAAAACAGCAGTAGCCAGTCCAGCCGCCATTACAGCGCCGCCAATCCCGACGCCGCTGTCTCGGCCACATCATCGTCTAGTTCCTCAGAAGCGCAAACTTATCGACCTGCAGCTTCTCAAACGAAGCGTGCCAGCTACGTAAAGTCCGGTAACCTAAAGAAGTCGGGACAGTTCACTTACGATAAGGTCGGCACACGGTTACAACTGACCAAAGTAAAGCATCCCCAGACAACCTTAAAGAGCGGCCAATTAACTTATAAAATTACGACTGTTCGCCTGATTAAAAACACAGCCGAGACTGCCGCCGCCAAGCGAATGGCAGCTCAAGCCCTAAACCTCAGCGCGTTGAAGAGTCCCTACTATACGATTCAACTTAAGTTTACCATTTACAACCACGGAAAGCAGGCCGTCACGACCGATGGCATTAAAGCGATCCGCTTATCAGCTAACCAGCAACTAAATGCGACTAACCAATTAAGTGATGCCAGCGCAGGTAAAACGATTGCTGGTAAGGGCCAACTAGCCACCTTTGCGACTGGCCTGGCCAGCGAAAAAACGAAACCAACGTTCAAAACCATTAAAGTGGCTTTTGCTGGCGCTTACGTTAACCAAAAACAAGTGGTTAGTCCCACTGACTGGTTAACACTAACAGTTTAAGCCCAAACAAAAAAGACGTCCCGTACGCAACGGTCACGTCTTTTTTGTTAGGCCATATATTCAAAGGTAAAGTCGTCGATTTTAACCAAATCGCCGTTCTTAGCCCCATGTTCACGGAGGCTATCATCGACACCCATCCCCCGCATTTGGCGGGCAAAGCGTAGGAGACTTTCTTCATGGTTAACGTCGGTCATCTTAAATAACTTAACCAGCTTGTCGCCACCCAAGATCCATGTACCATCGGCATCCTGATTCAAGGTGAATTCGGCTTCTGGCTGGAAGTTATATTCCGCCGTTGTAGCCACTTCTGGCTGCTTAACTGGGAATTGTGGCGTTTCTGCCAACATATCCGCCGTACGTTGCAGTAGCGGCGTCAATCCGTCGTGAGTTAAGGCAGAAACCGCAAAGATTTCTGGCGTTTGCGCTAATAGCGTATCCTGCTTCAAATCTTCTTTAAATTGAGCCAAGTTTTCGGCAGAATCCGGCATATCCATCTTATTGGCCACCACAATTTGTGGTCGCTTCAAAATGTCAGGATCATAGGTCTGCAACTCTTGATTAATCTTTTCAAAGTCATCATAAGGTGTCCGTCCCTCGAGACCACTCATATCAATTAAATGTAGAATGACCCGGGTACGTTCAACGTGGCGCAGAAATTGGAATCCCAAGCCTACACCATTAGCGGCTCCTTCAATTAAACCAGGTAAATCGGCCATCACAAAATCACGACCATCTGGCAACCGCACCATACCTAAGTTCGGTACTAAGGTTGTAAAATGATATTCCGCAATCTTGGGCTTGGCACTCGTCACTGTAGATAGCAAGGTTGACTTCCCAACGGATGGGAAACCCACCAAACCGACATCGGCGAGCACTTTTAATTCCAAACGAATCTCGCGTTCCTCACCTGGCTCGCCATTTTCTGCGATCTCAGGTGCCGGATTCTTGGGCGAGGCAAAGTGAATATTTCCCCGTCCACCACGACCACCATGCGCCACAATAACGGAATCATCGGGGGCCACCAAATCACCAATGACTTGGTCAGTTTCCGCATCCATAATCGTGGTTCCTTGGGGCACCTTGATAATTGTGTCCTCTGCCCCCCGACCGGTCATCGATTTGATCGCCCCGTTGCCACCGCTCTTCGCCTTGAATTTACGCTGATAGCGAAAATCCATCAGTGTCCGTAAACCTTCGTCGACCACGAAAACGACATTTCCACCACGGCCACCATCACCACCGGCTGGCCCACCATTGGGCACAAACTTTTCCCGGCGAAAGGCAACCATTCCGTTACCACCGTTACCGGCTTTCACATTAATTTTAACTTGATCTACAAACATAATTAATTTCCTCGTTTTCTCAGTCAGCCCGTGCTGTCTGCTCTGTTAATCTCCTGCTAGTCAGTATACCGGCAAACGGCCGTCACGTCAAAGACTCGTTGGGGTTCGAGGATTCTTAATCTCGGCCGTTTCCGCGGCTAAGGTAACGTGAATCGTTCGTGCCACCGCTTCGCTGATACCCAACTCCCGGATTTCGGCCATACTAGCCTCACTAATCTTCTTTGTCGAGCCAAATTTGCGCAATAATTTATTCCGAGTTTTAGGTCCAACTCCCGGAATCCGATCTAAACGTGAACTCAGGGAATGCTTGGTGTGCACTTGCCGATGGAAGCTAATGGCAAACCGATGGACTTCGTCTTGAATCCGCTGAACCAGATAGAAGCCCTGACTTTTAGGGTCCAAATGGACATGGTGGTCATCCGGTCCAAATAAGAGATCGGCCGTCTTATGATGATCATTTTTCACCATCCCAGCGACTGGAATATGCAAGTCAAACTCGTCTTCAAGGACTTCTTTAACGGCATTCATCTGGATGTCACCACCATCCATCAAGATTAGATCGGGCATTGGCGCATGTTCTTTAAGCAATCGCCCGTACCGCCGCCGGATGACCTCTAACGTGCTAGCCGTTTCATCAGCATGATCGACCGTTTGTAATTTATACTTACGGTAAAGTTTTTTATTCGGTTGACCATCGACAAAGACCACCATTGCCGAGACCAAATCGGCGCCTTGGATATGTGAGTGGTCAAACGCCTCGATCTTGTGTCCCGGTGCAATCCCCAACGCATCTGTAATTTCTTTCATCGCGCCGGTTGTCTTGCCTTCATCCAGCTCCAATAACCGAAATTTCTCTTCTAAGACCAGTTTGGCATTCTTCCCTGCCATCTCTAGCAAATCGCGTTTAGTCCCCCGCTGAGGCGTTCTAACGGGCACCTTTAGCAGCTCTTCGATAACGTCATGGTCGATACTGGCCGGAACTAAAATTTCACGCGGCAAGACTGTATTTTTGCGCTGATAAAATTGAACAATAAAGCTAGCCAGTTCTTCTTCCGCTGAGTTGACCACCGGAAAGAGTCGCTTTTCGCGCTTCATTAGGCGGGCTTGGCGAATAAAGAATACCTGAATGGATAACCAGCCCTTATCCAGATAAAAATTAAAAATATCTCGTGGCGTACTGTCATTAGAAATGATCTTTTGTTTTTCAACTGTCGCTTCAATGTAGCGAATCTGGTCACGCAAATCACCGGCACGTTCATAGGCCATGTCCGCCGCTGCTTTTTCCATGCGTTGCGTTAGATCCTTCTTCGCATGTCCCACGTTGCCATTTAAAAACGACTTAATTTTGCGAATCTGCTGGTCATACTCCGCTTCTGGCACCTCTTTAAAACAGGCACCCAAACACTGCCCCATATGATAATAGAGACACGGTCGACCTTGATGCCCAGGACACCGACGCAACGGATAAACCTTTTGCAAGAAGTGCATTGTTTCTTCTGCCGCGTAAACATTCGGATATGGTCCAAAATAATAAGCGCCATCTTTCCGAATATCACTCACTAAAAGCAGTTGGGGATCCCGTTCATTAGTAATTTTAATGTAAGGATATCCCGTTCCCCGCTTCAATTTAATATTAAAGTAAGGTTGATGTTTTTGAATCAACGTAATTTCTAATAAGAAAGCTTCCTTATCTGTAGACGTAATAATTGTCTCAAAGTCAACAATCTCACTGACTAACTGTGCCGTTTTCCCAGTGTGACTACTCTTAAAGTAAGACCGCACCCGATTTTTTAGGTTCTTAGCCTTGCCAACATAAATGATTTGACTATTAATATTTTTCATGAGGTAACAGCCGGGAAGGCCCGGCAGTAACGCAAGCTTATGCTCCAAGTATTCTGATGCCAAGGATAATCCCTCCCGTTTAGGCGTGTTAATAAGCTAATAAAGTATATGCCGAATGTTTGTTTGGTGCAAGTGAAATCCCTTTTGACCAGCATGAGTCAAAAATGACAAACGCGTCAAATTCTGCTATGATAACGGAAAAGCAAGGAGGTGCCTCAATTTGGCATTAAAAGTTAAACGACAAGATGACCTTGATTCCATGTTTGGCAAATTCGCCCAAATGGACCCTACTGACGTTAAGCGGGACAAGTTCTTAAAGCGTCAAGACGATCACAAGGGTGACAAGAAGGGTAAAGCGTTGATCAAAGACGATCAACTCAAACATGACCAGAAACACGCCAACGATTAAATCAATCGAAAAGGACGACCACAAGGGTCGTCCTTTTTTGTTACCGATTTGGTTGGTAACCATGTGGATAACGGGCATTCAGGCGTTTAATATTGGCCTGTGCCACTTCATCAAAATCAATATCGGCCCACTGGGCAATTTGACTCAGATACCACAACACATCGCCCATTTCTTTCACAATGGCATCGTGGTCGAGATCCTTGCCGTGGAACGTATACTTCTTAACCAAGTCTACCACTTGTCCGGTTTCTCCGGCTAAGCCGAGTGCACAGTTCGTTAAGACCTGTTCGTTGCCATACAGGGTTCGATTAGCAGCTTGTTGATACTCATTAAATTCCATGTTTATTCGCCTCCAAATGCTTGGGCTTCGATCCAGTTCCACACGGCATCCTTACCCATTTTCTTTGGCGCCGAAAACATCACGATATTATCTGTATTAGGCAACTCCAGTGACTTCTTAATTTGACTAACCGCCTGATTCCACTTTCCGCGAGCAATCTTGTCACTCTTCGTCGCCACAATCAGCGTTGGTAACTCATAATAAGCCAACCAACGATACATCTGAATGTCATCCTCAGTTGGCGCATGCCGGGCGTCAACTAACGAAATCACACCGCGCAATTGATCGCGTTGAGTCAGGTAGGTTTCGATCATCTGCCCCCACTTTTCTCGTTCTGTTTTGGAGACCTTTGCATAACCATAACCGGGAACATCCACAAAGTAAAGCTGGTCCTCAACGTTATAAAAGTTCAGCGTCTGGGTTTTCCCTGGTTGACTGGACGTCCGGGCATACGAATTACGGTTAATTAACACATTAGTTAATGAGGACTTTCCCACGTTCGAGCGCCCCACCAACGCAATTTCTGGATACCCCGTTGTTGGGTATTGAGCGGGATCAACCGCGCTCATCACTAATTCTACATGATTGACTTCCATTAGTTCATGCCATCCTCTCCAAAATCTCTTCCATCATTTTAACACAGAACGTGAGCTGACTGGCATGAATCTCTTAGCTTTTTATGTGAGATCATCGAATAAAGCCCGTCTGGCCCTACTTTGCGTCCAACAAAAAAGTGGCTAGCCCATCAGCTAGTCACTCTCCGTGTAAATGAGTTCTTTATGATGCTTTTTGATCCTTTAAAACTAATTCTGGTTCAGCGTGTTCCGTCACTGTTTCTGGCGTAATCACAACTTTAGCCACATCGGTACGGCTTGGCAAGTCAAACATGATGTCACGCATCACATCTTCGATGATGGACCGCAATCCCCGGGCCCCAGTATTACGAGCAATTGCTAGCTTTGCCATCTCACGCAGAGCCGCTGGTTGGAATTGTAAGTCGACATTATCCAAGGCCAAAAGCTTTTCATACTGCTTAACCAGTGCATTCTTAGGCTCCGTCAAAATCCGGACTAAATCATTTTCGTCCAATTTTTCAAGTGCCGTCAAAATCGGCAACCGGCCAATGAATTCAGGAATTAACCCAAATTCTAATAGGTCTTCAGGAATAACATGTTGCATCAGACTATCACCGGAAGACAGGACATGCTGTTCCTGACTATCAGCACCAAAGCCAATGGTCTGATCCCCTAAACGACGCTTAACAATGCCTTCAATCCCATCAAACGCGCCACCCACGATAAAGAGGATGTTGGTCGTATCAATTTGGATGAATTCTTGTTGGGGATGCTTTCGTCCTCCCTGAGGTGGCACATTAGCAATTGTCCCTTCTAAGATCTTCAATAGGGCCTGTTGGACCCCTTCACCAGAAACATCTCGCGTAATGGAGACATTTTCAGCCTTCTTGGCAATCTTATCAATTTCATCGATATAGATGATACCCTTTTCGGCCCGATCAACATCGTAATCGGCATTTTGCAACAACTTCAGCAAAATATTTTCAACATCTTCACCAACGTAACCGGCTTCTGTTAAGGTCGTCGCATCAGCGATAGCAAAGGGAACGTTAAGAATCTTAGCCAAGCTTTGCGCCAAATACGTTTTCCCTGAACCAGTGGGTCCAATCACGGCAATATTACTCTTTTGCAATTCTGGACCATCATCATCAGTTTCCTGAGTCATTTCGTTAACCCGTTTGTAGTGATTATAGACGGCTACTGACAAGGTCCGCTTAGCCTCTGTTTGACCAATCACGTATTGATTTAACGTCTTGACAATATCGGCTGGTGTGGGAACTTCCAATGTTTCTTGTGCAGCAGTTTGATTAAATTCTTCATCAATAATCTCTTTGCAAAGGTCAATACATTCATTACAGATGTAAACACCTGGCCCAGCAACGATCTTTTGCACCTGATCCTGTGTCTTGCCACAAAACGAGCAGGTCACTGGTCCTTCTGTTTCGGTGTTTTCAAACAATAAACTTCACCCTTTCTCTTCAAGCGCTTGCTATAATTACAAATTGCTTAGGTCAGTAAACCGGAAAAATACACCCGATCCCTATCAATCGTGTACTATACCACAGTTATTGACCGGAGAAAATTAATTCGCCTCGCCAATTCCTTTTAAGGTCGCAAAAACTCACAAAATAACAGAAAAACCGGAACAACAGTGCCTGTCGTCCCGGTCATGTCTAACAACAGCGATTATTCGTCGTCTTCGGCATCCTTCTTCTTGTCTTGCTTAGCAGAGTCAGCAATCAAGTCAACCGCGCTCTTAATAGCAATATCGTGCTTCAACATGTCATCGGACAAGGCACTGCGTACAGCACTTTCTTCCATACCATATTGGCTAGCTAAGTCCTTAACTTCGGCAGCAACTTCGTCTTCGCTAGGTTCGATCTTTTCAGCTTCGACAACGGCTTCTAGTACCAAGTTGGTCTTAACCCGCTTTTCAGCCCCATCAGCGAATTGCTTACGCAAATCGTCTTCGGTCGTTCCAGTCAATTGGAAGTACATCTTAGGTTCGATACCTTGTTGTTGCATGTTGGCCAAGTATTGGTCCATTTGCCGATCGATGTCATCTTTGAGCATAGCTTCAGGTACTGCAGCAATTTCAGCATTGTCAACAGCTTCGCTGATGGCTTCGTCTTCGATTGCATCATGAGCAGCCGTGACTTTTTGTTCCTTCAAACGATCCTTGGTCTTGGCTTCTAATTCTTCTAAGCTGTCAACATCTTCGTCAACATCCTTAGCAAATTCATCATCCAATTCAGGCAATTGCTTTTCCTTAACTTCGTGGATTGTTACCTTGAAGGTTGCTTCTTTATCACGCAAATCTTCAGCTTGGTAATCAGCTGGGAATGTAACCTTAACATCAACATCTTCGCCCGCCTTGTGACCAACTAATTGATCTTCAAAACCAGGGATGAAGGAGTTAGAGCCCAATTCCAATGAGTAGTTATCAGCCTTACCACCATCAAATTGCTTGCCATCAACGTAACCGTCAAAGTCGATCACAACTGTATCGCCCTTAGCAGCAGCTTCGTCTTCTTTAAGCACTAATTCTGCTTGTTGTTGACGTTGCTTTTCGATTTCAGCATCGATATCTTTTTGGTAAACCCGCGTGTTTTGCTTAGTAACACTCAAGCCCTTGTATTCGCCCAACTTAACGTCTGGCTTAACCGTGACAACGGCCTTCAATACCCATGGTTGATCCTTGTCCATTGATTCAACATCAACTTGTGGTTGATCAACAGGCTCGATGCCAGCTTCTTTAATCGCAGCATCGTAAGCTTCTGGTAACACAATGTTTAAAGCATCTTGGTAGAGTGCTTCTTCACCATACATTTGGTTAAAGATTTGACGAGGAACACGGCCCTTACGGAAGCCAGGTACCGCTAAGTTCTTTTTTGTCCGTTGGAAAGCTTTGTCTAAACCTTCCTTAATTTTATCTGGGGCAATTTCAAAGGTTAATTCGCCTTGGTTATTGTCCTTTTTTTCCCACTTTGCAGCCATGATTTTCCCTCCGAAATGAAAGATAATAATCTATTTACAATTCTATCAATTGCATACTTTCTTAGTGTACCTTACCCATCGACAATTGTAAAATGATTTTTGCCGAAAGTCCATGAATGACGCGGATTTATCCTAAAATTCATTTCCACAGAAAACCGCTATCATCAGTAGTCTTTCGCCACTCAATTTTGCGTAAAATAAAAGGGCCGAAAAGTTAAACTTTTCGAGCCCTCTCGGTACTAACTAATCGAAATTAGTCGTCAATTTCCGTAACGGTACCGGCACCAACGGTGTGGCCACCTTCACGAACAGTGAACTTCGTACCCTTTTCAATGGCAGCTGGTTGGATCAGTTCAACAGTGAACGTCACGTTATCACCAGGCATAACCATTTCTACACCATCAGGCAATTCGATAACACCAGTGATATCAGTGGTGTGGAAGTAGAATTGTGGACGGTAGTTTGAGAAGAATGGCGTATGACGGCCACCTTCTTCTTTGCTCAAGATATAAA
>OMJG01001125.1_pt1 | contig 16582 bp, 14 predicted proteins | sample 1646431 | NCBI WGS metagenome assembly OMJG01 (sample SAMN03771674, study PRJEB25209) | food metagenome | isolation source: Cotija cheese | place: Mexico:Jalisco,Michoacan | collected 2011-12-12
AGCGCCACGCCGTTCGATCCTTGACTACGCGCTACACCCTCATCTGTGAAGAGCCAGTTTGATCGTCAGAAGGGACATTCGACGGGCTGAGCGACGTCTCACGAACATCAGCTAGATGAGACGCCCGCGTCACTGGGCGGCGACGCGGGCGTCTTCGTCTCAATAACTGGGTCTCAGAAGTGCTGGTCTCATTCTGGACTTGGTGAGACGGTCACTCCTCGACCCAGGTGGTGCGGATGTCCTCCAGCCAGACCTCCATGGCGTTCCAGAGGCCGCTGCCCTTCTCGACAGGGACCTGCTCGACGAGTTCGCCGGCCTCACGGCGGCGGATGTCGATGGAGGCGATGGTCCCGGTCGGATCGATGTCAGCCAAGGCTTCGACCTTGGGCGGGTCCAGCACGCCGGCGTCGGGGTCCTCGACCAGCGTGGCCGTGAAGCTGTGCGAGTGCATAGACCCAGGGGACTCGAAGAGGACCGTCTCGGCGAAGTCGTCGGCGTCGACGGATTCCTGGATCCGGTCGAAGCGCTGGATCTGGGCGTGCAACTCGTCGGTGTATTCGCTCATGCAGACTCCTCGGAGAGAAAATCAGCCCGCGCCATCCGGCCACGGGCTGATCATGATGGTTCGATCATAGCGTGCGGTGCTGGTGGTGCGCAGGGGTCCGCGCCGCCCGATGCCGGTAGTAGGTGGACTTCGACCATCCGACCGTTTTCGCCGCCTCGACGACGGAGAGGCCCTCGCTCTCGACCAGGTGATCGACAGTGCGCAGGTTCCGCTGGACCTTCACCGGGTCGGCCGGAGGCCGGCCGAACCGCACGCCGCGGGCTCGGGCGGAGTCGACCCCGGCCTGGACCCGCTCCTGGATGAGCTCGCGCTCGTACTCGGCGAAGGTGGCCATGAGATTCAGCATCAGCCGGCCCTCGCGAGTCGAGGGGTCGATGCCGTCGGTGAGCGAGCGGACCGCCACCCCGCGTTCCAGCAGGTCATCGACGGTGGTGATGACGTCGATCATCGAGCGGCCGAGCCGATCCAGCCGCCAGATCACCAGCTCATCGCCGCTCCGCAGCCTGGCCTCGAGCTCGGCCCATCCCGGACGGCTCGAGGTCTGCTTGGAGCCGGAGACCTGGTCGGCGTAGATCGCGGTCTCGGCCACGCCGGCGTCGACCAGCGCCCGGCGCTGCAGGTCGTCGGTCTGCTTGTCCCTGGTCGAGGTGCGGGTGTATCCGAAGAGCATCCCGGTCTTCTCCTTCCTGTCTGGGGTCGTTCTTGCGTCGTAGTCTTCGAGGGATCCTCCTTCAGACCCGATCCAACGCGTCCCTGGCTTTCTTCACCGTCAACCAGATCCCGGCGACGACGGCGATCGAGGCGGCGACGACTGCGGTGCCGCGCAGCACCGTCATCCAGATCTCCAGGTCCCCGGCGGTGACCCACTGCCAGCCGGTGAGGACTGCTGCGACCGAGACCCAGACCATGAGCAGCACCGTCGCCAGCGGCAGCAGGGACAGACCGATCGCGGCGACCGAGGACCAGACCATGCCGTGACCGAGGCGATTCGCAGACCGGTGGAGCTTCTCGGCTCGGTCCGAGGCGGCGTCCAGTCGCCCGGCGGCGGTCTCGGAGGCAGCCTGGGCGGCATCGTCGGCGACGGTGTCAATGGCCTTCGTCGCACGGCGTTCCAATCGCCCGACAGCGTCCTGCGAGGCGGTGACGGTCTGCTGGAGGCCGGCGGCTCGCTGCTGCAGGGTCTCAGAGGCTGAGGCCATCGTCTTCGCGCTCTGCCTCGCGGTGCTCTTCAGCTTCTGCGCTGCGCTGCTGAGCCTCTCGCCGTCGACGGCCTGCGTCAGCTCGAGCAGCGTCGCGCTGATCTCGGCGAACTGCTTCTCGACGCTCGCGCTCTCGCTCCCGTTCCTCTCGCCACCATCGGAGGTGGACAGCTGCTGCATCTGCTGGCGCGTCTTCTCCAGCTGGTGCGTCTGCTGCTCGTCCATCGTCTTGATGTACCCGGCCAGTTCCTTCTGGGTCTTCTCGATCCGGGCGATCGCCCTCGTCTGCGCTTCGACGGCGTCGAGGAGAGAGCTCAACGTCTCCGCCGTCCTCGACTGCCCGTCGGGCTGCATCTGCTGTTCGTCCTGCTCGGTCTGCTGCTTCAGCCGCTCGAGCGCTGCGCTCATGGTCCTGCTCCTTCTTCTGTCTCTGCTCGGCATGGAAGTCGAAGAATGCCTGTGCACCCTCCGGGGTGAAGTCCGCCGAGAGCGTGCTGGTGCGCTTGCGCCGCTCGCCGCGCTTTGTCTCGTCGCGGTCGTCCTCGATGTAGAGCGTCCAGGTCTCCTCGCCGGCGCGTTTGCCCTTCTTGGCGATCGAGGTGTGCAGCCGCATCCGCAACGGGCGGCGACCGTCGTCACCGGCCTCGTTCTGCTCGGCGAGCACCGCTTCGAGGCCGGCCTTGTCGACCGACCGCGGATCCACCAGCGCAGCGGTCATCCGGTCGCCCATCTGCCGGTCGAGCGAGCCTTCGGCGAAGTCCTCGCGACGGATCTCCCAGTCGACCGGCGTGTGCTGCAACCGCGGGACCACCGACAGGCCGTGCTCGCGCATCAGCTCGTCGTTGACCGGCTGCACACCCTGCTGGTTCCCCGCCTTCCGATCGTGGAATGTCCGGAAGTTCGACAGCGCTTTGCCGGTCTTGGCGTCGTGGTTGATCACCAGGATGTGGTTGTGGGGCTGGCCGCCCTTGCCGTCGAGATGGGTGACCACCAGGCAGTCGGATCGCGGATGCATCCGCTTGGCGAGCAGGTAGCCCAGATCATTGACCTGCTGCACCTGTTCGGGGTTGTTCGGATCGAACTCCTCGGCGCTGAAGCTCTGTCTGTAGTGCAGCGCCTCGACGTCGCGCTTGGTGTTCTGCGTCAGCGCCCGGGCCCGCATCGAGAACGCACCGGGACCTCCCGGGACGTCAGCAGTGATCGCGATACCCCGGGCGTCCTCCTCGCCCCGGACGTAGCGCTCGGTGTCAGCGGCACTGGTGCTCGGACTGTAGTGCGTGGTGCTCATGAGACCGTCCGGTCCCCGAGCAGAGCGCGGACCTCGCGCAGCAGCTCGATCAGCTCGGACACGTCTGCCGACAACTCCACCGACTCACCGGATCGCGCGCGGCGGTCGAGGTCGTTGACGTTGATCGCCAGCGGACGCACCTGGGCGGCCAGCTCGCGAGCATCCGCTGACGCCTGCACACGCTCCTCGACGCCGAGCAGATGCGCAGCCACTGCGGCACTCAGCTCCTCGGAACGCGAGGTGTGCAGCGCGTCGCGGACGACCGCACGCACCCACGTGCTCGGAGCCAGTCCGAGGCGCTTCGCACGAGCACGAAGTGAGGCGAGCGTGGCCTCGTCGAAGCGAGTATCGAGCCGCCCGCCCCTGCCGCGACGACGCTTCGCGCCGTCATGCTCCGCCCGTACCCCCTCTGCAACAGCCCGATCGGTGTCCACCTGGGAATCGGGCTGCTGCTCCGGGGGTACGGATAGATGGCAAGCAGTAGGACTGTCGGACACTTCGCTGGCGCTCGTGTCCTCCAGCCCTGCTTGCGAGGGGGCTGCGCCCCCTTCGATCCCCCGGGAGAGAGGACCCGAGCCTACCTCGAGGGCGGTATCGTCAGTCGCGGTCATCGAGACCACCTCCCGCCACAGTGAACCGGTCGTCGGCGACGGTCGAGGTGTCCGAGGATTCGGCGACACCGGACGGCGTCTGCGACGACTGAGCTGTCCGAGCATCCTGGGCGATCCCTCGCTGCAGCTGCTGCAGCATCTGCTCCTCCATCAGCACCCGTCCCAGGGCTTCGACAAGCTCGGGAGTGTCCGCGCCGACAGCTTCGGCGAGGTCGACTCCGAGAGCCTGTCGGAGCATGAGCAGGTGCTCCTCGGCGGCCTTCCTCTCGGCGCGCTTCTTGGCCCGGATCTGACGATCCAGCTCGCGGCGCTGCTCTTCCATCTCGGCCACCGTCGGCTCGCTCTTTCGATTGGTCATCGTCGTCCTTCCTCTAGGTGGAACTTCTGACGCGGGTCGACATCTCCGTCCAGTCGCTCAATGCCTTTGGCCTTCGCGGCCGCGATGGACTTCTTGATCGAGAAGTTGTCCGTCGTGCCGTCGGTCCGGACGACCCAGAGGTTCGGCGTCGGCCACTCAGGTCCCGGACGCACCTCGAAGTGATCGATCGCCGGAAAACCCTTCTCCGCAGCCCGTGGATGCGCCCAGAACAGCGCCTCGACGAACAGTCGGTCCCCGCCGGTGATAGGCGTTCCATGCGGGTGGCGGTGCAGCACTCGGCTCGCGCGACGCTGTGCCTCTGCAGTCGTCTTGAACATCTCGTCGCCGATTCGGATCACGCCGCCTCCTGAAGGTCTGCGAGGGGTGCGAAGCACTCGGGATCGAACCCGGTGACGTGCTCACGCTCGAACTCCGCGACGTCCTCGTCAGACAGGAACTCGCAGGACTCGAGCGCATGCTCGCGCTCGATCTCGGCGACTTCCTCCTCTGACAGATGCGCCGGGCCGCAGTCCTCCGGACACAGCACGTAGGCGGCCTCGGTCGCGATCATGCGGTCCACATACGGCGCGATCGCGTCGAGGTCGACCTCGATCTGGCGCTCCTGCGAGGACTTCGCATGCTTCCAATAGCGCTCCGAGACCTTGGGCAGGCCGAACATCGCCAGCAGCTCCAGTCGCCACCACAAAGGCCCGTTGCCCGTGCTGCTGCGCAGCCAGGGGATGTCGATGAGCTCCTGGCGCTGAGCGATGACGACGGACTTCGCGATCCGGTCCAGCCTCTCGGCCTCGACGACATCCCCGCGCTCGTCGAGCAGTTGATAGAGACGCGCGTAGTAGTCGAGCCACTGCCCGGCGGTCCTGCGGACGGGGGAACGGGTCCAGACCTCCTCGCCGAGCTCCTCGTCCCAGACCTTCAGGCCCGCGTCGACCGACCGGCCCTTGAGCGCCTCCTCGGGAGTCCGCCAGGGCACGGTGCGCACATGCGCGACCTCGTACTGCTCACCCTCGACGACGACCATGTCCGCCGACATCCCGTCGGCCACGGGGCGGCGCTTGCGGTCGAACTCGATGACCATGAGCTTCTCGACCGTGGTCGGCTGGAAGTCCCACCTCTTCTCGATCCGGGTGAGCTCCTGCAAGGACGGGAACTGCGTGAACGAGCAGGGGATCGCGCCGTCGCGCGTGACCATCAGCCGATACATATGCTCGCGGTCCTCGGCGCTGTCCTCGACGATCCCCGAGGGCACCTTGTACCCGCCGTGGGCGAGCACCCCGGACTCCTGACGAGAGAAGTTCGCGCGCGTGGAGACGTTCAGCAGGTCGGTCTGATGGTGCTTCCGCTCCCACATATCCCGACTGCCGGAGAGCGCCTCTCGGGCGTCCCGCCACAGCCCGGCCATACCGTGGAGGTCCAGGCCGTCCAGGACGTCGAAGGGCGCGTCGGTGATGAGGCCGTCGGTGGTGTTGCTCGGGGTCGAGTACCCCAGATCGGCGAGCTGGTTCATCGTCGCCAGCAGCGCCGTCCGGGCGAGTCCTGTCGTCATCATCCCGTGGTACGGCGAGGTGATCGCCGAGCCGCCGACGGCCTCGCGCTCCTGCGCCCACGCGTCCCACCCGCGCTGGCCCATCACGCCCTGGGCGAGCTTGCCGAAGCCGCCGTTGGCGAGGAGCTTCAGGATGCCCTGCTCGAGCGACTTCTCCCCGAACTGCCGCTTGGCCTCCTTGCGGTCGCTGACCAGCTGCTGGTTCGCACCGCGCAGCATCCGCGACGGGGAGCCGTCCTCGGCACGCCGCACGCGCCCGAGGTGCCCGAGCTGGCAGAAGACCTCGGCCCCGAGCTGCAGAGCCAGCCACACCTCGGGCCCGGAGGCCCACACCCCGCGACCGGCCCCGGACGCCTGCGGGTAGACCATCGACCCGTCCAGAGGGACCGGAATCGTCGGGAAGGCGACGTCCTCCGGGAACGAGAACCTCACGAATCCGACGAACGGGGTCAACGGCGACGGCAGCATGCCGGGCGTCAGGCGCTGGTTGTTGATCGTCTCAGTGATCACCCCGTCCGGATGCAGGAAGTCGACGTCCCATAGCACGCTCTCGGAGGTCGGGTAGCACGAGATCAGGTCGTAGTCGTTCGTCAGTCGGCCGAAGTAGCCGATCTCGTTGCACCCGTTGTAGCCGCCGCGGAAGGCGTTGGCGCAGGCGTGCTGCCAGGTCGCCGCCGCCCCGTCGAGAGGGATCAGGTCCCGTTTGCGGTAGTAGTCCAGCTGCTCCTCGACCCCGACCACGGCATCGGTGGTCTCGGTGGAACGCGTGAGGCCGGCGAAGACCAGGTTGAAGTCAGACGTCGAGGCCAGTCCCTCCTCCCGCTTGATCGTCTCGCGGATCGACCGGGCCGCAGCCGTGGACAGAGTGAGCGGGAGGGCCTGGTGGTCGCCGTACAGCGCGGAGGCGTACTCCAGGGCGATCACCGCGTCGTTCGCGCCGTAGGCGAGGAACTCCTCGCGGTGCAGTCGCCGATACTCGCTCATCCGCGAGATCCAGCCGTCGGGGACCTCGAGCTTCGGGATCCCGACGACCTTGCCCAGAGTCTCCAGGCGACCGCCTTCGGCGGGCGCGTGGGCCAGCGTGTCGCGCACGGACAGCTCGATCGGACGGGAGAAGCGCCAGGTGCTGCCGGAGAGCACCATGCGCACCGGCTGCGGGGTGACCATCCCGCCGGAGGCGCTGATGACCGCCCGCAGCACGTCCGGGACCCGTCCGTCGAGCCACGCGGCCTGCCGGCCCTTGTGCCCGGGACGATCGGACACCCGCCGCCCCAGCACCTCGGACAGCAGACGCCGATCCGCGAAGGCGGAGAGGTCGGCGTGCTCATAGTGCGCCAGCAGCGTGATCGGCAGGGCCTTGGGCGCCACGCCGTCCTTCTTCGAGGACCGGAAGAGCTCGGTCGGACGGAACGTCCCGTCGACAGTCGCCACCGACCGGGAGACCCCCTTCTCGGACCATTCTTCGGGAGCCAGCGGATGCGCGTGCAGGCCCATCTGCTCGATCACGATCTTCAGTGCGCGCTCGAACGAGATCCGCATGCCCGGGAGGGCTGTCTCGGGGTCGTCGTCCAGGGGCAGGATCGTCACCAGCACCAGACGGGCCGGGTCCTCGGGATGGATCGCGGCGAACTGGTAACTGTCGATCGTCCGCGACTGCACCCCGGGGACCCCGCCGAACCCCGGTCGCGAGGTGAACTCGGTGTCGAACCCGATCACGATCGACCCGGTGTGCTCGGCCATCGCCTGGACCGAGGCGTAGCTCCCGAAGGTCGAGCCGGCGACTTGAGGGCGCGGCGTACGGTCCACGACCTTGGTCAGGACCTCGTACCGCGGGGCACGCTGCCTCGAGAGCGAAGGATCGGTGCAGTACGTCGAGACCCACCCGCCCCCGGATGCGCCGCCCTCGACCCGGCCGGAGCCGTCAGCGCGGAGGGGCGGCACGGGCGGCAACTGGGCCTGCCCAATACAGTGCTGCCGCCCCATGCTCTGACCTGGGGTTTTATCGCCTTCGGCGTGATGATTGAGGTCATCCGTCACGCTTGCATCCGCCTCGGCGGAGCCAATGGGCTGGCTGTCGTTCTCTGCTATGGTCATAGGTGGAGACCTTCCTTTCCTTCTTGTATGTGAGCCGCAAACTCAGGGGATGGGTTGGATCTGAACGACGAAAGCCCCGGTGCCCGCCGGGGCTTTCGTCATCTCTGGGTCAGCCTGCGATGAGGTCGCGCGCCCGGTTCTCGCGCGACTTCATCCAGGCATCGAGGTCCTCCGGGTCGATGCGCCACTGCGGACGCCCCGGCCCCGAGCTGAAGTCGATCGCGCGGAGCTCTCCCTTCGCGATCAGTTGCCGAACCCACCACGGCGTGATGCCGGCGAGGTCGGCGACGTCCTTGGTCGAGAGCAGTGCCGACTCCCGCTTCGCCTGTATCAAATCGTTCGTGAGTGCCATGCCACCAGACTACCAACGTTTGGTGATGGTGGCGAATATGTGTCAGTCTTTGTGGCATGATAGCGCCAACGTCTCAGATTCCAGCCGAATCTCGTCTCCTCGATGCCGCGTATCGGCGCTCCGGCCTCACCGCGGCGGACCTCGCGGCCGCCGCGGGCATCAGCGCCGGGTCGGTCCGCATCGCGCTGTCCGGTCGTCGCTACCGGAAGGACGAGGTCCAGGTCGTCGTCCCGCCCGACCAGACGCTGGCCAAGCTCGCCGGTGCGCTGGGCATCTCTGCCGAGAGCCTCCGGGAGCTCGGTCGCGAACGGGCCGCGGAGCTGGTCGCGGGTCTCGTGCCCGCCTCTGTGCCCGCCGACGAGGAGGCGGCCGCCGTCATCGCCGCGCGCCGGGCCGTCTTCGCCCAGGTCCTCGCCGTCGTCCCGACCGAGGAGCTGCAGGCCGAGATCAAGCGCCGCGGCGAGACGCTCGAGGAAGCGCATCGAGATCTCGATCGGCTCGAGGCCAACGAGGCTGCTGACGCCGAAGCAGGGTTCACCTGGTCGGACTCCAAGCAGGCCGAGCTCGACGAGGTGCGCGAACGGGTGCGTCGGCTGGAGAACGGCTGATGTCCGTCTACGACCTGTGGAAAGGATTGGGCAAGGCCGAGGTCGAGAAGCGCCGGAAGGCCGGCCGGGTCCGCTGGCAGCGTCGCTGGCGCGAGGGCGCGGGCAAGGACTCCCCGCAACGCAAGCAGTCCTACAAGGAACACCAGAAGGCCCAGGCCTACCAGGACGACGCCCGGCAGATGGGCCAGCCGAAGGCCCGGCAGCTCGCCCGGCAGTCGATCACGGTCAACACCCTGCTGGACCGGCACCTGGCGGCCAAGGCCGACAAGGCCCCGGGCACGGTCCGCGACTACCACTATCGTGCTCAAGGCGTCCGCGATCAGTTCGGCGACCGGGTCGTCTCCACGCTGGACACGACCGAGATCGAGATCTGGGCTGCACGCGAGGGCGTCGCCGCCGAGTCCCGCAAGAAGCAGGTGGAGATCCTGCGCGCAGCGATCAAGCGCGGCATCCGTGACAAGTTCATGGACTCCGACCCGACCGAGGGCATCGTCGTCTCCCTGGGCCACCGCGAGCAGCCGTCGTACTCGTCCGAACAGCTCATGGCCATCCTCGACGCGGCCTCCACACACCTCGATCGCACGCTCCTCGGGGTCCTCGGCCTCATGGGCCTGCGCCGCGGCGAGGCGCGCTCCTTGCTCGTCGGCGACCTTCGTGACGGCCACCTGTCGGTCACCAACGGCGGAGCCGGGACTGACCGCACCAAGACGCGGGCCTCGCGCCGTGTCCTCCCGGTCCCGGAGTTGGTGTTGCCCTGGCTGATCGAGCTGATCGACGATCGCCCGAAGAGTGGCTGGATGTTCCCGAGTCCGAGGAAGAAGGGCACATCGATCGCCGAGCAGTACGCGAACCAAGCCCTGACCCGTGCCGTGGCACGGGCCAACGTCGGTCGCGACGAGCCGATCCCGCGGCACACCGCTCACGCGCTCCGGCATACCTTCGCCGCGATCTCCCTGTCCGAGGCCGAGTCCGACCTGCTCAGCGTCTCGCACGCGATGGGGCACGCCAGGCCGTCGATCACTCTCGACAAGTACGGGCACCTGTCCAGGAAAGGGCTGGCTCCGCTCATGGAGAAGATCGACGCCCTCGTCGCCCCGCACTCCGAGACCGCGTGATGCTCTGCTTGAGACTGCACGCGGACTCTCGCTCGGGTTTGCCGCAAGCGTGGTCATGCGGTACTCTCATACCAACATTCGGACCCACCCGGTTCAACCCGGGTGGGTTCTTCGTATCCAGGGGTAGTTGATGAAGGACTGGATCGACCTCGACGCCCAGTTGCAGAAGCACATCGGCCGTGGGCTCGACATGTCGGGCGCGACCGATCGAGAGTTCAAGCTCTTCCTATATTCGAGCAACTACTACAGGGTCAGCGGCTACGGGCGTTGCTTCTATGAGCCGGGGACTGATCACTACACCGCCGGCACCACTGCGGGTCAGCTCATGGACGTCTACGACCTGGACCGTCGGGTGCGGAACCTCGTGCTCGACGGCATCGGCGTCGTGGAGCCGACGATTCGCAGCAGGGTCGCGTATCACGTCTCGAAGGCGGTTGGCGGAGACGGGTACCTCGCCGAGGACCTGTACCTCCCGCTGGACACCGAACCGGACCCAGCAGACAAGCGTCGTCCCGCGCAGATCAAGAACCGGGACAAGGTGCTGGACGCCTTCGCCGAGCTCCAGACGCGCGACGAGATCTTCATCCAGCACCATATCGCCAAGGGCGAGGCCGTGCCCTTCTGGGCAGCGATCGAAGTCGTGTCCATCGGGACCTTCTCCCGGTTCCTGCGCGCACTGCGGGACAAGAGCGTCCTCGCTCCGGTCGCGAAGTCGGTCGGCATCGACGACGAGCCCAAGCTCCTCCAGGCCGTCCAGAATCTCGCGTTCCTGCGGAACATCGCTGCGCACCATGGCCGCCTGTGGAACCGGAGGTTCGAGGCGCACGTGACACTGCCGGGTGTCGCGCTTCGAGTGAAGCGACAGTATCTCTCGCCGAAGACTCCGGCAGCGGCGCTCACACTGCTCGCCGGCCTCGTCGATCAGATCGAGGGCGATGATGGCTACTCGTCCGCGCTGCTGGACGTCGTCCACTCCGCCCCGGCATTCGTGGAGGGGTTCTACAAGCCGATCCTCTGACCAAGTGCGCCCCAGGTGCGCCCTGACTAGTGGATCAAGCCGTCTGACAAGGCACGATGATGCGCTCCGTCCTGCTTTGCAAGCAGAGGGTTAGGGGTTCGAGTCCCCTTACCTCCACTCGAGTAGTTTTGAGACAGCACTCGTAGAACGAAGGCTCCGAACCGATTGCGGTTCGGAGCCTTCGTCGTCTGCGCCGGCTATGAGCGGTACCGAAGGGTCGGCAGAGAACGCCGGCTCATCGGTCATGGAACGTGTCATCGTCGATGTCCGGAAGGCACTGCTAGAGTCGACGCGTGACATCGCAACGTTGGCAGGACATCATGGAATGGCCGCTCATCACCACGGCGGTGATCTTTCTCGCCGCGTACAGCTGGCAGGTCATCGGAGAGCCGACCGGGCGAGCCGGAGACATCGCCTACGGGATAGTGTTCGCCTCCTGGCTCGTCTTCATCGTCGACTACGCCGTCAATCTCATCCTCGCGCAGCGACGGTGGGAGTGGTTCGTCCATCACCTCTTCGAACTCGTCGTCATCGTCCTCCCGCTGCTGCGTCCCCTGCGCGTGCTCAGAGCGATCACCGTTCTGCACGTTCTCAATCGGACGATCGGGACTGCGGTTCGGGGCCGGATCCTCATCTACACCGCCTCGGCGTCGGCGCTGCTCGTCTATGCCGCCTCGCTGGCCGTGCTCGATGCCGAACGGCACACGGACTCTGCGATCAACACGATGGGAGACGCCATCTGGTGGTCGTTCGTGACCATCACGACTGTCGGCTACGGCGATATGACACCTGTCACCGGAGTGGGAAGGACGCTGGCGGTGTGCCTCATGCTCGGAGGCATCGCGCTGCTCGGTGTCGTCACGGGAACGCTCGCCTCATGGATCGTTGAGAAGGTCTCGACGAACGTCGACGAGAACCAAGCGGCGACGGTCGCCCACGTTCGCCGACTCGAGGACAGGATCAGCGAACTCACCCGCAGTCTCGACGCTGTCGCCGAGCAGATCGGCGGCGAATCGACAGCAACCAGACATTCGGAGGAGATGAGGACCGGACGGTGGACAGAATAGGGTTCTCCCCACTGTCGGCGCGAAACGGGAATACGTTAGTCTGAGATGCTGTTGACACTTTCGTCTGCGCGTCGATTCGGCATCTGCGTGCGACTTCCGCCCACGCCCCGGGACCCTCAGACACATCCGAACGGAGCACCGTCTTGTCCAGCGACAGCTCACCCGCACACGCGCAGACACAGCATAACGACACGATCGACCCCGCCGGTATGAAGGTCATCTGGCTGCTGCTGGTGGCTGCCTTCGTAGCCATTCTCAATGAGACGACGATGGCCATCGCCATCCCCGAGCTCAACAAGGCCCTCGGCATCCCTCCGGAGCTCGGCCAGTGGCTGACCAGCGCGTTCATGCTCACCATGGCCGTCGTCATCCCGACGACCGGTTTCCTCCTCCAGCGCTTCACCACGCGTCAGATCTTCTTGGCCGCGATGATCCTGTTCTCCACCGGCACGCTCATCTGCCTCGTCTCGCAGGGGTTCGTCCTGCTTCTCATCGGACGCATCGTCCAAGCCGCGGGAACCGGTATCATGATGCCGCTGCTGATGACCACGATGATGAACGTCGTCCCGGCACACTCACGGGGTCGGATGATGGGACGGGTCGGTCTCGTCATCTCTCTGGCCCCGGCCATCGGACCGACGATGTCCGGCATCGTCCTCGATTCGCTCGGCTGGCGCTGGCTCTTCGGAATCATCCTGCCCATCGCGCTCATCGCACTGGCACTCGGCGCGAAGTGGATGACCAACCTCGGCGAGTCGACTCACGCCCCCATCGACATCGTCTCCATCATCCTGTCCGTGTTCGCCTTCGGCGGCATAGTCTACGGCCTCAGCCGGTTCGGCGGCGGCCACGGCGGTGAGGCAGGCGGCGGATCGACGAGCACCCTGGCATGGGCGACGATCGGCGGCGGAGTCGTCTTCCTCGCCCTCTTCGTGTGGCGCCAACTGGTGCTGCAGAAGGGCGACCGCGCCCTGCTCGACCTGCGCGTGTTCAACTCGCGCAACTACGTCTTCTCGGTCATCATCATGGCCATCGTCGCACTGTCGATGTTCGGCACCTTCTCTCTGCTGCCCCTGTACCTGCAGAGCGTCGTCGGCCTCGGCGCCACCCAGTCGGGTCTCGTGCTCCTGCCGGGGTCGGTGCTCATGGGCCTGCTCGGCCCTGTGATGGGTCGGATCTATGACGCTCGCGGACCCAAGACGCTGCTCGTTCCCGGCACGATCATGATCGCGTCCTCGATGTTCGCGTACTCGACGGCCGGGGTGGGCACGCCGATCTGGCTGCTCATCATCATCCAGATCGTCATGTCCCTGGGCCTGGCGGGTTCGTTCACTCCGCTCTTCTCCGCGTCACTGGGGTCGTTGGACCGTCACCTGTACTCGCACGGTTCGGCCGCGCTCAACACCCTGCAGCAGGTTGCGGGAGCCGCCGGTACCGCGCTGCTCATCTCGATCTACTCCGCTGCATTGCACGCCGGCCAGGCCGACGGCAAGTCCGTCCCCGAGGCGGGAGCCCCCGGCGGCCACGCCGCGTTCCTGCTGGCGACGGTCATCGCGATCGTCCCCGTCGTCCTCGCGTTCTTCATCCGCAAGCCAGAGGATCAGGAAGACTATCTCGCCGAGGTGGTCGAACCAACCGAGGCCAGCCCCGCCGAATGACGGTCGGCCCATGACAGCGGCCGACTGAGGCACATCGAACCCCTCGTTCCGAAATTCCCGGAACGAGGGGTTCTGTCGTCGGGCGCCTAGGTGAACGGGGGTCCCGACCTTGGTACGGTGGCCTCGTGACCTCCTCTGTGCCCTCAGATCCGACATCCTCGACCGAGATCCAGTCGGACGTGAGGGTCCGCGGTGCCAGGGAACACAACCTGCGCAACGTCGATCTCACCGTGCCTCGGGATGCGCTCGTCGTCTTCACCGGAGTGTCCGGATCGGGCAAGTCCTCCCTGGCCTTCGGCACCCTCTTTGCCGAGTCCCAACGCCGCTACCTCGAATCCGTGGCACCGTATGCCCGCAGGCTCATCGACCAGGCAGGGGTCCCCGACGTCGATTCGATCACCGGAATGCCGCCGGCCGTCGCCCTGCAGCAGCAGCGCGGCGGGCGCAGCGCACGTTCGAGCGTCGGCAGCGTCACCACGGTGTCCAGCCTCGTGCGCATGCTCTACTCACGGGCGGGACAGTACCCGGAGGGGCAGTCGATGCTGTTGGCCGAGGATTTTTCGACGAACACCGTCGAAGGTGCCTGCCCGGAATGCCACGGAATCGGCCGCGTTTACGAGGTGCCCGAGGACAAGATGGTCCCGGATCCGACGCTGACGATCCGGGAGCGCGCCATCGCTGCTTGGCCGACCGCCTGGCACGGTCACCAGCTGCGCGATACCGCCGTGGCCCTCGGCTTCGATGTCGACGTCCCGTGGCAGGACCTGCCGAAGGCCGACCGCGACTGGCTCCTCTACACGGAAGAGACTCCGCACCTTCCCGTCCACTCCCGGCTGACGCTGGACGAGGCGCGCGAAGCGATCGCTGCTGGTGCTGAACCGACCTATTCAGGGACCTTCGTCGGAGCTCGGAAGTACGTGCTCGATACGTTTGCGAACACGAAGAGTGCCGCGATGAAGCGGCGGGTCTCCGAGTTCCTCACCGTTGCGCCCTGCCCGATCTGCCAGGGAAAGAAGCTCAGACCCGAGGCACTGTCAGTGACGATCGCCGGTCTCGATATCGCCGAATTCTCCGCCCTGCCGCTGCATGAACTCATGCAGATCCTCAGCGATGCCGTCGCGGAGTCGAGAACATCCATGGACGCGGGCGATCACGCGCCGTCGTCACCTGGGCGCCAGTCTGCCGCCGAGGATCACTCCTCCGTTGACGATCATCCCTCGGCGGAGAAGCTCGTCGCGTTCGTCCGCCTCGGCGAGGGCCTCATCGACCGATTGAAGCCCATCAGCGATCTCGGGCTCGGGTACCTCTCGCTCGATCGGACCACGCCGACGCTCTCCGGTGGAGAGCTGCAGCGACTGCGGCTGGCCACACAGCTGACCTCCGACCTCTTCGGGGTCGTCTATGTGCTCGACGAACCCTCGGCCGGTCTCCACCCGCAGGACGTCGATGCACTCATGGGCATCCTCGACGGACTGAAGGCGCGGGGCAACAGTCTCTTCGTCGTCGAACATTCGGTCGACATCATGCGCCATGCCGACTGGCTCGTCGACCTCGGGCCCGGTGCCGGCGAACGCGGCGGAGACGTCCTCTACAGCGGACCTACGGCCGGACTTGCCGAGATCGACGAATCCGTGACCAGGGGCTATGTCTTCGGCGGACGCAGACTCGAACCCCACGAACCCCGACAGCCGCGAGGCTGGATGCACCTTGAGAACATTCGCCGCAACAACCTCCTTGACATCAGCCTCGATCTGCCGCTGGGCTCGCTGACCGCCGTGACCGGAGTATCGGGATCGGGCAAGTCCAGCCTCGTCAGCCAAGTGCTCCCGGCCGTCGTCGGCGACCGACTGGGCACCGCCACCACTGCTGACGAACCAACGTCCGATGACGACGGGCTGCTGCTCACCGACGAACCCGAGGAACTAGAGGGCACAGTCACCGGGGAACTCACAGGGATCCGAAGGGTGGTGAGCATCGATCAGAGGCCCATCGGTCGCACGCCCCGGTCCAACGTCGCCACCTATACGGGTCTGTTCGATCATGTGCGCCGCCGCTTCGCCGAAACCCCCGAGGCCCGGGAACGCGGATACAAACCCGGCCGTTTCTCGTTCAACGTCGCCGGTGGACGTTGCCCCACCTGCGAGGGTGAAGGATCTGTCATGGTCGAGCTGCTGTTCCTGCCCTCGGTCTACACCGAGTGCCCCGACTGCCACGGCACCCGCTTCCAGTCGAGCACCCTGGAGATCCTGTGGCGCGGACGCACCATCGCCGAGGTGCTGGCCATGAGCGTCGAGGAAGCCCACGACTTCTTCACCGGCGAATTCGACATCATGCGCTCCCTGACCGCCCTCATCGACGTCGGCCTCGGCTACCTGCGCCTCGGCCAACCCGCCACCGAGCTCTCCGGCGGTGAGGCGCAGCGGGTCAAACTCGCCAGCGAGCTCCAGCGCTCCCAGCGCGGTGACACCCTCTACGTCCTCGACGAACCCACCTCCGGACTGCATTGTGCGGATGCCGACCGGCTCGTCGCACACCTGCAGACCCTCGTCGACGCCGGCAACACGGTCATCATGGTCGAACTCGATATGCGCGTCGTGGCCGTCGCCGACCACGTCGTCGAACTCGGCCCCGGCGCCGGTGACGACGGCGGTCGGGTCGTGGCGACCGGCACCCCCGCCGACATCGTCGATGCCGGAGCGGGCCCCTCCGCGAAATACCTCGCCGCGGCACTCTCCGAACTCCGGTGATCTGAGGCACACGACTTCATCTCAGCGGGCCGTGAGATCCCCAGAAACAAGCGGATCCCGGGGCCTGACGGAATTGTTGGAGGCGTCTAAGTCTCAGTTGTGCGTAGACACACCCGATTCGCGGCGGGAAGTCTTGAACCATGCCCACAGCAATCCTTCGCCGTATCGCGATCTGCCTCGTCATCGCCGCACCCGCCGTGGTGCTTCGCAACACCGGTGTCGAACTCGCCCCGGTTCTCGAGCTGCTCGCGTTCGGCGCCGCAATCGTCGCGGCCGCCTTCCCGCTGGCCTGGGCAGCCGAGGCGGCGCAGAAGGACATCTCGGGCGCGCTCGCGATC
>OMJG01001126.1_pt1 | contig 16567 bp, 15 predicted proteins | sample 1646431 | NCBI WGS metagenome assembly OMJG01 (sample SAMN03771674, study PRJEB25209) | food metagenome | isolation source: Cotija cheese | place: Mexico:Jalisco,Michoacan | collected 2011-12-12
CTTTATGGGTTTTTGTGTCCACTAGTGTTCGGTTATATTTTACAATCTGCCTTATTAAAAAAGTCCTACCAATTTTTTTGTATTATTGTAAAAAATTCTTTATACCATAAGCCACGCCATCTTCATCGTTATTCTTCGTAATGTACTTGCCATATTCTTTCACACCATCTAAGGCATTATCCATGACGACTGGCGTTCCGACCATTTCTAACATCGATAAATCGTTGAATCCGTCTCCAAAAGCCGCCATATCCATTTTAAGCAATTTTTCTAAGTCCTGAATATATTTGATGCCACGTGATTTCTGAGCCAAGTGACTAGTAATCTCGAGGTAATACTCGCCTGATTGTTTAATACTCATATCTCCAGAATTAATTGATTCCACTTTTTCAATCAACTGTTTCATTTCAATAGCATCAAAAGATATCATCATGATTTTAAAAACTTTAATATCAGGCTGTTTTAACAAAGAAACATAATCGACTAATTTAGGCGTTTGCCCACCCATTTTTTGTTCATATTTGACGCCTTTATCGAATTTATCAATATACCAGGTGTCAATATCGTAAAAACTACGACTTACTTTGGGAAAGTGTTCGTCAACTAAAGCAATTACTTTCTTTAAACTATCAATATTCAATGTATGCTCACTGAGTATTTTCAAGTCTTGATCTTGTTTTTGAAAAATCAGACCACCATTGAAACCAATTTGTGGCTCTTTCAAGTCAAGTTTATCAATGACTTCGGTCATTTCCATTGGCGAACGAGCCGAAACTAATGTAAACGGAATCTGACTTTCTTTAATAGTTTGGACGTTAGTTTCACTAATTTTACAGTCACTTTGTAAAAGAGTCCCATCCATGTCAGAAAAAATATGTTTGATCAAAATCATCCCTCCTGAATTGAGTTATCTCTCATTATAATGAAAGCGAATACATTTTTCTACAAAAAAACAGCCAATCAACTGATTAGCTGTTTGATTATGACGCAAATGATGTTGCAATACTACCGATAACAATCAAAACGATCCCTAAGATCGTAAAAGTCAATTCACGATGACTTTTGTGTTCGTGTAAGACGATAATCCCACCAAATGTACCAATCACAACGTTTAATTGTGTCCAGATAAAGGCAGAAGTATTACCGTTGGCTTTAGCTGAGAAAATATAAGCAAAAGCAGCGATTCCCCAAGCAATACCAGCAATAATATTTTGATATTGTTGTTTTTGTTTGAATGAACTACGGTCTGTAAACAAGGCATAGATAATCGCACCTAATAAAATACCTAACATTTCAGGCAAGAAAATTCCGGTACTACTTTCATTCTTAACGATTGACATATTTGGAAATGATGAATAAATCCAAAAACCTACCGTCGTGCATAGAAGGAATAAAGCATCCTTTACTTCCATCTTTTGAGAGGTTGAACTATCAGTAACTGATGTTAACAAAGCACCGACAACAACGATCAATAAAGCAGCGATTCCGATAACTTTGGCATGGGCACTATTCCAATCACCAAAAATCAACATCCCAATGATTGAATTACCAACTAGTTGAAAAACTGTTGATAAGGGAACCGTACCAGATACACCGATACGCTTGAAAGAAATGAATTGACCAATCTGACCAATTGTCCATAAGGCTCCACATAAAACAGAGAACCAAAAGGCTTGAGCACTAACACTTGGTTGAGTAACTAAGTAAGAAATCAATCCAACAATAGTTGCTCCAGCACCAATACCAAACATTTGGTTAACTGGAGAACCACCAACTTTTCCAGTAATGATTGGCATAAAACCCCAACCTAAGGCTGGTATTAAAGCGATTAAAATATTCATAGCAAACTCCTTTTCAGCAAACGAATATTAGTAATAATTATTTTTTTAACGTGGCATATATTTCATATATAAGGAACTGTGTTTCTCATCATACAATATCTATTACTCAGACAAAAAATGAACATTATTACGAACAAATTTAGCTAAATGAGTCCATTTGGCATCAAAAAAATTGCATAACTCATCTAGACCATTTAAATAGTTTACAACAATATTTGAAAAAAGAAAGCATTTTCTCTCAAAAAAGCAAAAAAATGAAAGTGCATTCAAAGCCGTCCTTAGGCTAGCAAGCACTTCCAAATATTTTTAAAAATTAATAATTTTGTATTTAATCAGCATTAATAATGTGGACGATTATTATTTATAATATTTAATTTGTCGTCAAAATCATAAATCAATGGAGTGCCATTGGCGACTTCTACCCCATCGATATCTTTATCACTGATACCTTCAATATATTTAATCAAGGCTCTGATCGTACTTCCATGAGCTACAATCAATTGATTTTTCCCATCTAAGAGTCCTGGTGCCACATGATCGACATAATAAGGAACTATCCGTTGATAAGCTTCATAAAGACTTTCTGCGACTGGCATCATGTGTTGATCAAAATATTTATAGGGACCAGTGGTTGGATCTGGCTTACTTAGAGCTGGTGGAACTGAATAAAAACTTCTCCGCCATAAGTGAACTTGTTCCAAACCGTATTCTTTTCTCGTATCATCTTTATTGAGTCCTCTTAAAGCTCCATAGTGACGTTCATTTAAGCGCCAAGTCTTAGTTATTGGCACATAATTAAGTTTTAAATCATCTTGAATAATGTAGGCTGTCTTAATAGCACGCCGTAAAACTGATGTATGTACGTGATCAAAATAAAAACCTTTGAGCTTTTTAGCAGCTTCATGTGCTTGCATTACACCTTCGTGCGTTAAATCAACATCATTCCACCCCGTATATTGATTCAAAGCATTAGCAATACTCTCTCCATGTCTTACCATGACAAGTTTTACCATATTATGACATTCCCAACTTTCATATAAAATTACCTTTTAATCTTAGCACAGTTTGGTTTTTAAATTAATCAATCAACGAATTATCAAGGCCTCTAGAACACTCTGCCTGCAAAGTTACGTGAGTAATATTAAATTTTTCAAGCAATAATTTATCCACTTGATCATACAAACTATCCAATTCTTTCATATTGCAATTTTTCAAAACATTAATATGAGCATCGAGCATGATATGATTTTCATCGATCATCCAGACATGCATGTGATGAACCCTGACTATTTCTGGGACGGTCATAATTTCTGCTTCAACTGCTGTCAAATCGATTTTGGGACTAGCCTCCATAAGGATGTTGATAGTCTCTGAAACAACTGTATAAGCTTCTTTTAAGAGCCAAATGGCAATGAGTATGGTAATGACAGGATCGACCCAATTCCAATTGAATAAAATAACAAAAACGGATGCAACGAAGACACCTACTGAAGACAATGTGTCTGTTAACATATGTAAAAAGGTCGCTTTAATATTCAGATTATGCTTTGATCCAGACATTAACATCAACATTGAAACTAAATTAGCCAATAGGCCAATGACCGACACGATCATCATCAATTTGCCGTCAATGTGTTGGGGTTGATTCAGACGTTTAAAGGACTCAAAGACCATCATAATTGTAATAATAACTAAAATAAGTGAATTTACAAAAGCTGCTAAAATTTCCGCTCTTTTATATCCAAAAGTCTTCTTCGCATTATTTTTTCTTTGTCCAATCACGTTGGCAACATACGAAATGACAATAGATAAAGAGTCTTCTAAATTATGAAAGGCATCAGAAACTAAGCCTAGACTTCCTGAAACAAAGCCACCAACAAATTCAGTAATCGTAATAATGATATTCAAGGCTGTGACATAGAAGAAACGTTTGCCAGTTATTTTTTCATGTTCCATATTTTCTGCCTCCTTATCTATCATAGCTAATTATTATAAAAATGTATAAAAAAGACGAGGTTTTTCAAAACCTCGCCTTCTTAATTATATTATCCTTCTATTTCGTTGTTAGCTTAGCAACAACTTTAATGGGATGAGCTACATCAATAATATCAGAAAATCTATTGGTAATATATTCTCTCATACCGTCACGTGCTTCCTTCTTGGAAGTATTGTGGCAAATGCGCTTCTCAGCAATTGTTTGGCCTTCTTTGCTCAAAAAATTACAAGTAACTTCATAATCGCCATGATTACCAAAAAACAACATCATTGTGACCCCCTTCTATGCAAAATAACTATCTCATTAACTTCGACCAGATATTTATACCACTTTTCAAATAGCACTTCAACACTCTATGTAAAAATTGTATTGTTTAAAAAAAACTAAGCATATTTTTGATAATTAATTCCTAAGAGTTAATTATGATATTATAAAGCTAACGATTTATTCACAGGGGAGTATCACTATGAAAAGGGAAAACAACAATAATAGATCTCGGATGACTCGTGAAGCATTTCGACGCAGAAAACAACCATTTTATAAAAAGAAATCATTCTTGATTCCAATTATTTTAGTCTTAATTATAATAATTGGCTTATTTATCATTTGGAGAACTAACTCTTCTAATAATAGCAATCATGATAATACCGAACAGTCTACTCACAAGATTGAGAAGGTTAAACCAAAAAAAGCTACTAAAAAGAAAAAAACTACTAAAAAAGCTAATAAAGCTGAAAAAGTAACTAAAGAACAGCCTGAACAAAAAGTTCAAAAGCAAGAAGAACCTAAGCAACAGCCTGCTCAGATCAAAAATGCTGGAACCTACAATGATTTAGTTTATGACACTGATTGGTACACTTTTAAAATCTCTAACGAAGTAAAATTAATCAAAGATGCTAATGGGGATGCTGCTTTGATGGTCAAATACAATTACACTAACAAGACTAACAACAACGAGATTCCCCAAAAAGTTCAAAGCAATGCCATCATGCTCAAACAAAACGATCAACAATTAAGTCCTACTACTGCCACCGGCGATAACGCCAATTTGATCAATTCCACTAACAACGGTCAAGTCCTGCCGGGTAAAAGTTTCGATGGCGCCCTATTAGTGAAGGTCAACGATACTACTTCTGAGGTCACAATGTACTTCAAGAATATTCAAACTAACGCTTGGTTAGATAGCACTCAACCACTTAAATTAGACTAAAAAAGCTGACCAAAATCAGCTTTTTTTTATTTCAAAATTTTGTAATTGAATATACGAGATAAACAGGGCTATGCCTAAGAAAACGACCATGACATACAAACTAGCCATATTAAAACTAGTCTGAGAAGCCTGTTTCATCAATTTATCGGAGAACATTGGGAACATGTCTCGAAATGCATGCAAAGCGATGACAATCGATAAATTACGGGTTTTGACGTAAATCGTTCCAAACAAAATTCCAATCGCTGCCGCAAAAATCATTTGAGCGGAAACATAGCCAAGTGGCAAAGCCTTTAAATTTGTAATATGAATCAAACCAAATAAAATACTCGAACCGATTACGGCGCCAAATGCATTATTGTGATTAGCTTTTAAAAATAGACTGATCAATAAGCCTCTGAAAATATACTCTTCAGCTAAACCAACTAATAAACAAATCAAAATCACTTGAAACTTAACTCGAAAGTCATTTACTAATAAAACTGGTGAATTCAAAAAGGCCACGATAATCAACGCCGGAAATGCAGTCGATAACTGTGCTAGTCCATTTTTTCGATTGAACCAAAAGACTTTCTCTTGGAAATATTGTCGATTTAATAAATAAGCGACCAAGAAAACTACCAAGTCTGCTAATGCTTGAGCAAAACTGTTAACTGACTGTTTACTCAAAATTAAACCAATAATCGTCAAAGTAATAGGAAAAATCAAACTGGCAATGATTATCTTTGTAATATTATTTTTGAATAATTTCATATAAACTCCCTTAAATTTCTTTTGAATAAATTATATAGAAAAACAGCTTGACATGAAACGCGTTCTATAAAGTATTCTTTGATTGTTGAAATACTTGTTCTGCATGAAAACACTGTTATCTTCCTTGTAGAGCTTACCCTTTAAAGCCGTATTTCAAAAATTTGTTTGTTTAAAAAAGACGAGCATCCCGAATGGATCACTCGCCTTTTTACATTTTTGAATTCAAAAAACTAATTAATCTTTTTAATTCATCCGCAGAAACGGGAAGATTATCACTAGTCCACGCACAATGTAAACAAACTTTTTTGTTAACGGTACTAATAATCAAGTAATGCGTTTTCCGAGCTAGTGGATTATTTAATTTACCACCATCGGGAACTTGTGTATTCATAATATTTTCCCCATCAACAATCGCGAAACTTTTAATTTGCTCAAAAGGAATTCTCTTTAATTGTCTACTCATTGGTAAAAAAATCGCCAGTAGCTGCTTTGACCAAGTGTCATAATCGGAATAATAAATCCCTGTTTTATCGATACTCCAATAATCATAAAACTTCTCTAGTGACCTAGGAAAAATCACTAAATTATCTATCCCAAAGACTAAAATCCCAATTATTAAAGCAAAAATCGGTACCATCGGGAAAATAGTGTAGACAATAATTGCTACGACGCTACCAAAAAAAATACTGATCAACAATGGTTCAAAACTGATTTTTCTTTCAAAACTCAATTCTCTATCCATTTTAATCACCCAGATTGTCTTTTTACTATCTATAAAGTAAGACAACCTAATCATTTTTTCCAAAAATAAGTTTCAATTTGTTAAAAAATATACTTTTTGGCACTAAAAAAGAACACTATAAGAATCCAATACCGAAATTCTCAAAGTGATCTTCTCTAGTTTTATTTCTTTTTATTTTTTTTCTTCTTATTAGGATTGGGCTTGAAAGCTCGCGCCACAACTTGGAAGAAACTCAACGAACGTACAATACGGTCCGGTTCGATGTAGACCCTAATTGCACGCAAAACTTTTTTCGGATCACGTGAAGAAAATGAGAAAGTTCCATTCTTCTTAGTTTGAAGTGCAAAACGTGGTATCCATTTGCCACCAAACATAATTGAAGCGATAACTAGATCCACTTCACTCCAAGGAATTTGAATGTAATTATTAACGTCACGGTCATCATAAAATTCAAATCCTTTGTCCCCAATCATGATTTTGCCATAATCGGTCATTCCCAAATGCGAGGTAGCTTTTTCAACTAGATCTGCTTTCGTATTGATTGATTCAACCATCTAAAATCTACTCCTTTAACTTCCTGAATCGTATTATACGTCTGAACTTATTTATTATCAAAAAAGGGGCTGAACTCCAAAGAGTTCACCCCAAAATGAAAGTTTCGAATTATTACATAATGTGAAGTACGTGTAGGACAACACCGACAACGAACAAGCCAAGAATAATAACGATTGGTGAAACTTTCTTCTTTAGTAACCACATACAGAATAATGTTAGAAGCAAAGCAGCTAAACCAGGGATCAATTGATCCAAGTTATCTTGCAATGTTGTTACTTTAGTTGATGTCAATGAAAGACCAGCTTTTTGTTGAATCAAAGCTTCCTTGATTCCTTGAGCACCTGAAGGTAGATGTGCCCAGTCAATGTATGCACCTTTATCTAGTTTTACATTTGAAACTGTTGGTGTGAACTTAACAGTAACCCAACGGTTGATCAATGAACCTAGAATAAACATACCTAGAATTGAAGCACCCTTTGTGATGTCTTGTAGAACACCACCAGAAACGTCTTCTGTAATCTTTGAACCGGCTTTGTAACCTAGTTCTTGTGTATACCACATGAAAGCCATACGAATAGCATTCCATGCAACGAAGTAAATGATTGGTCCAAGAATATTACCAGTCATAGCAAGTGAAGCAGCTAAGGCACCAATAATTGGCTTAACAGTAAACCAGAACACAGGATCACCGATACCAGCTAGAGGACCCATCATACCAACTTTAACACCTTGAATAGTAACGTCATCGATTGGAGCACCATTAGCACGTTCTTCTTCCAAAGCCATAGTAACACCTAAAATAGGTGAAGCTAAGTATGGGTGTGTGTTAAAGAATTCCATGTGACGTTTCAAAGCAGAAGCACGGTCTTCTTTTGTCTTATATAATTTCTTTAGTACTGGGATTAATGAGTAAGCCCAGCCACCATTTTGCATACGTTCATAGTTCCATGAACCTTGAAGGAATGTTGAACGCCACCAAACAGCGATTCTATCTCTTTTTGATACTTTAACTTGATCTGCCATTTTTATGAGTTCCTCCCTCTTAGTAGTTATCTATGATGTCGCCGACTGGATCACCTGTATTGGAGTTTCCTCCACCACCATTTGATGAACCGCCATTACCACCTGATTTAGATAATTTCAAGTAGATGAGCGCCATAGAAATACCGATAGCACCAAGACCGATAAGTGTTAATTCTGTAACTGTAGCAAGTACGAAACCAATAGCAAAGAATGGCCATACTTCACGACTAGCCATCATATTGATAACCATAGCGTAACCAACAGCAACAACCATACCACCACCGATTGACAAACCATCTGTCAACCATGTAGGCATAGCATCTAGCAATGCTTTCACAGGACCAGCACCAATAGCAAGAATCAATGCAGCAGGGATAGCGATACGTAGACCTTGCATACAGATAGAAACATATTGCCAGAAATCAATTTTTCTAAAACTACCTTCTTCGGCAGCTTTATCCATGATGTGAACAATACCAGTTGCAAGAGTACGAACAAGGATTGTTAGTAGTAAACCAGCAACAGCCAAAGGAACAGCGATAGCAATAGCTGAACCAACACCAGCTTGACCTTTACCACCAAGAACTAAAATAATAGCTGAAGCAACGGCTGCCAAAGCAGCATCAGGTGCTACGGCAGCACCGATATTAGCCCAACCTAAGGCGATCATTTGTAGTGAACCACCAAGGATAAGGCAAGGTAACAAGTTACCTGTAACTAAGCCGATTAAAGTACATGCGATAACTGGTTGGTGAAAATGGAATTCATCCAAAATACCTTCCATACCAGCTAGGAATGATACTAAAACGACAAGAATAATCTGAATAGCATTTAATTGCATGATTATTAATCCTCCGTTTTATTTCTTAAATATAAATTAATTAATTTTTGTTCAACTCATCTTGAGCTTTCTTCAAGATATTATCGAGGTTATCGCCAGAGTCTGTAGGAACTTTACGAACATCAAATTTGATGCCTTCTTTTTCCATAGCCTTGAATGTATCGATATCATCTTGACCGAAAGCCAAAACTTTATTAGGTTGAACTTTACCAACTGAGTGCGCCATTGAACCGACGTTAACTGTTTCCAATGGAACTCCTCCGTCAATAGCTCTCTTAACATCTTGTGGTGTTTCGAAAAGCAATAGTGCACGTTCGCCACCAAAGTGTTTATCATCTTTGGCAATCTTGATCATTTGATCAATTGGAATAACGTGTGCGTGAATACCAACTGGGGCAGCTTGCATAATCAATTGTTTACGCAAATCATCCTTAGCAACATTATCTGAAACGACAATGATACGTGTTGGTGCAACTGACTTAGACCATGCAGTAGCAACTTGACCATGCAATAGACGTGAGTCGATACGTGCCAAAACATACTTCATCTTACCAGGTTTACCACCTGAGACAGCTTGTTGTTTTGGAGCAGCCTTAGCTTCTTTAGGTTGTAGAGATTCCGGACGAACCTTAACACCTTCCTTGGCTGTTTCAATGATGTGTGCAGCAATTTCATGTGCAGAATTCATTGACATACGTGAAGCATAAGCTTCAATCAACATAGGTAAGTTTAGACCAGCAACGATAGCCCACTTATCCTTATGTGCTTCGAACAAACCATTTACTTGGTTAAAAGGTGTTCCTCCCCAAAGATCAACTAAGAACAAAACTTGTTCTTGATCTTCAAGAGCCGAAACAGCTTTTTCCAATTTTGCTTTAAGGTCATCAGGCCCCATGCTTGGTTGCAATGTAACGGATTGAACATCTTTTTGTTCACCGAAAATCATTGAACCAGACATCTTGATACCGTCGGCAAAGTCACCATGGCTTGCAATAACAATTCCAACCATGTTTAATCCTCCTTTATTTTTATGTCATTAAAGCGCTTACTTTAACCACCTAGTGATAGCCGAAGTGACAAAAAAATAGAATAATTTCTAAATAAACCGCTTTAATAGAGCTCACCCTTCATGTGAACCCTTACATAATATCATTTTTTCAGAAAAAAAACAGCCTTTTTAACAAAAATAAGCAAATAAAAACAAATTTAAACTTTTCTTATAAAATTAACAATATAGTTTTTAGCTTTTTGGTCCTTAATTTAAAGCTATTAAATCAAGTTATTTGAAAAATAGGTATTAAATGGTCAAAACCAATTCAAATTTCTGAGGAATATTTTTAGAAGATCTGTACTGTTTGAAAATCTTTCCATCTTTTCAGCATTTTCATGATTTTATGGGTCTATACCCTTTTATATCAGCATTTTCAAGTTGGTTTATAAAGTGTATTTTTTTCGATTCAAGATTCTTCACATGTTTTTTATACGTAACATGATGTAGACTATACCTTTTATTTTTTAGTAAATACATTTCTCCATTTTTTGTGAACGATATTTCGTTATTTTTCCTAAATAAAAAAGAACCCCATTATATGCAGTATGGATAACTACAATTCCAATAAGGTTCTTTTGTGTTTTTTGAATAATTAAGCTAAATCTTAGAAATAATTACTTATCTAAAGGTGTCATTTCGATTAATTTACCCGTCAAACCAACTTCAACGCCGATAGCAATCTTATCTTTACGACTAGGATCGACTAATTGGAACTTGTTTTGTTTAACGATTCGTTTGTTATCACTCTTAAAGTCAGCAGGTAATTCTTCATTTGAACCTTTAATCAAAATAACAATAATTGAGAATCCTGAGTCATGAACCTTGATTGGTGCGTAATGCAGAGTCGTACTATAAAATTCTACAACTGTCCCCGCAGGAACAAAGAAAATTTGACCATCTTCTGAAGGACTGTACTCACCTTTTGTATCAAGAGTTGAACGTTGACCTAAAACCATGATGACATCAGTCAACATAATATTAGTTTCGCTGCCTTGGTGATATTCAATAGCTGAGAAGTTAGTTGATTGACCAGTACATTCACCTGCTTCAATTGGCATAAAGGCATAAATATCTTTTCCCATTTCTTGAATTGCAGGAATTTTTTCGAGATCTTTATTTGATGGTGTGTAGAAATTACTTGGACTTGAAATCTTAACATTCTTATCCATGTAGTCCTTTACTTCACTAATATCATATTTAGTATAAACTTTTCCATACTTCTTAAAATCAGGATCATCGATGGAGAGGATCTTGTAATCTGGATTCTTTTTTTGGAAATCTGCTAATGTACTCATACTTTTCCCCCATGTTTGTTAATGTTTATTTCAAACATAATCTAACAGTTGAAAACGTTTTAGTCAATAGTAAAAATGGTTTTCGTCCAATAAAAAAGCCATTGGAAATTGAATTCCATAGGCTTTTAAGTGAATTATGAAGGGTGAAAAAACTATTATTTAGTTGTTGCTTTTAAAACAATTTGATTCAATTTAGTCTTTTGGTCCAAAACTTGATACTTCAAGTAAGCGACATTTGGCATATTAGTAATAATCACCATCATATCAGTCTTCTTGTTAGCTTGAATTATCTTGTCCAAATCCACTTGAGCTAATTGATCACCGTGTTTAATTTTTTGACCAGCTTCAACTTTAATATCAAAAGGTTCGCCTTTTAGTTGAACTGTATCGATTCCCATGTGAACTAAGACCTCTAGTCCACTGTCAGTTTTAATACCTAAAGCGTGTTTAGTTGGGAAAATACTTTCAATCGTACCGTCAACTGGTGCAACGATTTTACCATCGCTTGGAATGACTGCATAACCATCTCCAAGCATCTTTTGAGCAAAGGTTGGATCAGAAACTTCCTCAATATCTTCGACTTGTCCATTAGCAACACTATAGAAGGTATTGACTTGTCCATTAGCAACACTATAGAAGGTATTGACTTGTCCAGATTCAACATCGCTGTCATTATTTGTTTTAACTGACTTGGCTGGCTTTGAATCAACAGTTTCAACTTTGGCATTTTGATCGTACAATTTCTTCAAATCATCAGCTACGAATTGAACTTCAGTTCCGACGATAATTTGAATATTATTTTTATCTAAAACATTTACTCCAGAAACACCTGCATCCATAATTTGAGGTTTATTAGATTTATCCGTGTCATTTAATTGTAGACGCAAACGAGTAGTACAGTTATCAATCACTTTAATATTATCGTGACCACCGATTCCAGCGTAGACTTTTTTAGCCATAATCATATACTTATCGTCAGAATCTGATGTGGCAACTTCTTCAACTGATACATCATCAGTAGTTTTCTCACGACCAGGGGTCATTAGATTGAATTTCTTAATTGCAAAATCAAATCCAAAGTAATAAATTACTGCCATCACTACACCTTGAACTAATAGCATATAAGGTTTATTAGCAATCGGCATATGGAAACTCAAAATATAATCGACTAACCCAGCACTGAAGGTAAATCCTGCCGTCCAATGCATAAAGGCTGCAAAAGCCATTGATAAACCGGTAAAAATAGCATGAATAACATAAAGAGGCCAAGCAACGAACATAAATGAGAATTCCAAAGGTTCAGTTACACCGGTAAAGAACGAAGCAAACGCTCCAGCCATCATCAACCCGGCGGTAGTTTTCTTTTTCTCGGGCAAAGCATTTTTATAAATTGCTAAAGCTCCCGCAGGTAATCCAAACATCATAACTGGGAAATATCCAGCTAAGTACATACCAGTGATTCCCTTGGTTCCTTTATTAGCCCAAAAGTTACCAATATCATTGATACCGGCGATGTTAAATTCAAAGACTTGATTCAACGCTTGATGCAATCCAGTTGGAATCAACAAACGATTGAAGAAACCGAATAATCCAGCACCGATCCAACCTAAGTTAACGATGAATTTACCAAAGCTAATCAAGGCATCATACAATACCGGCCAAACAAATAATAGAACGACTGAGACTAATAACATTACTAGCGTGGCCAAAATTGGTACTAAACGCTTCCCACTGAAAAAAGACAAAGCCATTGGTAATTTTGTCTCATGGAAACGATCAAATAATGCTGCAGCAATAAGTCCGGCAACAATACCGATAAAGACATTTCCTGCAATTGCATTAAAAGCTGGATTAACAGCACTAACTTTTATTCCTAATAATAAGGCAACTTGTTTTGGCGCTAATACATAGGTAGGAACTATATAAGCAACTACCCCGGCCATAGCAGCAGCGCCATCTTTGGCTTTGGACATCCCGAGTGATAATCCAACCGCAAATAACAACGCTAACTGCCCTAAAATAGCAGATCCACCAACCTGGAGGAATTGTGCTAGGCCCCAGTTTTGTGGAAGCCAGTGACCGATTCCTTCAAGTAAAGCCGCAGCAGGCAAAACTGCAACAGGCAATTGAAGGGATCGACCCATTCTTTGAAGATAGGTTTTCATTTTCCTATTTCCTCCCCAAATAAAAAAGTTTTTATTAACGAAAACTACAATACTGGTCTACATACACAATTGCAATGACTTTCTCTTAATTTTCCATTATGTAAGCCAATTAAACGTTTTCATTATATAATTGGACTAGATTAATTTTTAATTGGTATATCCCGAATAGCTAAAATTAATACTCTTAAAGAAACTCTAATATTGACATGATATAGGTGAACCTGATATCTTTATTGTTACAGATATTTGAGGGAGTGAAATTTAACTGAAAACGAATCTTATATATTTCTTCTATCGCATCCGTTGCTGAGTTTGGCACATTACTTTTATAGCAATGCGCTTTTTTTAACTCAAAAAACTAGGAGATGTCAATGAAAACTAAACCCTATCAGATAGGATTTAATGAAATAAAAGAAACATATAACACAAATGATTTTAAACAAGGACTTACAACCGACGAAACTAAAAATCGTTTAGCTCAAAATGGTCCTAACAAACTTGAATCGCAGAAAACTCCAAAATGGAAAATTTTCTTGCGTCAATTCAACAATATGGTCATCTATGTCTTGATTGCCTCTACTATTATCACATTATTGATGGGGCACTATTCTGACTCAATTATTATCGGCTTGGTAGTCGTTATTAACGCTATCATTGGTTACTACCAAGAATCCAATGCTTCAGATGCCTTAGAAAAAATTAAACAAATGCTATCTATTGAAGCGACTGTCTACCGTGATGGTCAAAGAAAAGACGTTCCAGCTGAAGATTTAGTTGTCGGTGATACGGTCTTTTTAGAAGCTGGTGATAATGTTCCCGCCGATCTTCGAATTATTGATTCTGATAACTTACGTATCCAAGAGTCTGCTTTAACTGGTGAATCTAACTCAGTTGAAAAAATTGATTCAAAATTAACTAGTGAAAACATTGCTTTAGCTGATCAGCTCAATATGGCCTTTGCCTCAACTGCTGTAACTAACGGTAGTGGTAGTGGTGTTGTCGTTGCAACTGCTAAGGATACTGAAATTGGTAAAATCTCAACTGAAGTTAGCTCTGTTAAACAACGTAAAACTCCATTGATGCAAATCATTGACGGTTTAGGTACGAGAGTTTCTTACTTTATCGTAGCCGCATCGATTTTAATTTTTATCATTGGTTTAGTCTTTGATACTTACGCTTTACCTGTTTTGGCCTTAGCTGTAGTTGCCATGATGGTTGGTGCGATTCCTGAAGGTATGCCCGCCACTACTTCTGTTATTTTAGCTAAAGGTGTTAGCGACATGGCTAAAAAGCAAAATACTATCGTCAAAACTTTACCCGCAGTAGAAACCTTAGGTTCAGTTGACGTCGTTGCAACTGATAAAACTGGTACTTTAACAAAAAACGAAATGACCGTGACCGATATTTTAATTGGCAACCAAGAACTACAAGTTAGTGGAACTGGTTATGAACCAACTGGTCAAATCACTCAAAACAATCAACCCGTAGAAATAACTCCGGAATTAAAACTCTTTTTAGAAGCTGGATATTATGCTAACGACACTAATTTGTCACACGAAAATGGTCAATGGATCATTAATGGTGAACCAACTGATGGTGCTTTCTTAACGCTTTATCACAAAGTCTTTGATTTTGAACAAAAGCCTGAATACGAAGAAGTCGATATTTTGCCGTTCGATTCCGACTATCGTTACATTGGTAAATTAGTCAAAGATAAAGACAATCAGCGAACACTTTTTGTTAAAGGTGCTCCTGATAAACTTCTAGATATGGCTAAGAAACAAGATCCTAATTTTAATTACGATTACTGGCTTAAAAAAATCCAACAATTCTCGGCTGAAGGTAAACGTGTCATTGCTGTGGGTTACGAAAAACAAGCTCCAACAACTGACAAAGTTACTCACGAAATGATTGTTGATGGTTTGAACTTCTTAGGTGTCGTAGCAATCATTGACCCACCTCGTGAAGAAGTAATTGAATCGCTAAAAGTCATGCGTACAGCCGGTGTTCAAGTTAAAATGATCACTGGTGACAATGCCATTACTGCTAAAGCTATTGGTGAAAAACTTGGCTTAGCTGATGAAATAAACGCTATTACTGGTGTGGAATGGGATGCTTTATCTGCTGACGAAAAAATTATCGCTGCCGATAAAAACCAAGTCTTCGCCAGAACTACACCAAGCAATAAATTAGAAATCATCGAAGCTTTGCAAAAGAACAACAAAGTCACAGCTATGACTGGTGATGGAGTCAACGATGCCCCGGCTTTAAAACGAGCTGATATTGGTGTTGCTATGGGTATCAAGGGTACTGACGTTGCTAAAGATTCTGCTGATATGATTTTGACTGATGACAATTTTGCTACAATGTCTTCGGCAATTAGAGAAGGACGTCGAATTTTCGACAATATCAAAAAGAGTATCCTGTACTTACTCCCTATCTCTTTTTCCGAAGGTTTGATCGTAGCTTATGCTATCTTGACGAAACAAGAAATTCCTTTGCAACCTTCACAATTACTCTGGATCAATATGGTGTCTGCTATTACGATCCAATTTGCTTTGATTTTTGAACCAGCTGAAGAAGGCATCATGACTCGTAAACCACGTAAAACTGGTAGTAAGCTGATGAATCGCCACGATATTTTCCAAATGACTTATGTAGCGATTTTGATTGCTGCAGTCAGTTTGATCATTGATACTTACCTCAACAACATCGGTGTTAGTGACGCTATTTCAAGTACAACTATGGTTAACACCTTGATTCTAGGTAAGATTTTCTATCTCTTTAACATCAGAACTCCAAAACTAGCTTTATCAAAGGAACTCTTCTCCAATTCGAAAGTCTTCGTTTTCGTTGGCTTGATGTTAGTTCTACAATTGTTCTTAACTTACGTACCATTCATGCAAAAAATCTTCTACACTGGAAATATCGGTTTAGTCGAATGGAGTATGGCAATTGTCGCTGGTGCAGTAGTTCTCTTAGTTACTGAGATCGACAAAATAATTCGTTTAAAAATTAATAGATAATAAAAAAGCGTTCGCTATGAAGTGCAATAAAAAAGTTAGACATTTTTATAAGTTTTAAGAAATCATGGA
>OMJG01001128.1_pt1 | contig 16554 bp, 16 predicted proteins | sample 1646431 | NCBI WGS metagenome assembly OMJG01 (sample SAMN03771674, study PRJEB25209) | food metagenome | isolation source: Cotija cheese | place: Mexico:Jalisco,Michoacan | collected 2011-12-12
ATTTCACATGAAAATTATTTTTAACAAGTGGCTAACTTAAACTTGAAATTTACACATATTGATTACTCAAGCTTTCTGTATAGAATTACAAAAAATCAAACGGTATAATGAATTTGTGAAAAAAAGATAATGACTATAGAGAGGAAGCCATACAGATGAATTGGAAGAAATGGACAGGAATAGTGGTTGTATTAGCCGTTCTGCTTTTTATCGGATACAGTGTTTACAGCAGTTCTCAAGGAGAAGAAGTTCCAACTGTCCGGACAGCAGAAGCAACAGAAGATGCAGTGACAGAAATCATCGTTGCCAACGGTACGATCATTCCTTCTGAATCACAGGAAGTGATCGGACAAGGAATCGTTTCAGAGCTAAATGTGGTCGTCGGAGATACGGTTGAAGAAGGGGATCCTTTACTGACATATATAGATGGTACGTCTTATTCAGCAAGTTTCAGTGGAACGGTTACGCAAGTAAATGTAAATGAGTCTGAGCCGGATAATAATGCCCAGCAAGGACAGCCCTCCGTGGCGGTTTCTGATTTAAACGAGCTGGAAGTAGAAGTTCAGCTTTCTCGCTCAGATGCTGCTCGTGTGGAGGCAGATCAGCCTGTTACGCTGACTTATGGAGAAAACGAGTTTGCGGGAACCGTCGCTCAGATTGATCCAGTTGCAACTCAGCAACCTGCTCAAACGGGTACATCAGCTGCTTTAGGAGCTTTAATCACGTTTGATGAGAATCCAGAGGAGTTGATTGCCGGTTTTGCCATTGATGCAGATATTACAGTAGCTGAAGAAGACCAGGCACTGATCATCCCTATAGAAGCCTTAAACTATGATGATGATAACCAACCCTATGTTTACACAGTCACTAATGATGCGGCTGCCAGAACCGAGATTGAAACCGGCATCCAGTCTAATACGACTATCGAAGTCACCAGCGGACTATCTGCAGGAGATCAAGTAATTCTCTCTCCTAGTGCTGAAATCAGTAATGAAACACAAGTAGAAATTGAAGAGTAAAAGGAGGGATTCTCGTGATTGAAGTCACTGATATTGAAAAGATTTACCGCATGGGTGGTGAAAAACTAACCGCATTGGATAAAGTTTCACTCTCTATACAAGAAGGAGAATTCACTTCGATTATGGGTCCCAGCGGTTCAGGAAAATCGACTTTGATGAATATATTAGGTTTGCTGGATCGCTTTGACAGCGGCCGTTATTTACTGAATGGGACAGACGTTTCCAGTATATCTGACACAGAGCGCGCGCATATTCGCAATAAAGAAATCGGATTTGTTTTTCAATCATTTAACCTCATGGCTCGGATGAATGTCCTTGAAAATGTCATGCTGCCGCTGGTTTATGCAAGAGTTCCCAGAAAAGAGCGGAAAGAACGCGCCATCGAAGCTCTCGAAAAAGTCGGATTAGGCAATCGCCTGGACCATCTGACGAATGAGATTTCCGGAGGACAAAAACAACGGGTGGCAATTGCCCGCTCCATTGTCAATCGCCCTTCCGTTTTGATGGCCGATGAACCGACAGGAAATCTGGATTCTAAAACAACAGAAGACATTATGAATATTTTTCAGGACCTGAATGACGAAGGAACGACGATCGTTATGGTCACGCACGAACGTGAAATGGCTGAGTATACAAAACGGATCATCCATTTCAGAGACGGCCAATTGCAAAACGATGAAATGCTTCAGCCCAAACGGTTGCCGACAACGGAGGTGCATTGATGTTTTTTAAAGAAAATTTGAAGATGGCAATAGACAGCATCTTTGCAAATAAAATGCGCTCCTTTCTCACAATGCTGGGCATTATTATCGGTATTTCTTCCGTTATTGCTATCTTAGCTGTTGGGAATGGTGCTTCCCAGGAAATTACCGGAACATTTAGTGATTTAGGCGCCACCACCATCAGTTTGAGCGCTGATGATACAGAGCAAAGTGGAAGTCCATTGACAAATGAAGACCTAACTGTACTGAAAGAATCCATTTCAGAAATTCGTTATATCTCTCCAGATGGACAAACTCAGGGAACCATTGCTTCAGACGAAGAGTCACGGCAAGCGATTGTTTCCTACGGCACTCCAGATCTTCAATTCTTGAGTCAGACGATGAGTTCAGTACTTGTTGAAGGACGGTATTTTAATCAAAATGATTATGAAGAAGCTGCTGACGTAGTAGTCATCGATGAAGACACAGCAGATGCTTTATTCGGCAGAACAAATGTTGTTGGGGAAACCGTACGTGTTACTGTCGCTCAGACACCTCTGAACTTGAGGATTTCAGGTGTGGTTGAGGGACGATTCAGTGATATGCAGGGTGCCTTCGATACAAGCGAACTGCCGGTATTTCTATCGATGCCAAATTCTACACTGGGTAATGCAGTCCCCCAATTTTCAGGAATTACTTCTGCAATTGTAGAAGTTGAAGAAACTGATCAGATCGAACCTATTTCTAATCAGATGGTTCGACTGCTTGAGCTGAGAAACAATACCGTCGGAGAGAATATCTACTCAGCTACAAACTTCTTACAGGCATTAGACCAAGTCAATAATGTATTGGGCTTGTTCATTAACTTTATTGCTGCTGTAGCTGGTATCGCTTTGCTTGTAGGCGGTATCGGTGTAATGAATATTATGCTGGTGTCTGTTACTGAACGAACAAGAGAAATTGGTACTCGAAAAGCTTTAGGTGCCACAACTAATACGATATTGACACAGTTTTTAATGGAATCCGTCATTTTAAGCTTGATCGGCGGACTGATCGGCCTGACCTTAGGTATTTTACTGTCTAATATCATTGCCGGAGCTTTAGATATTGTACCGAACATTACTCTCGGCAGTGTAATCCTTGTTCTTGTCTTTTCTACAGCAGTCGGTGTATTCTTCGGTATCTATCCTGCCCGGAAAGCCGCTCGCTTAGATCCAATCGAGGCCTTACGATATGAATAAACGTTTCATTCGTAAATAAAAATGCTGACATCCTTTTAAAGGGTGCCAGCATTTTTACTGTATATTTTAAACGTGAAGCAATGCCATAACGACAAAGTTGATTATAAATAATCCTGCCGTTACCCAAATAACCGGGTGAATTTCACTTGCTTTTTGTTTAACAAGTTTTGTAATGATATAGAAAACAAAACCAGCTGCGATACCATAAGAAATACTGTAGGCAAATCCCATAAAGATAGAAGTAAAGAATGCTGGTACTGCTTCTTCAAGATCATTCCAGTTGATTTCTCCAAAGGTAGACATCATCAATATCCCTACAACGATCAATGCAGGGGCAGTTGCTGCTCCAGGAACAATTGCAATTACTGGAGAAAAGATAGCTGCCAGCAAGAATAGTCCTCCGGTAACGACACTGGTTAGTCCTGTACGTCCACCGGCTCCGATTCCAGCCGTACTTTCAACGAAGGTAGTAACATTTGAAGTCCCGAGAATTGAGCCAGCAGTTGTTGCGATTGCATCTGCAAATAATGCTTTCTCCATTTTTGTATTGATCCCTTTTCCTTCATCCATCGCTTTTTCGTCTTCAAGCGTGAAGATACCTGTTTTACGCCCTGTTCCGATAAACGTTCCAACTGTATCAAAGATATCGGTTAACGTAAAAGCAAATACTGTAATAAAAATTAATGCATATCTGGATGGGTCTGCCAGCAGAGCACCTAGACCTTCAGAACCGAATGCTGCTCCAAACGTTGTACCCAGTTCATTGAATGCTGCTCCCACTGAGTTTGCAGGATTCGTTAAACCAGATAAATCTGTTACACCTATTGGAATCCCAATCAATGTAGTTGCTAGAATCCCAATCAGGATTGCTCCTTTGACATTTGCCACCATCAAGATAATGGTAATGATCAGCCCAATCAAAGCAAGCAAGACATGCGGACTAGTAAACGAGGTCAGATCTGGAACGATTCCTCCGCCGGTCACGACTGTATTCAAGCCTCCGTTGAACGTTTCTGTTCCGGGAGTGAAAGCTTCATTATTTACTGAAATGATATCTGGAGCTTCTGATGTAAACTGCAGAAAGTCCGCATTTTTCAGTCCAATATACGCAATGAATACACCGATTCCGCCACCGATTGCATGTTGCAGTGTTTCAGGAATTGCGTGGATAATCATTTTTCGGATACTAGTTAATGTAATAATGATATTTACGATTCCGCAGATAAAAACCATCATAAGAGCCTGCTGCCACGAGAATCCCAGAGCAAACACGACCGTGTATGTGAAGAAAGCGTTCAAGCCCATTCCCGGTGCTTGAGCATAAGGAACTTTAGCGTATAGTCCCATAATCAGTGTACCAATAGCAGATGAAATAATGGTTGCTAAGAATACCGCTTGAGATGGCATTCCAGTAAGAGACAAGATTTGCGGATTAACAAATACAATGTAAGACATAGCAAAAAATGTTGTGACGCCTGCTGCAACTTCTCTTCCTACATTCGTATGATTTTCTTTAAGTTGAAAATACTTTTCAAACACAGATAAACCCTTCTTTCAAAATAGTATAAATCCTCGAGCAGATTTTTTCTCTAATAATTTAGTTTTACAATAAGGGAAGAGATTCTGTCTCATCCCTAAAAATGCTGAAAAAATTTAAAAAAGCTCACTCGTCAGTGAAATTTCTTAAATCTAATAGTCAATCTTTTAAGGTGATTGGTAGAAACATTAGCCCTTATCGCTAAACGATATTAGATTTTTTTTACAATTCCTTTTTGATTATAATGGGCACTCAATTAAAAAGCAACCACATTATTGAACATTAGGTCAAATAAACGTTCCATCGTTCGTTTTTTACGGTTTCGCTGTTGCCAAGTTATTAAAAAAATAGCTAAACATCCTTGTTTATTAACAATGATAAAGCTTACAAAAATAGAGGACTCCAAAAGAGTCCTCCTTTTTTAATGATACTGTTATCCTTTCATTGTGACAAACTCTTCAGCTGCAGTAGGATGAATGGCTACTGTACTGTCAAAGTCTGCTTTCGTTGCGCCCATTTTAATCGCTACTGCAAATCCCTGCAGCATTTCGTCCATTCCGCGCCCGATTCCATGAAGGCCGACAACTTTTTCTTCAACACCTGCACAGACCAGCTTCATATATGTTTTCTGGCGGTTTCTCGTGATTGAGCTGTGCATCGAAGTGAAGGTCGTCTGATAAACCTTAATATGATCCTTCCCATATTCATCTTCCGCCTGTTCTTCGGTCATTCCGACTGTACCGATAGGCGGATGAGTAAAGAACACAGTAGGAATATTGGTGTAATCCAGATAAAGGTTCGTTTTCCCGTTAAATAATCTTTCAGAAAGGCGTCTGCCGGCCGCGATTGCTACTGGTGTCAATTCTACTCTTCCCGTTACATCTCCAACTGCAAAGATATGATCAACCGTTGTGTTCTGGTACTGATCTACCTCGATATACCCATCTGGATAAACATTAACACCCGCGGCTTCTATATTTAAGCTGTCCGTATTTGGATTTCTTCCGGTAGCCCATAAAATCTGATCAGTCTCATGAGTTGATCCATCTTCAAAATACATCGTATATGACTGATCGTCATTTTGTCTGACTTCTTTGACAGATTTATTCGTATGAACTTTTTTCCCTTCAGCTTCTGCAATCTCTACAAAACCTTTACAGATGATATCATCAAATCCATGCAGCGGCTTTGGTTTGCGGATAAACTGGTGAGTGTCCACTTTGAAACCATGAAAAATCCCGCTCATTTCCACTCCGATATATCCACCTCCAACTACAGCGATGCGTTCAGGTAAAGTTTTTAACTTAAATACATCATCAGAAACGATTCCAAACTCGCTTCCAGGGATATTCGGACGTTTCGGTCTGCCGCCAGTGGCAATCAGAATACGGTCCGCTGTATAGTATTCTCCATTCACTTCTACTGTATGCGGATCAACAAATGATGCATATCCTTGAATCAGTTCTACGCCATTGCTGTCCAGACCATTTTTGTAGGCGGTATGAAGCCGCGCGATAAAAGCTTGACGATTATCTGCCATACGACCGAAATCCAAATTAGGCGATTCAGTCAATTCTATTCCATAGTCTTCTGCGTACAGGCCGATTTCTTCCATCAACTCTGAAACATGCCACATCACTTTTTTGGGTACACACCCTAGATTCACACATGTTCCTCCCAAGTCGTTAGCCTCGATCAGCCCTACTTTTGCACCATGCATACCCGCACGGTTTGCAGAAGCGATTCCTCCGCTGCCTCCGCCAATTACTAAATAATCATACTGTCGTGCCGCATTGTTATCTGCCATCGTCCATTCATCCTTTCAATCCTAGTTTTCATTCACTAATTTATTGTACATGAATTTTCGGGTGGATAATAGTCCAGTCTTTTCTAAGTGGTTGCGCTTAACTGTTGACTACTGTGAAATCATTTCTATTTTATTTCAATTAAGTTTATTATACTGTTTTTTCATTCTTATTCTATGTGGTTTGCTCAACTCTCCTGCGTTATTGTATAAAATGACTAGCATTTTTCAAAACGCACTTTGAAAGCTGATGAATATAGATTATACTTGAAACTGTATTATAGAAAAAGAAAGGGAACCTACATGGAGAAGAATAACTCACTATATTTTGATTTATTTAAATCAACTTTTTTCTTAAGTGCATTTACTTTCGGCGGCGGATACGTCATTGTTCCATTAATGGAGAAACGCTTCGTCAATGAATTGAAATGGATTACTGAAGATGAAATGCTTGACTTGATTGCATTAGGACAATCTGCCCCCGGACCGATAGCTGTTAATACATCTATTCTGGTTGGATATAGAATGGCGGGAATACCTGGTGCCTTAGTTACTGTGCTGGGAACCATTCTGCCGCCTCTAGGGATTATGTCTGTACTGGCTTACGTCTATTCAGCTGTCAGTACGAATCCGATTATCAATAACATGCTTTTAGGTATGCAAGCTGGTGTAGCGGCGATTATTGTGAATGTCGTTTACAATATGGCTTCTCGAATTATTAAACAGAGAAAAGTTATTCCTGTTATTGTCATGATTATTGCGCTGATTGCCGGTATCGTTTTCCAGGTCAATATTCTCTGGCTGCTGCTGTTCGCAGGAATCGTCGGTGCAGTGACGACTTATTTGACGTTAAGAAAAGGTTCTGAGAAAGGAGATTCCAAATGATTTATTTAGAATTATTCCTCAGCTTTTTACAAATTGGACTCTTCAGTTTTGGTGGAGGATATGCAGCATTGCCGCTGATTCAACAACAAACGATTGAAGTCAATGGATGGATCACGAATCAGCAGTTTATTGATATCCTAACGCTCTCTGAAATGACACCTGGTCCGATCGCCATCAATGCTGCTACCTTTACTGGTAATACGATTGCTGGAATTTTTGGAGGGATTATTGCCACGATTGGTGTTACGCTGCCTTCTGTAATTATTGTTCTAACGTTGGCCTATTTTTATTTCAAGTATCAGAACATTTCAATGGTACAAGGTGTGATTCAAGGACTAAGACCCGCTGTTGTTGCATTGATTGCTTCCGCAGGATTAACGATTTTTATGACCGCCATGTTTGGTCACAGCGAATTTCCAATTCACTTGAGTCAGCTTAGAATTGTCTCTGTTGTCTTATTTATTGTTGGACTATTCTTGATCCGCAAATTTAAATTAAGCCCTATAAAGATTATTATACTCAGCGGAATAGCCGGCATTATTATTTATCCTTTCCTATAACAATAAAAGCGTCCATTCTCTGCTGAAATTTAACCAGAGAATGGACATTCTTTTATCTATTTAATTCACCTTGGCGGTCATACTTTGTTTTCGGTCTGGTTTTATGCCCATAAATTCTCGGCATAAGCGCTCCATCAATGAAAGGTGCACAGGCATTCATAATCAATATGGCAAACCCTACTCCACCAGGATAATCAAAAACAATTCTGAACAAGGCTGTCAATACCCCGCATCCAATGGCAAAAACCGTTTTCCCAGCTGGCGTCAGCGATCCGGAGCTATAATCAGTAGCCATATACGTAGCTGCAAAGAACAAGGTGCCCGTTAATGCATGTGTCATCATAAACGTAAAGTTGAACCCGCTCCATAATCCCATAATTAATACTGTCGTTAAAATATAGAGAATAGGTATTTTAGGATGGATCACTCTCCTGAAAATCAAGTAGAGCATCCCGATTAAAATTGCCAGTTTAGACGTTTCACCGACATTCCCTCCTAAATTGATTCCTAAAAACAAATCCCACAATCCAGGAACCTGAGCAGACACTGTTTGAGCGCCGTCTCCTATAAATTCTAACGGCGTAGCTCCAGATATAACTTCAGCACCCCAAGCTGCAGGAAGTACCCAGTTCGTAATCCAAGGAGAGAAAAACACTTTCAGCATTACCCTTGCCGCTACTGCAGGATTGAAATAGTTTTTTCCTATTCCGCCATTCAGCTGTTTAACAATGATAATCGCAAATAAAGAACCAATGACAACTGTCCATAGCGGCGCTGTCACCGGAAGGCTCAATCCAATCAGCATTCCCGTAACACTAGCGCTTAAGTCTTTGATTTTAATTGTCTGATATCGGAATTTCTGATAAGCGTATTCACTCAATACAGCTGTTCCGATACCTACTGCTACCATCAACAAAACTCGTAATCCAAAAAAGTAGGTTGCTGCGAACAAGGGCGGGACCAGTGCAATCAGTACTTGACCCATGATCCATGCTGATGTTCTATTAGTTCTAATATGCGGAGAAGGTCCGACACTGAATTTCTTTTTTGTATCCATTGCTTGCGCCATTATTCTACCCCGCTTCCTGTTCTTTGATTGCTGCTTTTGCAGCACGAATATTATCTAAAAGCGGGATTTTAGAAGGACAGATAAAGGAACAGTTTCCACATTCGATACAATCCATGGCTCCCAGTTCTTTTGCTTTCTGCAAGTTCCCTCTGTCAAAGGCATCTGAAATTAATATCGGCTGCAAGCTGACTGGGCAGACATTTAAGCATTCAGAACACATAATACAATCTTTTTCTTCTCCTTCATCTGCTTCTTCTGGTGTCAGCACCGTAATGGCGGTTGTTCCTTTAATGATAGCAACACCTAGATCAGAAACAGGTTTCCCCATCATCGGACCTCCAGATAAAACTTTTCCAGGTACTTCTGAAAATCCGCCGCAATCTTCAATCAGCGAATCCATCGGTGTCCCGATCTTTACTTTTAAATTCTTCGGTTCTTTAATGGGTGTTCCTGAAACAGAAACAATTCTTTCAATCAGTGGTTCACCAAATTCACAAGCTCTGTAACAGGCGCGAATTGTAGAAGTATTCATTACTACACAGCGCACTTCTGCCGGCAATCCTCCTGGCGGCACTTCTCTGCCGGTCAAGTTTTTGATCAAACCCTTTTCCGACCCTTGCGGATACATCGTTTTTAGTGGTTGAACCACTACTTTTGGATAATCTTCCGCTACTTTATTCATGGCTTTTAACGCTTCTGGTTTATTGTCCTCTATCCCTATGTATACTTTCTTTAATTTAGGGAAAAGTTTGCTGATGACTTTGATACCCTTAAAAATTTCATCTGCATACTCGATCATGACGCGATTATCAGAGGTAGAGTACGGTTCACACTCTGCTCCGTTCACAATCAGTGTATCGATTGTCATACCCGGAGGCGGACTCAGCTTTACAGCTGTCGGAAATGTCGCTCCGCCCATCCCTACAATACCGGCTTTTCTAACCGTTTCAATGATATCGTCGTCTGTCATTTCCTCTGATTTCCCTGGCTCGACTATAGGTTCTGCCTTCGTATATTGATAATCATTCTTGATAATGATGGAATCTACATCCCCTTTTGCAGAAGGACGCTTTTCAATCGCAATCACTTCTCCCGACACGGAAGAATAAATATTGGCCGAGATAAATCCTCCGGCATCTGCAATCATTTGTCCGGCTTTCACTTTCTCTCCTACTTCTACAATAGGCTTGGAAGGTGCACCAATATGCATGGAAACTGGAAAGATCAATATTTTGGGAACAGAAGCGTCCACAATCGGCAACTTTCTAGTATGGTGCTTATTTTCTTCAGGATGCGATCCACCTTGTTTCCTCATAAATGAAAACTGCATTTTCAACGTCCTTTCTTTAAATAAGTGGGTAGTAAAAGTATCAGAATCTTTTGGTTCATCTAGGTATTCTATTGTCTCTTCACATTCAATAGTACGGGCGTCTAAAACACGGCTTTCTATATTTGAAACCGTCTGCATATTAATTAACTTTTTTGTTCCTTTATTGTATTATATAAATTAATCCTCTCGAATGAAAGCGAAAACGACTTAAATGAAAGTGAGGTGCTGCAATTATGGTGGATACTCAGTGGGAGTTACTGCTCAGACTTATTCTAGCAGCCTTTTTAGGGGGGATCATCGGGTACGAACGAGAGTTGAAAGGTAGAGATGCTGGTATCCGTACCCATACTTTGGTCAGTTTAGGATCAGCCATCATTACATTGACTCAACTGGAAGCCAGCGAATGGGTACTGAATTATGCAACAGAACATGCAGACCTTCCGCCTGTTTTAACAACAGATATTACTCGTTTAACTGCTCAAATCGTCAATGGTATCGGCTTTCTTGGAGCAGGTACAATCATTATCAGCAAACGCAGTGTTACAGGACTAACGACAGCAGCTTCGATCTGGGCGGTAGCCAGTTTGGGGATAGCGATCGGAATGGGATATTATTTTATTTCTCTTTCAAGTACAATCATTATGCTGGTTGTCTTGAGAATCGTTAAAAATTTATTTAAAATTGAACAAACAAAACAACTGGATATCAAGTACAGGAAAAGAGAGGAAACGCTAGAGTACCTTAAAGACTGCTTTGATCACTATAATGTTACGGTCGTTTCAACAGACCATTCTATTTTTTACGAACAAGATGGAGCTGCAACTTGTAGAGATATTTACACTGTGCATTTACCCGGCAGTCTGAATATGATGACGTTTATCTCAACTTTGGGAAATAATCCGAATATTTATGAAATCAAAACGATTAAGGCAGCCTTGGATCAATAATGATGCATTTCATACCTCAAGATCGTTTTTTATTGAAGATCCGTTTGCCAGTGCAACTAATGTATCAATCGTTTTATATCCCTTTTACTCATCCCCCTCCTTTTTCATTTTACTAAAAAAAGGAGATGATTTACCGCGTATAAACAGATTAGTTTATAAAGATAAAGATGTAGATTAAACTATGTTTAGAGATACTAAAATAAATGAGGAGGAATCATTCATGGCTTCAACCAACGCACCTTTTCCATTAACGAATAAAGTAACAGCCAAGTTGGGAACAACAGACTACGAGGTCAAAAACGGCAGTACAGATGATGTTCAAAAAATCGTGATCGAAGAAGAAAATATTGTCTTTTATATCTTTCCAAATCAAATCTACTTGTACTCACACCCTATCTCTACAGGACGTGAATGGCACTCGAACGGGGCAATCTCGGTCAATGATGACGGTAAAGTGGTTATTGAACTCGTTTAAGTCAATGTATATTATTTAATTTAAAGCAGTCGAGAAGTTTTGCTCTCGGCTGCTTTTTAATTGGATTTTTCACTTATCTGCTTAGTCCTTTTCGCTATTTTCCATCCATTTCCTGCGGGTAAATCAGACCCATCTGATGACGGCACTCGTCTAATAAGCGCATAACTTCAATGGTACTGTTTGCTGACACTTTCTCTCCTTCTATTCTTCCAGATCGAATATCCTTTGCTGTATTCGAGAATTGCCTGCCGTATAGCAACTCGTCACTCCCTTGGAATACTTCTTCTCCTTCATCTGTTGTCAGTACAGCTTTTTTCGCCATGTGAAATTGGGGCACTTCTATCGTGCCTTTTGTTCCTTTTATATTGAAAAATGACCGCCATTTTCTTGCATTGAAACCTTCATAGTTACCTCAAAGGTTGGATAGTGAAATACAATTTCTTCTTTGTAATCTACCTCATGCATTTCTCCTTCGCACTGAATAGATTCTGGTAATCCAAATAGCTCATAGCTGTATCTGATATTGTACACACCTAAATCCATTAAAGCACCGCCAAGCATAGAAGGCGTGGTAAGCCTTGGATTATCCGTGTATTCAAGTAATGCAACCTCGAACGCACTATCAGCTGAGACAATATCTCCTACTGCTCCAGCATCAATCCATTCTTTTACTTTTAAAGCTGTTTCATTATGCCATGTCCACATAGCTTCAGAAACGTATACATTTTGCTCTGCAGCATAGTCAAACACCGTTTCAGCCTCTTGTTCATTTATGGTAAAAGGTTTCTCACACAAAACGGCTTTTCCATTTTTAACAGCCAGTTTTGTATAATAACCATGCTGATCGCCATTTACATTGACGTAAACACCTTCAACTTCCGGAGCGTTAATGGCCTCTTCAGCTGTCTCGAAAACTGTTCCGCCAAACTCTTCTGCAAATGAGTCTGCTTTAGATTTTGTGCGATTCCAGACAGAAACAATTCGATTATCCTCTGTTTGAACCAGTTCTTTTGCAGTACCATGAGCAATCCCGCCACAACCAATGTAAGCCCATCCAAACCTCTTCATCGTAAGTATCCTCCGTTGTATGTTTATTAATCGATCTATGTGCTGTACAACTTTAAAGCAGTTTACGACTCTATTGAATGACTCCTGCATACTAATTAGACCATTATTGTCAGACACTTACATCATACCACAGTGATGACGATGGCTAAAGTAAACGTATTCATATATGAGTTAAGCAGATGATTCAATGATTCTTGAATCGAATAGTAGGAGAATTTAAAAAAGCAGGCGTGCTGATATATCAACACGCCTGCTTACTATATACCTCACCAGAGGGAATCGAACCCCCAGCTTGAGAACCGGAATCTCAGGTGTTATCCATTACACCATGGTGAGTTGGCAACTATCCTATTTTACTGTATTTTCTGTTATCAGACAAGGTATATCCTGATTTTTATTCAATCAGGATATTTTCCCCTGAACTGCATGTTCTTGAATTTCTTCAGCCATTTTATTGAGTTTTCTCAATCGATGATTAACACCTGATTTTGAGACACCGCCATTAGGAACCAGTTCTCCTAATTCTTTTAGACTGATGTCCGGGTATTCTACTCTCAATAAGGCAATTTCCTGCAGCTTAGCTGGTAAAGAATCCAATCCTACTGTCTGCTCAAGCAGCTTTATATTTTCAATCTGCTTGCTGGCTGCATCAATCGTTTTATTCATATTGGCATTCTCGCAGTTTACGAGTCGATTGACAGAGTTTCGCATATCTCTTACAATTCGAACATCTTCGAATTTAAACATGCTTCCAGTCGCACCGATCAATGCTAAGAAATTTGCGATTTTTTCAGATTCTTTCAGGTAAACGATATATCCGTTTCTTCTTTCATGTGTCCGTGCATTTAATTCAAAGGTCTGCATCATTTTGCAGATATCTTCGTTATGTGCTTCATAACTTGAATGAATCTCAAGATGATAACGACTTGTTCCCGGGCTGTTGACCGATCCGCCTGCTAAAAATGCACCTCGTAAGTAAGACTTTGCTTTTTGTCTGCTGGAGACGATTTCCTCCGGCACATGTCCATGATACAGCATACCGTCCATGATACCCAGTTCAGACAAGATCAGCTTACTGCCGCTCTTCAATCGTACAATATAGACATTATTCTTTTTCAATTTCATTTTCTTACGGACGAGCAGTTCAGATTCAACATCAAAATTATCTTTGATTAAAGAATAAATGCGTCTTGCGATGGCGGCATTCTCAGTCTGTACATTTAATAAAAATTCTTGGTTGACAATACTGAGTGTCCCATTCATTCTGATCAGAGCAGCTAACTCCGCTTTAGCATGTTCAGGGTGTACTTCTAACATCGTCAGCTCTTTTTTTGCATCTGCGGCAAATGACATACAGGGTCCTCCTTTCTCTACTTCTTCATTTTCTAAAAACGTGATTAAAATTTACGGATAGCTCTTTGAGAATCAAATGCAGTTCTGAAAATTTCTTCTGCAACTTTCTCTCCATTATGGTAGACACCAGAATTTCTCATTTCCAGAAAATCATCTGAAACGATCACTGGGACTTCTGCTTGCATCCCTTTGAAATCATGAGTGACTTGTAATAAATTTTCTGTTGCTTGGATATCTTCTACATATTTATCAGGTACTTTACCGATATTGGCAAGTACAATATCAACGAATTGCTTTCCAAGATGTCGATGCAGCACTTGAATATGTTCAGCATCTGACAAGCCTTCTGTTTCTCCCAGCTGAGACATGATATTGCAGATATAAACGACTTTACCTTCTGTATTCATTACTGCTTCTCCCAGATCAGGGATCATCAAGTTCGGTAGAATACTGGTATATAAGCTTCCCGGACCTAATACAACAAGATCAGCATCCATGATCGCTGAAACAACTTTTCGGCTGGCTTGAATCGGATGAGCTTCGCCGACACAAGATAGCGCGACATAATCGATCATTTTACCAGCTTTTGGTATCTTGGATTCTCCCTTTTCCGTTGTACCATCTTGGTACCGTGCATTTAAGACTAGCGGTTCTTCCGCTGCCGGATATACATTCCCTCTAACCTGCATCATTTTCGCCAGCAACTGAATGGCTTCATAGATATTCCCTTTCATATCTGCCGTAGCAGAGATAATCAAATTACCAATAGAATGTCCAGATAATGATTGATGATCCGAGTTGAACCGGTATTGAAAAATGTCCTTTTGAACTTGAGGGATCTCTGATAAAGCGACAAGTACATTTCGCAAGTCTCCCGGCGGCACAGCATTCAAACTCTCCCGCAAAGCACCACTGCTTCCGCCATCATCTGCAACGGTCACTACAGCCGTTACTTCTGCATCTTTCTCTTTTAAACTTTTTAGAATAACCGGCAAACCTGTTCCGCCGCCGATCACAACGATTTTTGGTCGTCTCTTCCTGAATTTCTGTTTCATCATGATCGCACGACAGACTCCTTCGTTTTATCTTTATCGCGGTGAGTAGTATTAACTAGATACCCATCCGCTTTGATTTTTTGTCCAAGCCGCTCCGCTAGTGCAACAGAACGATGTTTTCCACCTGTACATCCAATCGCAATCGTTACATTACTTTTCCCTTCTCGTTTATATCCAGGAAGCGAATAGTCGATTAAATCGGCAAATTTTTTGAAAAACGGTTCAGTTTCCGGCTGCTGCATCACATAGTCGTAGACTTTTTTGTCCAATCCCGTCATCGGGCGCAATTCTTCGATATAATGCGGATTCGGTAAGAATCTTACATCCATGACGACATCTGCATCGATCGGCAGACCATATTTAAAGCCAAATGAAACCATCTCGACTCGGAACATCTCTTTTTCTTTCGTTTTAAATTCACTGATCAGTTTTTCTCTCAATTGACGCGGCGTCAGGTTAGTAGTATCCAAAACGACTTGTGCACGAGTTTTAATATCTTCCAGCAGAGCTTTTTCTTTTCTGATCCCCTCGATCGTTCTGCCATTCGCTGCCAAAGGGTGTGACCGGCGTGTTTCTTTATAACGAGAAACCAATTCGGTTTCCGTCGCCTCCAAATACAAAATTCGTGTCGTAATTCGAGAACTGTTTTCTACTTTGAAAATTGTTTCTTTCATTTGTTCAAAAAAGTCGCGCATACGCAAATCCATCACTAAGGCGATTTTTGAAAATTGCCCAGATTCTCTAACTAAATCCCAGAAAGTAGGCAGCAAGTTAGGCGGCATATTATCGACACAGTAATAGCCCATATCTTCAAAACTCTGCATTGCCACTGTTTTTCCAGCACCGCTCATTCCAGTGATTACGACTAATTCTATATTCTCTCCCATTTAAAAACACTCCTTAGTTGATGTCAGCTTACTATATACGACTTGGGATGTTATGGTAACCATTCCCTTTATTATATCATTCCGGGCGTGTCATGTATAGAGTGTTTGGAACATTCTTTGACTTTTCACACTCATTAAAGCTTTAATTGTTATACCTTATATAAAAGTTTTTTGCTTAGCTTACTTTATCAGCAAAAAAGACACCCCCTCACAGTTTTGGACTGATTTGAGTAGTGTCTAAATGATATATTGCATATCTATTCGAACTTTTATTGTTCTTCTTTATAAGTGCTGGTACCTGTTGTTTGGTACACTCCGCATTTCTGTGTATGCCCCGATGCCAGTAAGCCGATTCCTATGACACCAAGAACTTTTGTGAAACCTTTAGTAAAAATAAGAAATGGAACAAGCGCTGCACCAAAGATGATTCTCAGTGTACGGTCTAATTCTCCTACATTTTTGTTCATTGCTTTACGCCTCCTTTTACTTTCTTCTTATTATAAAAAACAAAGCGGTACTTCTAAAGGAAAACACCCTCATCTTGAGAATAAAAAAGACGCACTTAAGCGGTTCTTTGTCAAATGACGTTGGTGGAGAATTCAGTCAACCATGAATAAATACTG
>OMJG01001129.1_pt1 | contig 16546 bp, 15 predicted proteins | sample 1646431 | NCBI WGS metagenome assembly OMJG01 (sample SAMN03771674, study PRJEB25209) | food metagenome | isolation source: Cotija cheese | place: Mexico:Jalisco,Michoacan | collected 2011-12-12
ACTGAAGCCCCATGGAATAGTTTTGGTGTGAAGAAGCCAACGATTGTTCCTTTAACATCGGTTGTTTCAAACTCTGGTTGGTTTTTAATAATCTCTACAAATTTAGGATAAGGTTTTACTTGTTTTGGGGACACCCGTACATGCATTTTCGAAAATGTCCCTCTTATTTTAACACCCGCAAATAAATTAGGACTGATCGTCTCTAAAATAGCTTTTTTGACATCTTCAGCTGTCGTTTGTTTGGTGATTGAAAAGCTATTATCTGCAACAAATGTCGTGACGGCTGAATAAGGTGTCATCTCAGACCCACTGAGTTGCTTGACTTTTCCACTTTCGTCGACATGGTAAGTCAGACCATCTAAAAAGATGACTTCGCCATTAGACCCCGCTAAAGTCCCGATGCCATCAGTGCCATGTGCCAATAATGCCTTGATTGGCACAGTACCATCCATCAAGTCCTCCATTAAACCACCCAAAGTCCCATGTTGATAAACATAACTGTTATGATTGATACTCATTTTGTTCAAAACCCCTTTTAATAAAATTGGTCTGGTAACATCGTTTTTCCGAGTTCAGCATTATCCGAGTAATCAACTGGAACATCAATGATTACTGGTCCATCTGTCGCTAATCCTTCATCGATGGCAGCTAAGAGGCCTTCTTTTGACGTTGCCCGTAAGCCCTTCGCACCAAACGCCTCTGCATACTTCACAAAATCAACCGGCCCAAATTTAACACCTGAAGATCTGTTATATTTCATTTCTTCTTGGAACTCAACCATGTTATAGGCTCCATCGTTCCAAATGATATGCGTGATGTTTTGGTTCAAGCGAACTGCCGTTTCTAACTCTTGTGCTGAAAATAAGAATCCTCCGTCACCTGAAACTGAGATAATCTTTTCTTCTGGACGAACTAAAGCAGCTGCTATTGCCCAAGGCAATGCGACCCCCAGCGTTTGCATACCGTTACTAAATAATAAATGGCGTGGTTCATAAGACCTAAAATGACGCGCCATCCAGATGTAATGACTTCCGACATCGACTGTCAGGGTCATATTATCTGTTACTTTTTGTTGTAAAGCATCGACGATTTCTAACGGATGAAGGGTATCAGCTGCACTATGAACATCCTGCTCACCAGATGATAGTTTCGTTTGCAAGGTCTCTAAATACCGACTTGAATCCTCCGTTAGCGCATACTCTCCACAAGCCGCTGATACTTGTTCAATGGTTTTAGCTATGCTACCGATCAACTCAACCACGGGTTGCATGTAAGAATCAATTTCCATTGGTGCCTCATCGATCACGATCACTCTTGCATCTTTTTCAGCATTCCAGTTACGTGCTTCGTATTCAATTGGATCGTACCCTACAGCAATCACCAAATCACTGCGCTTCAATAACATGTCACCAGGTTGATTTCTAAACAGTCCTACACGACCAAAGAAATGCTTTTCAAGATCTCTAGAAATGATCCCAGCCCCTTGGAAAGTTTCAACAACTGGTAACCCAGTCTTTTTAACTAAATGACGAATAGCCTCTGTCTCCGCTTCAGCTGAAGCCCTCATTCCTACTAATAACACCGGCAACTTAGCCTCTTTGATTTTTTGGACAACACCATCAATATCCGCTTTGTCTGCTATCCCTAACTTAGGTGCACATAATGGTTTGATAGCTTCTCCCGTTACTTCTCCATCTGTGACATCTTGAGGGATTGATAGAAAACTTGCCCCTTTTTTTGCTGTTTTAGCGACACGATACGCATTCGCAATATTTTCAGACAAGGTTTCAGGATCTTGGACTTCTGTGCTGTACTTGGTGATGGGGCTAAATAAAGCAGCATTATTCATACTTTGGTGCGTTAATTTTGATAAATCTGACCGTTTAACTTGTCCTGCTAATGCTAGCACTGGATCTCCTTCAGCCGTTGCCGTTACAAGACCTGTTGCGAGATTACTAGCTCCTGGACCACTTGTAGCAATAACTACCCCAGGTTCACCCGTCAAACGACCAATAGCTTGGGCCATAAAGGCAGCATTTTGTTCATGCCGAGCAACAATCAACTCTGGTCCATTATCTTCTAAAGCATCGAATAAACCATCGATCTTAGCACCAGGTATTCCAAATATATATGGTACACGGTGGTTCGTTAAACTCTCAACAATAATATTTGCGCCCTTTTTCTTCACTGTATTACCTCTTCTCAAAATCTGTATTAGTGTTATGAACTATTCTAGCACGGAATATTTATTTATCAACCTTTTGCAACTAATTAAATCTGTTATATTTTTGTTTACTAAAAAGCAAGCGTTTACTCTCCCATCCCCTAGCCATTTATAAAAAAAGTATCGTTCTCTCTTTTTTTAGCTAGAGAGAACGATACTTTTTATTCCTTTGTTATTGCAATTGCATTGCTAGGTAACTCTATTGTTACTTTTGTCGTTATTTCTGTTGTTATTTCTGTCGCTACTTCAATTGTTACTTAAATTGTTATTTCGATTTGTATTTCGATTTGTATTTCGATTTGTTATCTTTCGTTTTTAATAGCTATTCAAATAGCTACTCAATCAGTAAACAAATTCCTCAAATAATACAAACTCTTACACTAAATCTGCTCAAGACATCCGCTCAAGTCTCTAAATCAATTTTGCATCAGCTAACAATTCTTCTAGCCATGTTCCCTTGATTTTCTTCAAGCCGACTTTCTTGATTAATTTAGGAATTGGCAAGTCTGCTTCCAAAATTGTCTTCTTATCATTCATATAGTACATAGCCCGTAGTAACTCACGGATATCATAAATCGAGTTGAAGACCTCTGGAACACCTCTTTCAACATCTAACAACATGTAGACAGCTTCCATAGCTGTACGAACGGAATATTCGGTTGTAAATACTGTATCTCTTGAAGGTGATTCGGCGAAGTTCCCAATAAAGGCTAAGTTCACTGATCCTTCAGGGACTACATCTGGACGGTCACCTTTGACCCGGGGCATGAAGTAAGAGGTTATAAACGGCATGTAGACTGGTACAGTGTTGATTGAGTCTTCTTTAGACAAAACTGGGATTTTACTATCAGGAACCCCTAAGTGATACAATAACTCTTCTGCAATTTCTTGACCTGTACACTCTACAATAGGTTTCTTGATGTAGTTACCGGGTTCGTCAGAATACAACCCATAAATCCAAACCGTTGTTTCATTTGGTTTTTGTTCTTTAAAGTGTGGTTGGCGATGGACGGCAAAACTCATCAACCAGTTTGAGTCTGTAATCGTAATAATCCCACCGGTATTGACTTTACCATCGTGAAGATCACGTTTTGTCAATCGTTCGATATAAGGATCAACCTCGGTATTCTTAATTGTTGCAGTTGCTGAAACGAACCAACTCTTTTTAGGAAGATTCTTATAGAAAACTCCAGGATGACCAAATTCATCCGATTGAGCTGCCAAGTTTTCCCACAAGTTCCATGACCCACCGAGTTCATTAGTGACTGGAGCTGGTTCCGTTTGACTCCCATATGTTGAACTTTCAGTAATTGACCCATTCGTGACGAAAACAAGATCATTCTCAGTCAATGGGACTGTCTTCTCTTCACCACTAACAAGCAATTGCAACTCTTTAGCCACTTTCTTGCCACCGTCAAAATCAACGATAACATTCATAACCGTTGTATCAAATTGAACATCTACCCCTTGGTCTTCTAGGTATTTAATCAATGGTTTGACCATCGAGTCATATTGATTATATTTATTGAATTTGAGTGCTGTGAAATCTGGCAAGCCGTCAATATGATGGATAAATCTCATAGTGTACCGGCGCATCTCTGCCACTGAGTGCCATTTTTCAAAAGCAAACATAGTTGCCCAATAGGTCCAAAAGTTACTGTCAAAGAATGCATCTGAGAAATACTCTTCAATCGTTTGGGTGCCCAGTTTTTCTTCTGGGGTCATCACTAACTTGATCAACTCTTCAGAATGTTTTCCAAGCGTATACTCTCCATCATCTTCCACACGATTCCCACGATTATGGATCAACCGACAATTAGATGAATTAGGATCATCCTTATCCAACCAATAGTACTCGTCTAAATAACTAGCTCCAGGAACTTCGAGCGATGGAATTGACCGATAGAGATCCCACAAACATTCGAAATGATTTTCCATCTCACGGCCACCACGAGTAATAAAACCAACGCCTGGTCTATCAATCCCATCTAGAGAACCACCAGCTAATGGAAGTTCTTCCAAAATATGGACCTGTTCACCTTTCATATGTCCATCACGAATCAAGAAAACAGCTGCTGCTAGACCAGCTAATCCAGACCCTACGATATAAGCAGATTTTTGATCCACACCCTTGGGCTTTCTTGGGGTGGCAAATGCTTCATAATTACCATTACTGTAATACATAATGCACTCTCCTTCATTTCTTCTAAGCCATTTTGTGTTCATTTAGATTGTACTCTTACGGTATTCTTTTTATCAAGCAAAACCCTTTGTTACATAAGCATTTTCTATTGTTTATTTTCAAAATATTTAGCTTTATTGAAGAAGAAATGAATGACCACTTTATGCAGTAAAAAGTCTTCATAAATGTTATATAAAGTAGTGAATGTTTTCTGCTTAAGTATATTTTTTGTTATAAAGAGCAAAAGCCTTACAGTTAGACTAATAACAAAAAAATTGTCCTCCACCATGAGCATGAAGCATACCGCAACATCAAGTTGACCGCAAAGGGCTGTGATGTCATCCGCCGCACAGCCCTAATCTCTGCTCGCAATTCTTCAGCGGATAAACCACTCGACGCAATGATTCCTAAACCACCTGCTGATGAGACTGCTCCAGCTAGTCTATGATCTGACACTCCCGTCATCGCGCCTTGAAAGGTGGGGAACTTAATACCTAACAACTCTGTTATTCTCTTGTCTTTCACCCTTATCATAACCTCCTTTTTACCTGTGTCCTTTTTGTCATTATCCTATCTTTTACCTACATCACCCATCCAGTATCCACACATTACCCATACGATGATTATACGTTAACAATACATACATTATACGTTATAAATACCAATTTGTCGAAAAGCAAATCATTTTTTCTAAATATTTAGAAAATATTCATGAAATCATTTGATTTTAGCGATGGAAAAAAGTATAGTTATTAAAATCGAATAACTGTAACTGATCCTTTAAGTTAGTCCTGTGAGGCTATGAAGGAAGTGACTCGAATCATTAGACGGTCTGCGGACTGATCCACTTGATTCGAAAAGACTGCTTATATTCTTTTTTAGGATATGACTGCTAAGTTGGACTTCTCTCCTGCCTTCATTAGGGCAGGAGTTTTTTTTAGCCATAACTCATTTGCGACATCACTCGACGAGAACAACGGTTTTTAGGAGGTAGAAAACATGATCAGCAACTCAACACAAGTACGTCTCAAACATTTATTATCAGTGGAATCTTTGACAGATCAAGAAGTGATGGGATTAATTCATCGTGGACAAGCATTTAAATATGGTGCAAAATGGGCACCTGAAAAAGAACAGTATTTTGCCACCAATTTATTTTTTGAAAACAGCACACGGACCCATAAAAGTTTTGAAGTTGCAGAAAAGAAACTGGGAATAGAGGTCCTACCATTCGATACTGATACTAGCTCTGTCCAAAAAGGTGAAACCTTATACGATACGGTATTGACAATGTCAGCGATTGGCGTAGATGTTGCCGTTATCCGTCATAGCGACGAGAACTACTATGAGCAATTGGTTCAAAGTCCTACGATCCATTGCAGTATCATCAATGGCGGCGATGGAAGTGGTCAGCATCCAACGCAATGTTTGTTGGATCTGTTGACAATCTATGAAGAGTTTGGCACGTTCGAGCATTTAAAAGTCGCGATTATTGGCGATATTACACACTCTAGAGTTGCCAAATCAAACATGCAAATGTTGAAGCGCCTTGGCGCTCAGGTTTACTTCTCAGGACCTGAAAACTGGTATGATCCAGCCTTTGAAGCTTATGGGCACTATCTACCGATTGATGACTTAGTCGGTGAAGTAGATGTGTTGATGATGCTTCGCGTGCAACATGAGCGTCATGATGACCATGAGAGTTTCTCAAAGGAAGACTACCACCAAAAGTATGGCTTGACGGTCGAACGAGCAGCAAGAATGGCAGAAAGAGCGATCATTATGCATCCAGCCCCCGTCAATCGAGATGTAGAGATTGCAGATTCACTGGTTGAAAGCTCGCAATCTCGCATTGTAACCCAAATGTCGAATGGTGTTTTTGTCCGTATGGCAATTTTAGAAGCCGTTTTAACCAGCCACTAATAAGGAGATATTGATGCACACACTACTCAAGAATGGCAAAATTATTTCACATGATAACCAGTTGATAGACGTTTCTATTTGGCTCAAGGATGGCAAGATTCATGCCATAGGCGAAGCTTTCGATGATGACATTTTTGACCATCCCATTGATCAAATCATCGATGTAAAAGGCCAGTTAATCACGCCAGGTCTCGTAGATGTCCACGTTCATTTCAGAGAACCTGGATTTACCTATAAAGAAACCATAAAAACGGGGAGTCAAGCAGCCGCTCGTGGCGGTTTTACAACCGTTTGTGCGATGCCAAATCTTGACCCCGTCCCAGATACAGTTGAAAAGTTCAAAAAAGTTCAAGAGATCATCGCACGTGATTCAGTGGTCAAAACCCTGCAGTACGCCCCTATTACTGAAAAATTACGTAGTGAAGTTTTAGTGGATCAATTAGAGCTAAAGAAAGCTGGAGCCTTCGCCTTTACCAACGATGGTGTTGGCGTACAAACAGCCGGCACCATGTATCTAGCCATGAAGGAAGCTGCCAAAAACAAGATGCCCATCGTCGCACATACAGAGGATGAATCGTTATTGTTTGGTGGGGTGATGCATGCAGGAAAACGATCCAAAGAGTTAGGACTCCCTGGTATCATCAGTGCGACAGAATCTTCTCAAATCGCCAGAGATGTCATCCTAGCAGAAGAGACTGGTGTCCACTACCATGTGTGTCATGTCTCAACAAAGGAAAGTGTTCGTGTCATTCGCGATGCCAAAAAAGCTGGTATACACGTCACAGCAGAAGTTTGTCCTCATCACTTGATACTTGTTGACGAGGACATTCCAAAAGACCATGGCTACTGGAAAATGAATCCCCCCTTACGGGCGACGGATGACCAACAAGCACTCATTGAAGGTCTATTAGATGGCACAATCGATTGTATCTCAACCGATCATGCGCCACATGGTAAAGAAGAAAAATGCCGCTCTTTTCGCCAAGCTCCTTTTGGCATCGTCGGTTCAGAGTATGCCTTCCAATTGATTTATACCTATTTCGTCAAGTCTGGCATCTTCACCTTAGAACAAGTGATCAACTGGATGGCTATCAAACCAGCTGAGTTATTTAACATCCCTAAAACCGGTCGTCTAGAGATCGGAGCGCCAGCTGACTTAGCCATTTTTGACTTAGACACTGCTTATACTGTCGATGACCAACACTTCTTATCAAAAGCTGTCAACACCCCATTTGTGGGTAGGACATTGTATGGCGATACACAATACACTTTTGTAGATGGCAAACTTGTGTGGCAAAAGGCAATAGAAGATGGAAAATAAAGTGGCTAAGAACTTAGGGAATAACTTAGAAAATAGTATGAAGAGTAGTTTGAAAAATAGCATGGGGAGTAATTTGGAGAATGGTATAGGGAGTAGTCTTTATATGCGTCTGAAAAACAGTAGAAAACGGTTGTTGGTATTAGAGGATGGCACAACTTTTGAAGGAGAAGGCTTTGGGGCAGATCTTTCAGTAGTTGGAGAAATCGTATTTACCACTAGCATGACAGGTTATCAAGAAACGATCACTGACCAAAGTTTTAATGGGCAAATCATCACTTTTACCTATCCCATGGTTGGAAATTACGGAGTGAATCGCGACGATTATGAATCAATTGCCCCAAGTTGTAAAGGAATCGTTGTCAAAGAACACGCACGATTAGCGAGCAACTGGCGTTTGCAAATGACCTTAGACGACTTTTTAAAACGAAAAGGAATTACGGGTATCTCTGGCATTGATACGCGTGCCTTGACACGTAAAATTCGACAACACGGCACAATGAAAGCAAGCATCGTGGACGCTAGTCTCGGTTTTGACAAAGCTTATACTAACTTACAAGCGACTGTTTTGCCCACTAACCAAGTCGCACAAGTATCCACTACTAAACCTTATCCAAGTCCAGGGACAGGACAGAATGTCGTCGTTATTGATTTTGGCCTCAAACATAGCATTATGCGCGAACTATCTAAACGCAACTGTAACTTGACAGTACTCCCTTACAATACAACAGCAGAAGACATTTTAGATCTAGCACCAGATGGTGTCATGTTGACGAATGGTCCGGGGAATCCGACAAGTCTTCCAGAGGCTATCGACATGATTCGAAAAATCCAAGGGAAAATCCCTATTTTCGGCATTTGTTTAGGCCATCAACTGTTTGCGCTAGCTAATGGCGCAGAAACTTACAAAATGTCATTTGGACATCGTGGCTTAAACCATCCTGTCAGAGAGATTGCGACTGGAAAAATCGATTTTACCTCACAAAACCATGGCTATGCTGTCGCAAAGAATTCCATTGATCCTGAAAAGTTACTCATCACACACGTTGAAATCAACGATGGCACAATCGAAGGCCTCAGACACCGACGTTATCCGGCATTCAGTGTCCAATACCATCCTGATGCTGCACCTGGACCACATGATGCCGTCCATTTATTCGATGACTTTTTAGACATGATGGCTGCACGGAAGGAGCAACATTAAATTGCCAAAACGCACAGATATCAAGAAAATAATGGTGATTGGGTCTGGTCCCATCGTCATTGGACAAGCGGCAGAATTTGATTATGCCGGGACACAAGCCTGCCTAGCCTTGAAAGAGGAAGGCTATGAAGTTGTTCTGGTCAACTCGAACCCAGCAACCATCATGACAGACAAAGAAATTGCCGATCAGGTTTATATCGAACCAATCACCTATGAATTTGTCTCTCAAATCCTGCGAAAAGAAACACCTGATGCGATTCTCCCAACCCTAGGTGGACAGACTGGATTGAACATGGCAATGGAACTCGCAAAGTCCGGTATTTTGGACGAACTTAACATTGAACTTCTTGGCACCAAGCTGACTGCCATCGACCAAGCTGAAGACAGAGACTTATTCAAACAATTGATGGAAGACCTTGAGCAACCTATTCCAGAATCAGCAATCGTGACCACCGTAGAAGAAGCCGTTGCCTTTGCTAATGAGATTGGCTACCCCATTATCGTGAGACCCGCTTTCACCCTAGGTGGTACAGGTGGAGGAATGTGTGATAATGAAAAAGAGTTGCGTCATATTGCCGAAAATGGGTTAAAACTATCCCCAGTCACACAATGCTTGATTGAGCGGAGTATTGCAGGTTTTAAAGAAATCGAATATGAAGTGATGCGTGATTCAGCTGATAACACTATCGTTGTTTGTAACATGGAGAATTTTGACCCGGTAGGCATCCATACCGGTGACTCCATCGTCTTTGCCCCTAGTCAAACACTCTCTGATTATGAGTATCAGATGCTTAGAGATGCTTCACTGGCTATCATACGGGCTTTGAAAATCGAGGGAGGTTGTAATGTCCAACTAGCACTCGATCCTCATAGTTTCAACTACTATGTCATTGAAGTGAACCCCCGTGTATCCCGCTCCTCTGCTTTAGCGAGTAAGGCAACTGGTTATCCCATTGCCAAACTAGCAGCGAAGATTGCGATTGGAAAAACACTGGATGAAATGAAAAATCCCGTCACGGAGACGACTTATGCTGAATTTGAACCCGCTTTAGACTATGTGGTTGCCAAAATTCCTCGCTGGCCTTTCGATAAATTTGAGACAGGGGACCGTGTACTAGGGACGCAGATGAAAGCTACTGGAGAAGTTATGGCGATTGGTCGCAACATTGAAGAGGCCTTGCTGAAAGCTGTCCGCTCCCTCGAGATTGGTGCCTATCACCTTGAACTCTCTGAACTGTCGGAAGTTCCGGATACAGAATTGACCGATAAAATCGTGAGAGCTCAAGACGAACGCCTCTTTTACTTAGCTGAGGCGATCCGTCGTGGCTATACGATCACAGAATTGGCACAATTGACCAAAATCGATCTCTTCTTTTTGGATAAGCTCTTACATATCATCGAGCTAGAACACGCATTAGCCCTATATCCTTTTGATTTTGAACTGTTAAAGCAAGCCAAGCAAAATGGATTCACTGATCAGAAAATTGCAGACATCTGGGAAAGTGATGAACAAGTGGTTCGCGATTGTCGGCTGGAAAAGGGATTGCGCCCCGTCTATAAAATGGTCGATACCTGTGCCGCAGAATTTGAGTCTTCTACACCCTATTTTTACAGTAGTTATGAAATTGAAAATGAAAGTATCAAGAGTGATAAGCCATCTGTATTGGTCCTAGGATCAGGTCCAATTCGTATTGGTCAAGGTGTAGAATTCGACTATGCTACAGTCCATTCAGTGAAAGCAATTCAAGCAGCAGGCTATGAGGCTATCGTGATGAATAGCAATCCTGAAACCGTCTCGACCGATTTCTCAATCTCAGACAAACTCTATTTTGAACCATTAACGTTGGAAGATGTTTTAAACGTGGTCGAACTAGAACAACCTCTTGGAGTGATCGTACAATTTGGTGGTCAAACAGCTATCAACCTTGCCGAACCACTTGTCGCCTCAGGCATTCCTATTTTGGGGACTAGTATTGAAGATTTAGACCGTGCAGAAGACCGCGATCAATTTGAACGCGTTTTAAAAGCACTAAACATACCACAACCACCAGGTGACACAGCCACTGATCCAGATGAAGCAGTCGCAATCGCCACTCGGATTGGTTATCCCGTCCTTGTCCGCCCGAGTTATGTCTTAGGAGGTCGAGCAATGGAAATCGTCGATAACCAGCGTGACCTAGAAGACTACATGACACATGCCGTGAAAGCTTCACCAGAACATCCGGTGTTAGTAGACCGTTATTTAATCGGAAAAGAATGCGAAGTCGATGCCATCTGTGATGGTGAAACAGTCCTAATCCCCGGTGTGATGGAACATATAGAACGTGCTGGGGTCCATTCAGGCGATTCAATGGCGGTTTACCCCCCACAAAACCTATTGTCTGAGATCTTAAAAACAATCGAGGACTACACCAAACGATTAGCCTTGGGACTTAATTGCATTGGCATCATGAATATCCAATTTGTGATTCATCACGATAAAGTCTATGTCATTGAAGTAAACCCACGAGCTAGTCGAACCGTTCCATTTTTAAGTAAAGTAACTGGTATACCGATGGCACAAGTCGCTACAACCGTTATCCTTGGGAAGACGCTGGCAGAACTCGGTTATGAAGATGGTCTCTATCACGAATCGCCAGATGTGCACGTGAAAGCCCCTGTGTTTTCTTTTACGAAACTATTGAAAGTCGATACTTACCTCGGACCGGAAATGAAATCAACCGGAGAGGTTATGGGGTCAGACCGGAACTTGGAGAAAGCTCTGTATAAAGCATTCGAAGCCTCTGGCCTACACATCCCAGAATTTGGTGCCGTCTTATTCACGATTGCTGATGACACCAAAGAAGAAGCACTCGCCCTAGCCAAACGTTTCTCAGACATCGGTTTCAGTTTAACTGCCACCGAGGGTACAGCTGCTTATTTAAGAAGTCACGGATTGACCGTTAAGACCGTCTCAAAAATTGCAGACGATACCGGAGACACCGTTTTGGATATGATTCGAAACGGCACTACCCAAGCCGTAATCAATACGATGGATAAAAATCGCCAACATAACTCTCATGACGGATTTATGATCCGCCGAGAAGCTGTAGAACATGGTGTCCCCTTATTCACATCACTAGATACAGCTGATGCAATCCTAAAAGTCATGGAATCCCGTGCCTTCTCGACAAAAGCTCTTTAGATAATATCCTGTATCACTTTGCTTAATAAACTTCCCTCATCATAGATATTAGAAACGTTACCTGTTCTAAGCTACTATGAGGGAATATTTTTGTGTAGGTATAACCATTAAAATCTTTGCTCCAGCTATTTTACTTCATTGCTTACTTTTATTGCTTAAGGTCATACTTATACTTTATATCCTTACTCTATTGCTTCATGTGTTATTTCTATTCCTTCTATTGCTTCTATAATTTCCATTACTAATCAAAATCGTAATAAAAATGAATATCATATTTTCCAGACTGTGTGGTGTAATCGTAAACTTTTGTATCCAAACCTCCGATTTCAAAGCCATACTTTACATAAAATAAGCACGCTGCAAGGTTATTATGTTGACCGATCGTCCTAATTTTTTGATTTAGCAACCTCCTTCGCTTCTTTCAAAAGTTTATGCGCAACCCCTTGACCACGGTAGGCTTTGTTAACTTTTAAATCCTCTAAATAGAGGAACTTATTCCATTGATCCTGAAATATAGCTAACCCAATTATTTCTTTACCTTCAAAAGCACCTATAGCAAAGCCGTTAGATTCGATCTCGGAGAAATTGTACTCTTCATCGGGGAAAGTTTGTTCCTTTACCAGGTCTGGTGCATACTTTTTTATCTCATAACGCCACTTCTCATGATCTCTGCTGACAGTCATTTCTCCGAAAAGAGAGAATGGTTCATTCTTTAAAGCTAAACAACTTTCATTCTCTCTGGCAATTCTTTTTATGATCACTCGTTTAACCCCTCTACTACCTCTTGATGCCCTACTTATATCTGATGTATTTCATTATGGCGACCGCGCCACTAAAACTACAGTTGTTTCTATACTCTTAGTATTATGGTCTTATTGCCCTATTAATAAAACTAGGAAGACAGCTAGACCTAGAACAACCATTTTACCAACTCATCTAGTAGCGTCTTATTGAATTATATCCTAATACAATCCCAATATACAATCCCAATCAGTTTGCATACATTCAGTATGTATGTTAAACTTAATCTACAAAATCGAAATGGAGGAAGTACTGATGAAAACAAGTGTCTATCCTGTCCTTATGACTCATAAACTTGAAGCAGAACGCACCTTTTTCACCTCTCTTTTCACCTTTAGCGAAACATTTACAAGTGACTGGTATATTAGCTTGCATAGCGACGGTTACGAATTAGCTCTGATCGACGCGACCCATGACACTATTCCTGAAGTATTTAGAAAAGAAAGCCAAGGCGTGATCATTAATATTGAAGTCGATAATGTTGATGAGTTGTATACTGAAATAGTCGATCAATACGATGTTCCACTCCTTCTACCCATCAAGAGCGAGGATTTTGGACAACGACATTTCATCATCGAAAGTCCTGGTGGCATACTGGTGGATGTGATACAAGTTATTCCCCCAACAGCTGAATTTGCTGAGCAATATACTGAGACTAGTGATCAATCTGATCAATCCAAGGAGTAATGACCCGTAACCATGAATAAAAATACTATAGCTTCGAAAAAGACGGTCAATCATTTAATTCGGATTGCAAGACGTCATTTTTCGACAGACGGCTACGACAAGACATCTTTATTAGCAATCGTTCAAGAAGCTGATATGACCAGAGGCGCGCTCTATCACCATTTTAAAAACAAAAAAGCCTTGTTCCTGGCTGTACTAGAGAACGTTCAAAGTGAGATTGGTCAAGCAGTTGAAGCAAAAGCAATGCAGTCGTCAAACGTTTGGGAGCAGTTGATTTTAGGGTGTGTCGGTTATGTTGAGACAGCTACCTTAAAGAGCAATCGCAGAATCCTGTTGATCGATTCTTTAACAGTCGTTGACTGGGAAGAGTGGCGTCGAATGGACAATGAAAACTCTGTTTCTCACCTGATTGACCAACTAGAAAGCATTGCAGCTACAGGAATGCTAGTCGACTTAGATCCTACGATTATCGCCCATCTCATCTCTGGCGCATTGAATAATTTAGCCCTTCACCTAGCTCAAGATTCCACTACAGCTAACCCCCCACTTGAAAATTACGTCAGCTATTTAGTGAAAGGTTTCAAGAAAGACGAGCATTAAGGATTATTTCAATCATACGATACAACCTTAAAAAGACACATCTCGCCGACGAGACATGTCTTTTTTATCGCTAATAGCTGTATGATATAACAGCCGTGTCCTTTACCCATATCAGAAATGACCAAAAGATTTAAATCTATTGCTCTTTGTCTTTCCCTTTCTTAGCAACATACTTATTAAAGACGTACCAATTAAAAATTAGACCTGCTGCTAGGAAAATAGCTGAAACAATGAACAATGTATTTGGTCCATCTTCGAGATACTTGAGACTATTCACCCATATTAATGAAAGCAAAATGACTAAAAATATCAAGTTTACGATTACTCTTCCTATTTTGTCCACGAGTAAAATACCTCCATTGGTGATCTGGCATTAGTTTATGTCGTTATAGGTTCATTTTATCATTATCAGTGGTCTTTTTTCATTCAAAACACCTCTAATAGTTACTAAAATGATGCCACACTTCTTTTCTGCCAGCAAAGTTTTATGAGCAACTTTACATACAGTACCGGCAAAATCGCTTAAAATCACGTGGTCTCCAACCAAACTTTCTCACGAGACTTCGTTATTCTATCTTCAATGAACTAGCTTTCCTTTTTCTAATCTTTTACAATACCCCTAGGGAATAATTTGCTTTAACATCAATTACTCGAAATAATAGCATCGATATAACTTAAATTTTAAAAAAATTTGGAGTCAAACATGATGAACAGCAAATAATTAATTCAAGATTTTTATGAAAAAATACGTTCTGGAAATGAACTAGCTTCGTTTTCAAATTATATGAATAAAAGGTCATTGCGCATCAATTTTTAGCGGAAGCTGGACCAGAAGTCGTTATATCTAGAACACCAAAAGAGTATGCTGAACACGTTTCAGAGATGCGTGACACATATGGTAAATTTAAATTATCAATTGAAGAGATATTATCAGAAAACAATAAAGTATATGTTAGATGGCGCCAAATAGGGATGGTCAACAATATCCCAATAACAGAGATTGGCAGTGCAGTATACTTAATTAAAGATACTAAAATCTCGGAGTATTGGATACAAATTGATAGAAAGGGGATTGAAGAACAATTGAATAAGTGATTCAACCTAGTTAATAAAGAGCTGTATGACATTGGTGTTGTTACTTAAAACTATCGACACCATTTTTTTGATGCAAAAAAAGCACCCTCCAAAAACTTGGAAAGTGCTTGAAATCGTTGGTATAACAACGATTAACGTTTTGAGAATTGTGAAGCTTTACGGGCTTTCTTAAGACCTGGTTTTTTACGTTCTTTCATACGTGGGTCACGTGTGATCAAACCAGCTGATTTCAATGCTTTACGGAAATCAGGATCTACTGTTAACAATGCACGAGCGATGCCGTGACGGACTGCTCCAGCTTGTCCTGAGAAGCCACCACCATTTACATTAGCGATAACATCATATGTTCCTAATGTTTCTGTCACTTCTAAAGGTTGTTTAACAACTTCATGTAAGTGTGCAAATGGAATGTAATCTGTAATATCTTTATTATTGATCGTGATAACTCCAGTACCAGGTACTAAACGTACGCGAGCTGTAGAGTTTTTACGACGGCCTGTGCCGATATATTGAGCTTGTGCCAATATCTGTTACCTCCTTAGATTAATGAACTGATGTCTAATACTTCTGGTTGTTGTGCGGCGTGTTTATGATCTTCGCCACCATAAACAAACAATTTACGGAACATTTGGCTACCCAAAGCATTCTTTGGAAGCATGCCTTTGATTGATAATTCAATCAAACGTTCTGGTTTGTTAGCACGTAATTCACCAGCTGTAGTAGTTTTCAATCCACCAGGATGGTTTGAATGTCTATGATATAATTTATCGTTCGCTTTGTTACCAGTCAAGCCGATTTTACCAGCGTTGATCACGATAACATAGTCACCAGTATCCACATTTGGTGTGAATGTTGGTTTATTTTTACCACGTAAGATGCTTGCTACGACTGCTGATAGGCGTCCCAATGGAATATCAGTAGCGTCAACAACGTACCATTTACGTTCAATTTCTTTAGGTTTTGCAAAATAAGTTGTACGCACGGTTTTTTCCTCCAATTATAACTGTTGTTTGAACACAATAAAGATTCCGGGGCTCCATCGTGGGGCAAACAATACCATTCACAATGATACCTAAAATGCTGATGGTTGTCAATGTTTTGACTGACCATAAATCATCATTTTAGACATTTTTCTCGTTTAAATTCCTCTTTTGATACTCTTTTAATACCCTTTTTCTAGCTCGAATTGAATTTTTACTCCATGTCTGTATCAAGTGACACATTTTCAACTTCTTCGGGATACCATACGCGTTCTAAAAAGAGGCCATGGGCTGGGGCGGTGGGTCCTCCGGCATTGCGGTCTTTTGCTTTTAATATCTCTGCCATTG
>OMJG01001131.1_pt1 | contig 16526 bp, 12 predicted proteins | sample 1646431 | NCBI WGS metagenome assembly OMJG01 (sample SAMN03771674, study PRJEB25209) | food metagenome | isolation source: Cotija cheese | place: Mexico:Jalisco,Michoacan | collected 2011-12-12
TATTCTTGAAGAAACTCGTACCTGCCCCTTGACTTAAAACATAGGGGCACCCCCCCGGGAGGTGCTCGCTGCTGTCGGGCGGGCGATAGGCTCATACTGGGTGAGCTGAATGGTCACGCCCGGAGCCGATTCTCGTGACTATTTCTCCCACCTACGCCAATGGTCGGGCCTCAGCCCTGCAGGTAGGGTTCGAAGACTGCGCGCAGCTCGGGCGTCAGCGGGGTGGGCTTCTGCGAGTCCCGATCGATGTGGACGAGCACGCAGTCGTGGTCGAAGACCTGCTGTCCGTCCTGGTCACCTCGGGTGTTGATGGTGAATGAGGAGTTGCCGAGCTTCTTCACCGTCACGGTCATCTTCAGTTCGGGGCCGTACATGACGGGCACGAGGTAGTCGATGGTCTGGCGGGCCACGAGCAGTCCGCCTCCGGTGATGTGTCCGGCCCGGATCTCGTGCATCCAGCGCACGCGGCATTCCTCGATGAGGGTAATCATCCGTGCGTTGTTGACGTGGCCGAGCAGGTCCTGATCCGACCAGCGCACTTCGGGTGAGAGTTCGAAAGTGGCCATGACTGCCTCCGGGAGCTGATGGGGAATTGTGTCTGAACGATCGTTCCATAGTTAATCAGGTTGCGAGCGGCCACGGAAATCTCGCCCCAGTCATTGCAGAGGCGACTAAGCTGAGGGACGAACGCAGGAGTCTGGGCGCGGCAGTCTGAGCCGGAAGTGAGGGAATGGGTCGGTATGGATTCAAAGAACGCACTGGTCATCGAAGACGATGACGATATCCGCCGACTGCTCGAGGTCGTTCTGGAACAGAGCGGATACACCGTCGAATCGGTGGCGACGGGCAAGCTCGGACTCGAACGCTTCGACGAGGTCGAACGCACTCTCATCACCGTCGACCTCGGTCTGCCCGATATCGACGGTCTTGAACTCCTGCGGCAGATCCGACCCCGCACCGTGGCGACGATCGTAGTGATCAGCGCCCGGGCAACCCAACGAGACAGCGACGCCAGCGTCGAGGCCGGTGCCGATGCCTTCCTCACCAAACCCTTCAAACCACGCGAGATCCGCGAATTCCTGCAGGCGCTGGGCACGGAGTGAACCGGACGAGCTGATCGCTGAGGCGGTTCAGCGGCTGTCGTCAGGCGGCACGGGCCGAATCTCGGTTCCGTCGCGGACGAGCGCCTGCCCGGACCTCAGTGCCGGCCGCGGGTCGGCAGGTCGAGGAAACGGGCGCGGATCTCGACGATCGTATCGTCTCCGACGCGGGCCAGGCGGGGCAGCGCGGCACGGGCGGCATCGAATTCGCGGCTTTCGACCAGCGTCGTGAAGTCTTCGGCCGCGACCTGCATGCGGCGTGCCCCGACCATCGTCGACGCCACCCTGATGCTGGCGATCGCATCGCTGATTCCCAGCACATCCTCGGAGGCCACGGCCTGCTGCAGGTTCGCCAGACGGCGGGGCCAGATGAGGGCGAACCGGGACACGATCTCCACGGCGTATTCGTCCCTGCCTTCGAGCTCCTCGGCGAGTTCGGTGAGGCTGCTCTGGTCGAGCAGCGGAACGACCTGCAGCGCTGCCGGGGTGAAGGTCGAGGTGACGAGCACGTCGTCGGCGTTGCGCTTCGTCTTCGCCCACGAATTCCGGCCGGTGACCATGCGGGCGATCGCGCGGGGATAGTAGAAGTACGTGAAGTACACGTAGACGAGATACCCCAACCCCAGCAGCACCGAGGAGGCCCGACCGATGGGTTCGGGACCCCAGCGTCGGTAGAGCGGACCCCACAAGGCGTAGGGGAGGACGACGAACACGAGCCCGGTGAGGACGATGATCCAGGTCGCGGCATCGCTGACGAAGCCGAAGAATCCCTGGGCGATCGCGACGGCGGTGACGATCGGAATGAGCAGAAGGTTGAGCATCATCAGCCACGGCTGGCTCATGAAGTAGTGGATCTCGACGAACCCGGGAAACTTCAGGACACGGCCCTTGCGCAAGGCGGGCAGATTCGACGCACACTCCATGATTCCCTGACCCCAGCGCGTGCGTTGGGTGAGCAGCCGGCGGAAATAGGGCAGCGCCTCCTGGGACACGTGCGCCTGCGGGAAATAGCCGTTGCGGAAGCCGCGGGTGAGAATATTGAGTCCGAGTTCGTAGTCCTCGCTGAGCTTGTTGCCCCACGGTTCCCCGTGGTCGTCGGTCAAGGCGTCGAGGACGGTCAGCCGGGTGAACTGGCCGTTGCCGCCCATGCCGACGGTGCCTGTGGTCACGCGCAGCTGCTGCATCGCCGAATTCGACGTGCGGAACTCGATGTCCTGCATCCGGACGAGGAACCGCCCGAGGAGATTGAGATACCGCCCGCGGCCGGGGCGTGGCTGCTTGTCGCCGCGGTTCTTCATCCACACTTCGAGCTGGGCCGCGCCGAGGGTGTCATCGCCGAAGCCTGCCGGTCCCGACAGCACGGCCAGAGCATTGTCAGAGAGGAACCCGTCGGCGTCGAGGACCCCGATGACCGCACGAGCACGGTCGGCAGGATCGGCACCGACGTACTCAGACACTGAGAGGTACGCCGCATTGAGTGCCTTGCCCTTGCCCGTCCGGGCTTCGGGCAGGACCCGGGAGATGAGATGGGTCCGGTCGTCGACGTCCATGATGTCGGTGACGATGGCGGCGGTGGAGTCTTCGCTGGCGTCGTCGATGACCCAGATGTGCGCGGTGGGGAAGGACGTCCGTGCGGCCGAGACCGTCTCGGCGATGACGGATTCCTCATCACGGCAGGGGATGAGGAAATGCCAGGTGAAGTCCGTCGGGTCGCCGGGGTCGACGGCCTTCTGCCGGACATAGGCGATGAGCAGCAGGCTGACGTAGGCCAACGAGAGAGAGGCCGTGATCGTGATGGTGATGAGCGCGATGTCGAACCACCAGTACTCGCCGAGGCGTCCGAAGGATCCGGAGAAGCAGAAGATGTAGGCCGCAAGCACCCCGTAGATGAGGGACAGGACCACCGCGAGCGGTCCGATCTGCCTCGTCGAGGAGCGGGTGTCGAGCCCGGTCACGGTCGGGTTCCTTCGTCGGGGGAGGGGATGCGGACGCTGAAGACGCTGCCGAGGCCTTCGGTCGAGGACACCGTGATGACACCGCCGTGTGCGTCGACGATGCCTTTGACCAGGGCGAGGCCCAGCCCGACGCCGCGCTGACTCGAGGCCTGGGCCGAGGCGCCGCGGAAGAAAGCGGTGAAGAGCTGGTCGACCTCGGCGGCGGGGATCCCCGCACCGTCATCGACGACGTCGAATCCGGCGCCGAGCGCATCGGACTGCGTCCTGACGGTGACATGTTGGCCGCGCCCGGAGTATTTGATGCCGTTGACCACGAGGTTCGTCAGCACCTGCCTGATGCGTTGCGGGTCGGCTGTGAGCACCGGTTCTCCCGTTGCTTCGACCGCGAGCTCGACGCCTTGGTCGGCGGCGGTCGACCGCAGCTGCGCGACGACGTCGTCGATGAGCGGGGTGAGTTCGAACTCGGTGATCTTCAGTTCGAACCGGTTCGACTGCGTCTGCTGGGTGCGCAGGATGTCCTCGACCATCGTCAGCAGCTGATCGGTGTTCCTTTGTACGACGGTCAGATAGGATGCGATCGCCGAGACGGCCACGGGGGTGCCGTCGTCGAGTTCGTCGAGCGCGAGCTCCGTATAGCCCATGATCGACGTCAACGGGGTCCGCAGTTCGTGGGAGACCGAGGCGAGAATCCGTTCGCGGGCCCGGATGAGCTGCTGAGTGGCCGTGACGTCTTGGGTCGTCACGATCGTGTGCTGGGCGATGCTCGGATGCCCCTGCCAGCCCACCGCCGTGACCGACAGCGCCAGCTGGTCGCCGTCCTGTGGGCCGGCCCAGATGAGTTCATCGGAGAACCGTTCGCCCCGGCGGGCGCGTGTCAGCGGTGAGTTCGACGGGAGAATGCGGGTGGTGCCGTCGGCGCAGAACATGTCCACCTCGTCGACGGCCGCGTCATTGGCGCCAGCGGCGACGACGTCCGCCGGGGAATCCTGCTCGCCTGTCATCCGCGCCACGGCGGCATTGAGGTGAGTCGTGAACGCCGGATTCTCGAAGACCGTCGTGCCGTTCTCGTCGAGGACCTTCACCCCGACGTCGACGCTGGCCCCGGTGCCCCGAAGCAGGGTGCTCGTCCTCCGCAGGTCTCGCGTCAGATCCTGCTGTCGATCGAATGCCGCACTCAGGCGCAGATTCGTTGAGCGCAGACGCGTTTCGAGACCGATGATCATCGCGGAGACGAGGATCACGGCCACCGGTTGGATGAGCGCGAGCACGATCCGGGCGGCATCGACGGGCCCTTCACCGCCGAACAGGCTCACCGGTGTGAGGGTGATGAGCACGGCCGCCACGGAGATGACGGCACCGCGCGTGCGGAAACTCGTGACGAGCCAGACGACCGGGGTGAAGGCGAGGATCGACAACACTCCGCCGTCCGGGTAAGTGGCCCACCGGCACAGGCCCAGGGCGAGGAAGTCGAGCAGCGGGATGACGAGGTTCGGCACCCAGGCTCGGGAGAACTTCTCCGAATACACCGCGCCGAGCGTGGCGACGAGGAGCAGACCGGCCCCGGCCAGGATCGAATCATCGGCGACCGCGGAATCCGGTCGCAATGCGCTGAGCAGGGCTGCGCTCGCCCCGAGCAGGATCGCGAACGAGACCTGGTGGATGATCGTGAAGGCCTTGGAGTCCCCGGTGACGAAGCCGAGGTAGGCGATGCGGGCGAGCCGGTTCACCGTCGATCCGCCGATCGCGTCGAACTCGTGGGGACAGAGCGCAAGACAGCCGCCTTTCACCGCTTCCGGGAGGCCCCGTCTCTTCCGGGGTCCTTGAGGAAACTATAACCGCGCTCAGCCGCGGCGGCGGACGATCTCCTCATTGACGGCTCCGACCACCTCGTGGAGGTCACCGATGATCGCGTAGTCGGCCCGTTGGACCATCGTGGATTCCGCATCGGTTTTGATGGCCACGAGCGTCTTCGCGCCCTCGATCCCGGCCATATGCTGGCTCGCACCCGAGATGCCGCAGGCGATGTAGACGTCGGGGGAGATGCGGCTGCCGGTCTGACCGACCTGTTCGGCGTGCGGTCGCCAGCCCAGACCCGTGACCACGCGGGAGACGCCCAAGGCCCCGCCGAGGTGGTCGACGAGTTCGAGGACTTCGGCGAACCCGTTCTCCGATCCGACTCCGCGACCTGCCCCGACCACGGCCCTGGCCGAGGTCAGCCCGGATGCATCATCGGCGGCCTCTGCCTCGGTGCGCTGGACACGGGTGGTCAGGTCCGCCTCGGCGACGGTGAGGTCGTAGTCGTAGACCTCCGGGGTCACCGGGGTCGTCTCTTCGGGGGTGCGGGCGTGGCCGGCGATTGTGAGCACCTGCAGGTCCCCGTCGAGGCGGAGGCGTTCGTAGGCGGTGCCGCCGTGGACCTGCCGCAGCAGTCCCTCGTCGTCGCAGGCGATGACGTTGGCTGCCATGCGCGCACCCGTGCGGACGGCGGCGTGGGCCATGAGCTCCATGCCGCGCGGGGTGCCCGAGGCCAACAGTGTGCCGGACTCCGGGGCGACGTCGACGATCGCCTGCGCCCAGGCCGCCGCGGAGTACTCGGCGAGATCCGGGTGGTCGAGATGGTGGATGACGCTGACCCCGAGTCGCCCGAGCGCCGCGATGGCGGCACCGCTGAGCGGGCCGATCACCACCCCTTCCGTGCTACCTGACGGGGGCCCAGATACCTCGCGCGAGGTTGCTGCGCCGCCGTCAGGTAGTAATTGGGGGGTTTTGCGGGCGAAGGTGAGGGCTTCGGCGGAGGTGAGTGTGACCTCGCCTGCCGGGTCGGTTTCGACGAAGACTAGGGTCATGGCTTGATCACTCCGATCTCTTCGAGCACATCGACCAGGGCGGGAGCCGCGTCAGGCCCCTCGCCGAGGATGGTCACCGAACTCGCCTTCACCTCGGGCAGTTCGAGTCGGACGCGGAGGCTGCCCGTCCCGGGTTCGGGGGCGTCGTATTCGACGACCTGCGCCTTCTTCGCCTTCATCCGCCCGGTGATCGAGGGGTAGCGCGGGTCGACCCCGCCCTCGTGGACGGCGACGACGGCGGGCAGACCGAGTGAGAAGATCTCCGTTCCCGCCGGCCCGATCCCGCGCGCCTCGATGCGACCGGAGCCGCGCTCGCCGCCGGGCCCGCCGCCCTCATCCGTCCCACCGACACTGATCGTCTGGATGTTCGTCAGCACCGGGTACTCGAGGTCGTAGGCCAGGCGGATCCCGACCTGGAAATCGCCGGTGTCGGCGGCATCGTCGCCGGTGAGGACGAGATCGAAGGTCTGTCCCGCCTCGGCGCGATCGCGGATGACATCGCCGATGATCTGCGCGATGTCCTCGGGTGCGAACACGGACGGGTCGGCCGCCTCGACGAGGATGCCGTCGTTCGCACCCACGGCCACGGCCGCTCGCAGCTGTTCGACCGCCTCGGCGGGGCCGACCGTGAGCACGGTGACCGTCCCACCCGTGGCGGCCGCGGTCTGGATCGCGAGTTCGACGGCGCATTCCTCATGCGAGGACATGGTGTGGCCGAGCCCGGAGTCGTCGATCCCGGCACCCGTGGCATCCAGGGTGACGGAGCCGGCGATATCGGGGACGCGTTTGATGCACACGAGGATGTTCATCTCATCTCCTGATGCACTCGTTGTCGGGGTCGAACAGCGGCGTCGAATCGACCGATGCCACCGTGACGGGATAGAACTCCTCCATGTACACGACCTGCAGACGGTTGCCCAGCACCGCCTCGGCGGGTGGGAGGAACGCCATGAGCACGTGTCTGCCCAGGCTGGGAGCCGACCCCGCCGAGGTGACATAGGAGGTCCGGCCGTGCCCGTCGATCAGCGGATCGCCGTCGGCAGAGACGATGGGTTCCCCGCCGAGCATGTACCGCATCTGACCGCTGGCGCTCGTGTGGTCATCGACGGTGAGTGAGCACAGGACCGTCTTCGGCTCCTCCTCGCGGTGGCGCAGGTGTGCGGCCCTGCCGACGAAATCCTGGGACTTCACCTTCGGTCTGCTCATCCCGACCTCGACGACGCTGCGTTCGGAATCGAGCTCGGCCCCGAACGCGCGGTAGCCCTTCTCGATCCGACCGGTGGTGCCGTAGACGCCGAGACCGACGGGGAGGAGTCCGTGACCTCGGCCGACGTCCATGAGCGCATCCCAGAGCGTCAGCCCCGATTCCATCGGCACGTAGAGCTCCCAGCCGAGGTCGCCGACATAGGAGATGCGGGAGGCGAGCACCTCGAGCGAACCGATCTCGATGACCCGGGCGGTGCCGAACCCGAACCCCTCATGGGAGACATCGGCGCTGGTGAGCTCGCCGAGGATGTCGCGGGCTCGCGGTCCCCACAGCCCGATCGTCGTCCACGAACTCGTGAGATCGGCGATCTGCGCGCCCGTATCGGGCAGGCGATCGGCGAACCATTTGAGATCGACCATTCCGTGGGCGGCGCCCGTGACGACGCGGAAGCGGTCGTGTGCCAGTCGCATGATGGTCAGGTCGGAACGGAACCCGCCGTTCTCATCGAGGATCGGGGTGTAGACGACCCGACCGACGGCCACATCCATCTGCGCCAGGGCGATGTGCTGGACCGCGTCGAGGGCGGCGGGGCCGAACACGTCGAAGATGACGAAGCTCGAGAGGTCGACGAGTCCGGCGCGCCTGCGCATCGCCAGGTGCTCGGCATTGATGATCGGCGACCACCAACGGGAATCCCATTCGGCGCTGCGATCCATCACCGCGTCGCCGAACTCGTCGAGCAGTCCGGCATTCGACTCGAACCACTGCGGTCGCTCCCACCCGCCGGCTTCGAAGAACACCGCCCCGAGCTCGACCTCGCGCTGCCACATCGGTGAACGGCGGACGTCGCGATCGGAACTCCACTGCTCGCCGGGATGGACGATCCCATAGGTCTTGTTGAAGGCCTCCGAGGTGCGCGCCGTCACGTGGGCGCGGGTGCGCTGGTGAGAGTGGAAGCGTGCGATGTCGGCACCTTGCACGTCGATCTCGGGCAGTCCGTTCGTCATCCACTCGGCCACCGCCCGACCGACTCCGGGCCCTTCCTTCACCCACACGGCCGCCGCCGACCACAGGCCTTTGACCTGGGGTGATTCGCCGAGGATGGGTGCCCCGTCCGGGGTCAGCGAGAGCAGACCGTTGATGGCATAGCGGATTTCGACGTCCGGATTCGACAGCACTTCGGGCATGAGTTCGACGGCCTGTTCGAGCTGCGGATCGAAATCCTCGTCCGTGAACGGCATCTCCGTGGGGGAGAGCTTCGCCGCCTCGATCGAGGGGATCTCATCCGGGTCGTGGAGGATCGGCCGGTGGGCATAGGAGCCGATCTCCATATCGGAGCCGTGTTGGCGCTCGTAGCAGAAGGTATCCATGTCCCGCACGATCGGAAACGAGATCTCACCGGGACGTTCGGCCAGCTGCGGGACGGGTCCGACGCTGATCATCTGGTGGACGGCCGGAGTCAGCGGGATCGCGGCACCGGCCATGGCAGCAATCCGCGGGGACCACACGCCGCAGGCGATGAGGACGCGGTTCGTCGCGATCTCACCCTTCGTCGTGTGCACGGCCGTGATCTGCCCGACGTCGACATCGATGCCGGTCACCTCGGTGTTCGGCGAGACCGTGAGCGCACCTGTCGATTCGGCGGATTCGCGCATCATCGTGCCCGCCCGCACCGAATCGACGACGCCGACGGTCGGAGTCCAGAACGCGCCGAGGATGACATCGGGATCGAGGAACGGCACCTTCTCGGCGACCTCGGCGGGGGTGACGAGGGAGGATTCGATGCCCCACGCGCGGGCCGAAGCCATGCGTCGCCGCAGCTCCTCCATGCGCTCTTCGGTGCGGGCGACCTCGAAGCCACCGGATTCGGTGAAGACGCCGAGTTCTTTGTACTGGCGCATGCTGTCGAGGGTGAGGTCGGTGATCTCACGCGAGTGATCGACGGGGAAGATGAAGTTCGAGGCGTGTCCGGTCGAGCCGCCCGGGTTCGGCAGCGGGCCCTTGTCGACCTGGACGATATCGGTCCACCCGAGTTCGGCGAGATGATGGACGAGACTGTTGCCGACGATGCCGGCTCCGACAACGACGACGCTGGCCTGGGCGGGGACGGAAGCCATGAGCAGGCTCCTCTCTGAAGGCTTCGTCGCCTTCACCTGCATAGTTGCGAATTATGCAACGATGCGCGCTATGTGGAACTGCGTACGATGATCGTCCTCCGCCGAGGCGGGAGTGTCAAGAGGGGTCTGCGCGGGGTTCAGTGTTCGCGCCACCCGAGGCGGGCGGAGATGTCGGTGGCGGCCTGAGCGAGCAGGTCTCTGGCCGAGGCGACCTTGTCCGTGGTGAAGCGGAAGCTCGGTCCCGATGCCGAGATCGAGGCGATGACGTCCCCGTGGGCGTTGCGCACGGGAGCGGATACCGCGGTCAGCCCGACCTCGAGCTCATCGATGACGAGCGAGGATCCGGTGGCGGCCACCTCGGCGATCTGGGTGAGCAGCTGGGGAACCGAGGTCACCGTGTGCGGGGTGTAGCGGGTCAGCTTCGCCCCCAGGGTCTCGCGGATGCCGTCCTCGCTCAGGCCCGAGAGCAGGACCTTGCCGTTGGAGGTTGCGTGCAGCGGAATGCGCTGACCGACCCAGTTGTGGCTCTGCACCGACGACGTCGACGAGGCCTGGTCGAGGTAGAGGGCTGCGCCGTCGGAGAGGACGGCGACATTGATCGTCTCACCGGTCGCCTCGGCGAGCATCTTGGTGATCGGGCGGGCCTCCTGAGCGATGTCGAGGCGCGCGGTCGTCGCCCCGGCCAGACGGAGGATGGACAGGCCCAAGCGGTATCGGCCGCGGTGGTGATCCTGTTCGACGAGTCCGCGGGCCTCGAGGGTGGAGACGATGCGCGACGCCGTCGATTTGTGCACCCCGAGCTCACCGGCGATCTCGGTGATCCCGGCGAGCCCGGTGCGGGCGATGATCTCGAGGATCGTCACGGCCCGATCCACGGATTGGACGCCTCCCGAGCCCGCTTCGCTGTTGCTCATTTCGAAACTGTAACTCACGACGCGCAACCCGGCCAGAGTCTCAGGGCGTGGGGTAGGGTGAGTGCGGTCGGTGGGCCTCGATTCCGCCGACCCCCTTTCCCCGACGGAGCTGAGCACGATGAGCAATGGGACCCAGTCGATCGACCGGGCGGCAGAGATCCTGTCGTTGGTCGTCAGATCCGACGAACCGATCTCCTACACCGAGGTGGTCGACGAGACCGAATTGGCTCGGTCGACGGTCTCACGCCTGCTCTCCGCACTCGAGCGCAACGGTCTCGTCGAACGCGACGGTGAGGGCCTCTATCGCGGCGGATCGCTGTTCGCGACCTATGCCTCCCGCTTTGACCGGGTGGAGAACCTGGTCTCCGCGGCCGATCCGACCCTGCAGCGCCTCAGCGAAGAGACCGGGGAGACCGTCAACCTCGCCATGCCGGGCCCCAAGGGAGTCGTCCAGGTCGCACAGGTCGACTCGACCTTCGTCCTCGGGGCCACGAACTGGGCCGACGTCGAGGTGCCGCCGCACTGCTCGGCTCTGGGCAAGGTCATGTTCGCCTACGACGTCATCCCGCTGCCGACAGGTCGGCTCGAACGGCGCACCGAGAAGACCCTGGGCTCACGCAAGGAGCTCACCGACGATCTCGACACGGTGCGCGAACGCGGATTCGCCATCGTCCACGAAGAATTCGAGATCGGCCTCGACGCTCTGGCGGCACCGGTGTTCGGCATCGACGGAGACGTCGTCGCCGCCGTGGGCATCTCCGGACCGACGATGCGCATCGCCGACCACCACGACCGCCTCGGCGCAATGCTCGTCGACGAGGCGGGACTGCTCTCGCGCACCCTCAAGCGCAAGGTCACCCACAGGTAGATAGAGCGAAAATAGGTCACTTTCGGATACTTTTCGGCGCTGAAAGTATCCGATGGTGACCTGGATTCGTGTGGCCGTGTCCGATTGCGACCTATTATCTGTCTGCGGTGGCTGCTCACCACGCCGTCGAGACCTCTTCGGCGCCGCCGAGGGCCGCGAGCTGCTTGCGGCGCCAGACCTCGGTGTCCTTGATCTGATTGAACGTATAGATGTGCAGGCCGGCGATGCCCATGTCCGGGTCGTCGAGCACCGGGCCGATCTTGTCGAGGAACTTCCGCGGGTTGTAGCCGCCTGGCTTGGCCATCCGCGTGAACGTCGCCGTGTTCTTGCGCAGGAAACGGGTGGACTCACCCACCCCGATCTTCGTCGCGACGCGGGCGAGCTTCGCCAGCTCTACCTTCCCGGCGATGCCGACGACCAGCGGCAGCTCGATGCCGCGCGAGCGCACCCGGGCCACCCACGCGGCGACGAGAGCCGGATCGAAGCACAGATTCGACACCAGGTGCGTGGCGTAGTCGCGTTTGTCCCACATCGCCTGGACGGTCACATCATCGGGGATGATCGGGTGCGATTCCGGATAGGCGCTGACGCCGATATGGCGGAACGGGGCGGCCATGGAAGAGAGATCGACGAGGAGGTCGTGGGCTCCGACGTACCCGCCGGCCGGGGGAGTGGCGTCCCCCGCGGGGACGAAGATCCGGTCCACAGCCGCCTCGGCGAGGCGATCGACGATCTCCGTGAGCTCGGGTCTGCCGTGGATCATCCGTGCGGCCAAGTGGGGCACGGCGCGGAATCCCAAAGCCTGGAGCTGTTCGGCCGTGGCCAGCGTCGCCTCAAGCGTCAGTCCCGTCGACGCGGTCACGGTGATTTCGCGCCCGGGTGCGACGTACTCCTCGATGCGTTCGACGATGCCGGCCGTGGGCAGAACTTCATAGCGGGCGGTGCTCAACAGCGTGCGCAGGGTTGACTGTGACATCCTCGTCTCCTTCTCGGAGGTCGATTCATGAAACTCGCAAGCGCGAGTCCCTTGCGTCCCGGTGCCTTCGATCCTACACTCATTGTACCCATGATATGGGAATTGAGTTCCATAATATAAAACTGTGCGAGCAGGGGGAACATCATGGACAACAACGTCCCCACAGTGGACCAAAGTGACAGGCAAGTCCCGATCAACCTACGTCAGTCCGGCCCGACCCCGGTCGAAATGCTCATCGACACCCGTGTCCGCAAGTCCCCGTACTGGGAACTGTCCATGCAGCAGGGTTGCTGGCGGGCGTCGATCTACAACCGGATGTACCACCCGCGTGGCTACATCACCCGCGATGAGGGCGGGATGATGGCCGAGTATCAGTCCCTCGTCAACGATGTGACCCTGTGGAACGTCGCCGTCGAACGGCAGATCCAGGTCAAGGGTCCCGACGCCGAGGCGTTCGTCAACTTCGTCATCACCCGTGACGCGACGAAGATCCCGGTGATGCGTGCCCGCTACGTCATCCTGTGCAACGAAGCCGGCGGCATCCTCAATGATCCGATCCTGCTGCGGGTCGGCATCGACGAGTTCTGGTTCAGCCTCTCCGACACCGACCTCATGCTCTGGCTGCAGGGGGTCAACGTCGGCGGCCGGTTCGATGTCACGATCGCCGAGATCGACGTCGCACCCGTGCAGGTCCAGGGCCCGAAATCCGTCGACGTCATCGCCGACCTCGTCGGGGAGGAGGGGCGCACGCTGCCGAGCTACGGACTCATGGAAGCCCAGGTCGGCGGCCGCGACGTCATCATCTCCCAGACCGGATTCACCGGGGAGAAGGGCTACGAGATCTACCTGAAGGATGCGACGAAGTACGCCGAGGATATGTGGAACGCCGTCCTCGACGCCGGCGCGCCGTACAACCTCAAGGTCGTCGCCCCCAGCCACCACCGCAGGATCGCCGCGGGCATCCTCTCGTGGGGACAGGACATGGACTTCGAGACACTCCCATTCCAGGTCAACCTGTCCTATCAGGTGCCGCGGAAGAAGGAGGCCGACTATATCGGCAAGGCCCGCCTCGAGGAGGTGCGCGATCTCATCGAGGCCGGTACCCCGCCGTATCGCACACAGCTGGTGGGTCTGCTGATCGGCGGCAAACCGATCACGGACTACGCGCCGGACTTCTGGCTCGTCTCCGCCGCGGCTGATGGCGAGGCCGTCGGGTATGTGACCTCGCCGTGGTATTCGCCGGAACTCGAAGCAAATATCGCCATGGCGCACGTTCCGGTGTCGGCAACCGAGCTCGGCACCGAGTACTGGGTGCATCTGCCGGAGCCGTTCGCCGATGCTCCCGGAGTCCCGGTTCGCGCCGAGGTGGTCGAGATGCCGTTCCGCCCGAGCGTCAACCCCAACCAGCGTGAGCGTCTGAAGATGCGCGGCCTCGACGCCGCCGTCTGAGCCGACTCCCGCTCTCGAGACCGAGCGCGGTCGCCGTTGCTTCGAGCCGGCGGCCGCGTTCGCATCCCTCACCCGCAGCGGCTGTTCCTGCAGTCAGCAGAGCACCCCTCACCGTCAGTGACGGCTCGCCCCGATGCAAAGGGGTGATCTGTTGCTGACGGTGAGGGGTGCTCGCAATCGTGCGAAGTGCGACTGGCGGTGACGGATGCCCGGCCGCGCGCACGCGCGCTATCTGCTCCGCACGCCCGCGATCACTTCCCGCGCAGCGCCTTGACCTTGGCGAGCAGTTCGTTCTCGGCGTTCGGGCCGGCCTTGACTCCGCGCGGCAGGCGGAACATGAAGACGATTCCGATGAGCAGCCACAGGCCGAACATCGCCCACGACTGCCAGGCGAGCTGCGCGGAGACCGGGGTGATCGGCAGGTAGAGAACGAAGAGGACGAGCGTGAGCACGGCCGCGATGACACCGATGGCGAAACCGGAGTTGCCCTTGCCTCCGATGCGCAGCGGTCGGTCCATCGCCGGTTCGCGCTTGCGCAGGACCAGGAAGGCGACGCTGACGAGGAAGTAGGCGATGACGATCGCAGGCGACCCCGCATCGACGATCCAGCCCAGCGCCGCCGAGCCGAGGAACGGCGCGAGGGCTGACAATGCCCCGATGAAGAGGATCGCGTTGACCGGAGTGCGGTAGCGCGGGTGGAGCTTGCCGAACCAGGCCGGGATCATGCCGGCCACGGCCATCGCCCACATCAGGCGAGACGAGCCCATGAGGAACGCGTTCCACGAGGTGATGATGCCTGCCAGGCCACCGGCGATGACGATCTTGCCCCAGACGGCGGAATTGAACATGGCCGCCAGCGCATCCGCAGTGACGAGGTCATGTGTGGCCAGGTCGGAGGCGGGCATCGCCAGAGACGTCATCCCGATGACGATGACGTAGAAGGTGATCGCCATGAGCACCGAGACGACGACGAGCTTGCCGATCTTCGCCGGCGGCAGGTTGATCTCCTCCGCCGACTGCGGGATGACATCGAAGCCGACGAAGAGGAACGGCACGACCGCGACGACGGCGATGAAGCCGGATCCGCCGCCGGTGAACAGCGGTTGGGTGTTCGCGGCCTCGCCGCCGGTGAAGCCACCGGCCAGGAGCATGAGGGCGACGATGATGAGGAAGGAGACGACGAAGGTCTGGGCGAGGGAGGCGATCTTCACGCCGCGGATGTTGATCCAGGAGATGATGATCGCAGTGACAGTGCCGACGAGCGCCCAGGTCAGGTACACATCGAAGTCGGCGATCGTCCACAGTTTGACGAACTCGAGGTTCGGGAAGAGGTAGAGGGCGGTCTTCGGTACGGCGACGGCTTCGAACATGACGACGCTGATGTAGCCGCCGGTGATCGCCCAAGAACCGAAGAGGGACACCTGCGGTCCCATCGCCCGGATCAGGTAGTTGTGCTCACCGCCGGCGTGCGGCATGGCGGCCACGAGTTCGGAGTACACGGTGCCGACGAAACACATGATGATGCCGCCGACGACGAAGGCGAGGATGGCGCCCAAGGTGCCGGCGCCGGACAGCCATTCGCCGGTGAGCACGACCCAGCCGAAGCCGATCATCGCGCCGAATCCGATGAAGAGCGCATCGAGCGAGCCGAGGGCTTTGACGAAGCCGTGGCCTCGATCCGTTGGTGCTGCCTGCGATTGACTCATGGGTACCTCGAGACTTCTGTGTGGACGGACGAACAGATACTGGGCCGTGCCGCCGGCGTGAGCCGAATCACGGCAGCTCCGATAAGGCAGAGTAGCAGGATTCTGACCGTTACCGGTGAGTTGTCTGCCCGGGACGCTGAACCGTTGCGATGGTGCTACATTTCGTCAGGTGCACAGCTCACATCGCGCGGCGATCGTCCGCGTCATCGCGGGCTACACGGCAGCACTGGTCACCGGAACCACTCTGCTCATGACCCCGGCGGCCACCGTCGCCGACGGCGGCATCTCACTGCTCAAGGCGCTCTTCACAGCCACCTCGGCGCTCAGCGTCACCGGACTCGTCGTCCTCGACACCGGTCAGGATTTCACGCTCTTCGGTCAGATCGTCATCGTCTGCCTCATCCAGGCCGGCGGCCTCGGGGTGCTCCTGCTCACCGCACTGCTCGCCCTGCTGCTGGCCGGAAAAGCCGGCCTGCGGCTGCGCCAGTCCGTGGCCTCGGAGACGAAGAGCGACGCGATCGGCGGCGTCAAGCCGCTCGTCCTGCGCATCACGGCACTGACCGTCGGGACGGAGCTCGTGGTCGCCTCGGTGCTGTTCTGCCGGTTCTTCTTCCACTACGACGAACCCGTCACGGCGGCACTTTGGGACGCGATCTTCCATGCGATCTCCGCGTTCAACAACGCCGGATTCGGGCTGCGTCAGGACAACCTCGTCGACTATGTGGCCGACCCGTTCATCTGCGGTCCGATCGGGCTGGCGGTCATCCTCGGCGGGCTCGGCTATCCCGTCCTCATCGAACTCGTCCGGCGGTACCGGACCCCGCTGAAATGGGGTCTGACCACGCGCATCATTGTCGTGCTCACTCCGGTTCTGCTCATCGGCGGCACCGTCTTCATCGCCGCGATCGAATGGAACAACGCAGCGACGATGGGCCACCTCGATGTCTGGGGGAAGGTCCAGGCCGCGGCGTTCCAATCGACGATCACGCGCACGGCCGGGTTCAACTCGATCGACATCAGCCAGATGCACACGGTGTCGTGGTTCGGGGTGGACGTCCTCATGTTCATCGGCGGCGGCCCGGCCGGCACCGCGGGCGGGGTCAAGATCACGACGATGGCGGTGCTCGCGGCCACGACATGGACGGAGATCCGCGGCGGCCGCGCCGTGACCCTCTTCGGTCGCCGCATCTCCCGTGACGTGCACCGACAGGCGACGACAGTCATCGTCCTGGCGCTCGGCTGGGTGCTCGCAGCGACGATGGTCATCCTGCTCGTCGATCCGAGGTTCGGCCTCAGCCGGGTCCTCTTCGAGGTCATCTCGGGATTCGGCACGGTCGGTCTGTCGACCGGGATCACCGCGGATCTGTCCGCGCCCAGCCAGATCGTCC
>OMJG01001132.1_pt1 | contig 16521 bp, 15 predicted proteins | sample 1646431 | NCBI WGS metagenome assembly OMJG01 (sample SAMN03771674, study PRJEB25209) | food metagenome | isolation source: Cotija cheese | place: Mexico:Jalisco,Michoacan | collected 2011-12-12
TGATCTAATTTAACTAAAATCAAATCGAATGTCAAAGTATCCAAACACGTTCTAAGCAACTCGGTGTTTCATTAGCGGTTATTCGCAATTCGAATCACTTCGGTACGGCCGGGTACTATTCCCGGATGGCTTGCAAGGCGGGATTGATTGGTATTTCAACGACTAATACGCGGCCATTAGTGGTGCCCACGAATGCGACTGAAGCTTTTTTGGGTTCGAATGCTTTGGCCTTTACGTTCCCCGCGGATCCGCATCCGTTTGTTTTTGATGGGGCGACAGCGGTCGTGTCGAGTGGGAAAATTCAAGTGCTCGCCAAAAAGGGTGCGCAGATTCCGGGAGAATGGGCAGTGGATGATCAGCGCCACGTCTTACATGATGCTCAGACCGTTGAGGATAACTTGGCTAAAATTGCTTTTTCTGAAGATCGTCCTGGTGGTGGTGTGCTGACATTGGGTGGTCCAGATGAGGTCAATTCGAATTACAAAGGATTTGGCAACTCGTTGATTATTGAATTACTAACGGGAATTTTAGCGCAAGGGTCATTATCGGCCGATACGAATACTGGTAAGCACGACTTTAGTCAGTTCTTCATGACGATCAATCCCGCCTTATTTGGTGATCCCGAGGTGTTAAAGGCCAACGTAACGGCGATGTTTGACCGCATTCGCCATTTAAAACACTTGCCGGGGACAAAGATTATGATTCCTGGCGATCGTGAATACCGGCATTATGACGAAAACCTCGTTCAGGGTGTCAGCATTGACCCGCAGACGTTGACGGAAATGCAACAAGTTGGTGCTGAATTTGGGGTGCCGGTACCGAGTGCCTTGAAGGCGTAATTGGAAATCAGCTAGGTTAGTGTGATTTGTCTGAATTTTGTGATGTGACATAGTAAGGCTATGGTAGTGTGGTTGGAATTGAACGTTGATTCTAGCGACACTATTTTTGTTGACCAAGATTGGTTATCTGTGATACTGGTAAGAATAAGATTAGTAGAGCTGGTGGTGTTGCACCGACATGACGATAAACTGTTTGAGCAATCGTTCCGGCAAGTAATTTGATTAAAATGAATGGTTGCAACTAGCGGTCTGTTGGTTGGAATGCCCCGTTTGATACTGACTTGCGCGTTCAAGCTGGCCGTTTTGACGTTGACTAGTGAGCGGGTCCTAACAGTTAGCGTGTAAACATAAGTTAACGCTGGCCTAAATTAGTTTCAAAAGAATTATTGACGATAATTTCAAGGGTGGTCCCGTGATCATTATCTTCAAAAACATTGATCTATCAGCGTTATTGATTAGTCAGCACGTCAATTAAATTGATAGCCATAGACATCATTTTCAATGACTGATAGAAAAAGATTGCAAAAACCATTTGACAATTCTATTGATTAGCCGTATATTTTAAATCATCAAATACACATTAGAAATTAAGGAGATTTTAATCATGACGATTAATACCAATTTACAATTGAATTCGTATTATTATTACTGGTTTACTTAGTGCCTTGGCATCCACTGCGAGGCACGCCCTCGCAACGGATGTGACCAGTAAATTTTGGAATGATTAAAATTTATGGAAAAGTCATATCAGTGTTGTGAACAACCACTGTGTGACTTTTCGGCTTCCTAGTTACGGTGTCTTTTTTGGGGCATCCAGTGAAGCATCTAAAGGCTCACAGTTGGCAAAACTGTGAGCCTTTTTTGTTGGTATGAAATGAGAGGGAGCGAGATTAATGCGAGCATTTGATGAAATTGATGAATTAGCAGTGAATAACTTACGAGTACTGAGTGCGGAAATGATTGAACGGGCTAGTTCCGGTCATCCGGGTTTACCACTCGGCGCGGCCCCAATGATGTGGGCGTTATGGAGCCGACAATTACGGATCGATCCACAGCAGCCGCAATGGGCCAATCGAGATCGGTTTATCTTATCAGCCGGACACGGCTCGGCGCTATTGTACAGCTTGTTACATGTGAGTGGCTTTAACGTGACGATGGCTGATCTACAGCACTTCCGTCAGTTTGGCAGTCATACGCCAGGCCATCCAGAATTGGGAATCGTGGACGGTGTGGAAGCCACGACCGGTCCATTAGGACAAGGCTTAGGGATGGCGGTCGGCATGGCCCTGGCTGAACGGCAACTAGCAGCCCAGTTCTCAAAGACATCGCAATTAGTTGATCACTACACTTACGCGTTAGTCGGTGATGGCGATTTAATGGAGGGTGTTTCACATGAAGCGGCTAGCTTTGCCGGTAATCAGCAGTTGCAGAAGTTAATCGTGTTGTACGACGATAACCAGGTTTCACTCGATGGTCCCACGAGCCGTTCATTCCGGACGAATGTCTGTCAACGCTTTGATAGTTACGGTTGGGATACGCAGACAGTTACCGATGGGAATGATATGACTGCTATCAATATGGCCATTGAACGGGCCCAGCATAGCAAGCGGCCCAGCCTGATTGCCGTTAAAACCACCATTGGATTTGGTGCTCCTCAAGCTGGTACTAATGCGGTTCATGGCAATCCGTTGGGGCCAGCGGGACTGACTAGTTTACGGCAACACTTAGGCTGGCGTGCTGCGCCATTCACAGTCATGCCGGCAGTTGCTCAACGAGCGCAACAGTTGATATTGCAACGTGGCCAGCGCGCACATCAACAGTGGCAAACACAGCAAGCCACATTGCCCCAGGCAGTTCGGCAGCAGTTTGAACAGCAACTCACCATGGGGTTACCCGTTGACTTAGCAGCCAGCTTGCCGACTTTTGATGAAGGTGCCCAAGCTTCGCGGATCACAAGCCATACCGTCATTCAGCGCTTAGCCACCCAGTTACCAGGACTAGTTGGGGGTGCGGCGGACCTAGCTAGCTCGAATAAGACGACTATCGAGCATGATCATTTATCAACACCAATGACCCCCGATCAGCGCAACATTGCCTTTGGTGTCCGCGAGTTCGGGATGGGTACCATTTTGAATGGTCTCGCTTTACACGGTGGTTTACGTGTCTTCGGTGGTACCTTCCTTATCTTTTCTGATTACACGCGGGCGGCAATTCGTTTAGCGGCAATGATGAAGCTACCAGTTACTTACGTTTTCACTCACGATTCGATTGCAGTCGGTGAAGATGGGCCGACCCATCAGCCGATTGAGCAGCTAATGAGTTTGCGCTTGATACCGAATGTGACCGTGATGCGACCCGCTGACCCGAATGAAACGGTCGCGGCTTGGTGGCAAGCTATTAACGCGACGGATCATCCAACGGTCCTTGTTTTGACACGCCAGAATTTGGCGGTATTGCCGGGCTCCAAGTCTTTGGCCATGACCGGCGTCGCGCGGGGAGGCTATGTCCTTTCACCACAACAGGGCCGCCAACCAACGGGAATCCTAATTGCCAGTGGATCGGAAGTTACCTTAGCGATTCAGGCTCAAGCCAAGTTAGCCGCATTGGGCGAAGATGTTAGTGTCGTCTCGATGCCATCAATGGAAAACTTTGCGCGGCAGCCGTTGACCTATCAAACACAAGTGTTGCCAACGCATATTCGTCGGCGGGTGGCTGTTGAGATGGGGGCAACGTTAGGTTGGGAACGCTACGTTGGTTTAGATGGGACGGTATTAGGTCTTGATCATTTTGGGGCCAGCGGTGCAGCTGACCAGGTATTAGCTGCCAACCAGTTCACGGTGGCCGACTTAGTGCGGACGTACCAACAGACGCACGTGGGCATTGGGCAACAATTGCGGGTCATTTAGAAAGGAAGTTAGTTAAATCATGATTGATGGACAAACGGCACTATTTGGATTTATTGCGCATCCTGCCAAACACAGTCGCTCACCACGGATGCACAATTTGAGCTTTGACTACTGGGGATTGAATGCCCGCTACTTAGCGTTTGACGTGGCACCGGATCAGTTAGCTGGCACGCTTGCTGGCATTCGCAGCATGGGAATTGCGGGAGTGAACCTTTCTATGCCGTTCAAGCAAACCGTGGTACCCCTGTTAGATGGACTGACAGCGCGGGCCCAACGGATTCAAGCCGTTAATACGATTAAGAATGAGGCGGGGAAGTTAATCGGGGACAGTACTGACGGGGCCGGTGTTTTTCAAGATCTCCAACACCAGGGAATGAGCTTGACTAATCAGCACATCATGGTTTTGGGGGCTGGTGGCGCTGGTAAGGCAATTATTGCGGCTGCGTTAGACTACAATGTGGCGAGTGTAACGGTCTTTAAACGGCATAATGAGCGGTATGCCGGTGTTCAGCAGTGGTTAGATCAGCTTAGGGCTACTACAACAGTGCCACTTAAGCTATGTGCGTATGAAGATCAGCAGCGGATGCAACAAATTGCACGTACCAGTGATTTGATCATTAATGCGACTAATATTGGGATGACTACGGCAGGAACGCCCTTACCATCAGCGATTATTCGCCAATTACGGCCACAACAGACTGTATATGATGTAATTTATCAACCATTAGAAACGACCTTCTTACGATTAGCACGGCAACAAGGGTGTGCGACACATAACGGCCTCGGTATGTTGATTTGGCAAGGGGCCTTAGCCTTTGAATTTTGGACCGGTAAGCCGATGCCAATTCAACAAGTTCGCCAAGACATGTTAGCCAGTATTCAAGCATTACCGCCGATTGCGGCCCAGGCATAGTGCTTAACTTATGAGAATTGATTTATATTTTTAGGAGGAATTTATCATGATTATTGTTTTAAAACCAGCAACGGCCACTGCGATGCAAGCGAAGTTAATGAGTCGCTTTGGTGCGGACCACGAAATCTTTACACACGGTAACCGGATTGCAATTCAAGGGCTACGTCCCCAAGAAATTCCCGCGGATGTTCAGGCGGCTAGTGAAACGGTGCTTACAGACGTTCCTGCGGCGGTCCAAAGTAGCCGGTTGTTTCATCCGGAAGATACGATCATTACAACCCCGCATAGTGTGATTGGTGGTGATCAGTTCGTCATGATGGCCGGTCCGTGTTCAGTTGAGAGCGCAACACATGTTGACCAGATGGCGGCAGTGGCCAAGCAGGGCGGTGCGACAATTGTTCGTGGCGGGGCCTTCAAACCACGGACTTCGCCATACAGTTTCCAAGGCCTTGGTGAAACCGGGCTCCAATACTTGCGGGCGGCGGCTGATAAACACGATCTCGACATGATCACAGAAGTTATGGATGATGAACACGTTGCAATGGTAGCGAAATACACTGATATTTTCCAAATTGGTGCCCGCAATATGCAAAACTTCTCGTTACTTAAAGCGGTTGGTCAAACGCAGATTCCAGTGGCGTTAAAACGCGGTATGTCGGCCACAATCGATGACGTGCTCAATGCGGCTGAATACATTGCGGCTGGTGGTAATCATCAGATCATGATCTTAGAACGGGGGATTCGGACCTTTGATAATAAATACACGCGCAATACCTTTGACTTAGGGGCGGTGCCAGTCTTGCAATCATTGACCCATTACCCAGTTATCGTTGATCCAAGTCACGCGGTCGGTACTTGGGAGCTCGTGACCCCGATGGCCATGGCGGGTGTGGCGGCTGGTGCCAGTGGGATGATCGTTGAAATCCATGACCAACCGACGCAAGCGTTATCCGATGGGCCGCAAGCGCTAAAACCCGCGACATACTTAAAAATGGCACAACAGGCCTTCCAGTTACATGACTTGATGCAGACTTGGGCGTAGGGTGATCCTATGACAACAATTGAAGTGAAGACCCGGATTAAACAGTATCAAATCAAGATTGTAGCGGATGGTTTACAGCAGTTAGGGTCGTTGGTGACCGCGGTCTGGCAACCTAGTCAAGTTGCAGTAGTGACAGATTCCAACGTGGGGGTGCACTATGCCCAGTTAGTGACTGATGAACTGACTGCGGCTGGTTTTAAGGTGCTTGTTCTAACGATCCCAGCTGGTGAGTCGAGTAAAAGCTGGCAACAAGTGCAGCTGTTAATTGAGCAACTAAGTGCCGCGCATTTTAGCCGTAGTGACGGTATTCTAGCGCTCGGTGGCGGAGTGGTTGGTGATTTAGCTGGTTTTGTTGCGTCAATTTATATGCGTGGTATTGGCTTGATTCAAGTGCCTACGTCGCTATTGGCCCAAGTTGATAGCTCGGTGGGTGGCAAGACTGCGATTGACTTACCAACTGGCAAAAACTTAGTGGGTAGCTTTTACCAACCGGATTTAGTCATTATTGATCCGACTACGTTGACGACGCTCCCACCACGAATGTTGGCAGAAGGCTACGGTGAAGTCGTTAAGTGTGCCGCGTTAGTCGGCGGTGATTTTTGGCAAGCGCTACAGCCAATTTCAGGAGTCGCGACAATTTTACCAGCCGCACCGGCGTTGATTGCGGCGAGTGTGGCCTTTAAAGCCCAGATCGTTATGGCGGATGAACAGGAGCAGGGGCAGCGCCAACGATTGAATTTGGGTCATACGATCGGTCATGCGGTTGAATTGCTGGCTAACGGCCAACTGATGCATGGTGAGGCAGTTGCGATTGGTCTGGTGCAAGTGTGCCGATTGTTCGCAGCCCATGACTTAGCACCTGCTAGTCTGGTGACCACGATTAAGTCTCGCTTAATGGCTGTCGGGTTGCCGACTGAGTTACCAACTGAATTACCGGCTGTATCACAACAAGCTGTCGTGGCGGTGATGCAACATGATAAAAAAGTACATGGTGCTGCGCTGACGTGGGTTTACTTAACGGCGATTGGTCAGCCACAGTTGTTTCCTGTGGCGATAAAGGATTTGAACGATTGGTTGGCTACGTTGTGGGTAGCATCATAATTGGTATCGGATATGGTGGAAACTGACGATGAGATGAAGTATGGCGCTGGTAACGATAACGTTAACAAATAGGTGAATTGGACTAAATAATTTTTATTCAGATTTCAGTATCGATAATACAAAATGTCAATAGGATCGCTAAGCTTCTACTTATTAGCAATCCTATTGACATTTTGTTGTGGCTAGATAAATTTTTTATCTTAACGGAAATAAGTTCTAGATAGACTTACCAATAACCTAAAACTTTCATCCAAAGTGTGCCACCAACACCCCATATGAGCAAATAAAAGCCACCGAGAATTAAGTTCAAGCGCCACCATTCCGACTGTGTCACGTAACCGGGTCCGAACATGATGGAGGCTGGACCATTGGCGTAGTGGGTCGTTGAACTGAAAATGGCCCCATCGAACCCTAATAACAATGCTGCTAGAAGTGGCGGGGCTCCCGCCGAGACGGCCACGCCAAGGAAAGCACCATACATGGCAGAAACGTGGGCGGTGGCACCGGCAAACAGGTAGTGGCTGTAAAAGTACACGATCATTAAGGCTGCTAGTACCCACAGCCAACTGATACCATGTAGTGCGTGACCAATCATTTGTGAAAGCCATGGAATAAACCCTAAGCTGTTCAGCTTACCAGCCATAAAAATCAGAATTGAAAACCAAATGAGTGTGTTCCAAGCACCGGTCTCATGTAATAAGTCATCGACGGATAGTACCCCGGTCAGTAATAGGAGTCCCACGGCCATGAAAGCAACCAGCGTCGCGTCTAAGTCGATGAAGCTCGCCAATATCCATAGTATGAGCGCGAAGCTGAAAATCGCAGCCATACGCTTTTCGGCCGTGGACATTTGGCCTAACTGATGTAACTCATCTTCAGCCCAGGTACGCGCATTTGGTGTATCCTTGATTTCTGGTGGGTAGAGGCGATAAATAATGGCAGGGACGCCAATCAAGCAAATTAAACCAGGTACGAGTGCGGCAAGCAACCATCCCATCCATGTGATTTGGATGCCCATCGCTTGAGCCAGGGCGACCGCGACGAGGTTCGGGGCCATGGCGGTCATGAATAAACCACTGGTGGCAATGTTGCCATGGAAGGATGACATAATGAGAAAGGCGCCAATTTTACGCTGAGTGCCGTTTTCCGGATTGGAGCCGTATGTCTTGGCTAGCGATTCGATGATGGGAAAGACAATCCCGCCAGCGCGAGCGGTATTGCTAGGTGTCGCGGGACTAGTCACTAGATCTACGCCGATTAATGCATAGGCTAATCCCAGCGTTTTACGACCAAAGCGTTTAACAAAAATCAATGCAATCCGGCGACCAAGACCAGTCTTAACAAAGCCGCGCGATAAAAAGTACGCCATAGCAATCATCCAGACGGTATTATTGCCGAAACCGGCCATGGCATCGCTCATCGGTGTAACGTTGAGCAGGATACTGAGCGTGAGCCCAATTAGGGCTACCCCGGCAATCGGCAGCGGTTGGGTGATGCAACCGATAATAGTCCCGACAAATAGTGCGAGCATCCGCCAAGCTAATAAGTTGAGGCCTGCGGGACGGAGCGGGGCACTCAGCCAAAGCAGCCCGCCGATAACTAGGGGCCAGATTAAGTGCTTGTATTTTACGGGTTGTAATTGGGTCATCAGAAATGACCACCTTTCTAATCAACTTGTGGCAACGTTACTAGGTGGAACAGACTCGTGGTGGCCGCAAGTTTTGTTGAATTAGTAGTGGCCATCACAATTCGCTTGACCACTGGGCTGTTGACATAAGGATCAGTGTAGACCGAGCGTCATCTTGGCTGCTCGTGACATTTTATCGATCGACCACGCTGGTTCCCAGACTAAGTTGATGAGGACCTGGTCAACACCATCTAGGGCTAACAAGGCTTGCTCGATATGCGTGTTCAAGTAACCGGTTAGTGGACAGCCCATAATTGTCAACGTCATTGTGACGGAGCAGAGGTTCAGGTCAGGGTCGCGCGTGACGTTGTAAATAAGGCCTAGGTTGACAATGTCGACGCCAAGTTCGGGATCGATCACGGTGGCGAGCGCGTCTAGTGCTTGTGCTTTAAAGGTTGTGTTAGTGTTTAGATTAATCATGAAGTCGTGCTCCTTTTAGACGAACGGCCTAAGCAGTTGGTATCCACTTAGGTCGTTAACGGTTTCGTTATTTGATGAATTTGACTTGTTCGTTGATTTTCTTAATTTCGGCTTCCTTGCGTTCGTTAAAAATAATTTTATTTTTTTCAAACAGGTTGTCACCAGTCGTATCGATCGAGACGATGAGGGGGCCAAAGTCTTTAACTTCACAAGCCCAGAGCGTTTCCGGCATGCCGAGATCCTTCCACTGGGCATCAACAATCTTTTCAACGTGTAGGGCTGCGTAAACGGCGTTACCGGCTGGATAGACGAGGTGCAGGGCATGATACTTTTTGCAGGCGCGTTCGGTACCGGGGCCCATGCCACCCTTACCGACGATGAGTTTGACATGGGTTTGCTTAACAAATTCTTCTTCGAACTTTTCCATCCGCATACTGGTGGTTGGTCCGACTGCGACCATTTCGTACTGGTCATTGCCCAAATCTTTAATAATTGGCCCGGCGTGAAGAATAGCGCGGTCAGTTACGTTAACCGGTAACGGCCGGTGTTCCTCGACGAGTCGACGATGGGCCACGTCACGGCAAGTTGTTAGTGAGCCGTTCAAATAAACGATGTCACCGATGCGGATATCCTTGATGTCATCGTCCGAAATCGGGGTAGTTAAATGGTAAGTTTTCATGATAATTCGACTCCTTTGTTCAGTGGTAAGTCATAGTTTAGATCTTCGTCAAAGTTAATGAGTCCACGGCGGTGTGACCAGCAGCCGGTGCTAACGGCGACCCCGATCGTTGAGGGGTGCCGAGCGGTGTTCTCGACGTTAACGCCCATGACGGACTTTTGACCACCGAAGCCTTGGGGTCCCAGGCCAATATGGTTAATACCATCTTCCAATAAGTGTTCAAGTTTGGCAGCATTAGCATTGGGATTTTCGCTATCGACACGCCGCATTAGGGCTAACTTGGAGTTGAGGGCGGCGGTTTCAACGGATGTTGCGACCCCAACACCCACGAGTAATGGTGGGCAAGCGTTGATCCCGTAACTCGTCATTCGATCCATGACGAAACGGACAACGCCTTCGTATCCTTCGCCGGGCATCAATACCTTGGCCGCACCGGGGAGGGTACAGCCGCCCCCAGCCATATAGACGTACATTGAAATATCGGTACCGTTACCATCAACTTGTAGGAAGATGGATGGAATCCCATCTCCAATATTCATACCGGTGTTGTATTCATCAAAGGTCTGGACGGCGTTATGCCGCAGGGGTGCTTTTTTAGTACCGCGATACACGGCATCTTTTAAGATTTGATTCAATTCACCTAATAATGGGAACTGGGCACCGCACTTGATGAAGAATTGTAGCGCCCCCGTATCTTGACAACTTGGGCGTTGCAATTTATTAGCGAGCAGCTGATTTTCCATCATCGTGTCATAGACTAGTTTTTGTAAGGGGTCAACTTCAATCTTGCTGAGTTCTTCAAGTTTAGCGGTCACATCATCTGGCAAGCGGTGGCTAATAAGGGCGATGTAGTTAGCCAGAATGTCGCGCATGCGCTGGCCCTTAGTTGATAAAACGGGTTCGGTATAGTCGTAAGTCATTGTATCCATAACTGGTTTCCTCCTATCAATTTACAGGTTTATTGTAGGTGAGCCGGGTGTAGAAAACTAACCGCTACTAGACAGATTAAAGGGTGGTATGAATTGTGAAAATAGTGATAAGGTCAGTAATTGTCGCTTTGAAATGACAAAAAAATACCAAGATACGTTGACAAGTGATGTTGTCATATCTGGGTATTAACCGATAATTAATAAAAATAACGGTAAGTTCAGTTGTTCGTTATCACAAAAATTGTTATGCCATTCATTATTGATTGAGCAATATTTTTAATTGTGCGATTTTTTGTTTGAGCGCTTGATATTCTTGAAAATGCAGTTTGTACATGCAACTTTCACAAGCGCTAAGCTGGTCGGTACTTGTGAGTTGAGCCCAATGAGTGAGCTGCTGATGGACAACGGTTCGTTGCACGGGTGTGAGTGGCTGCTTAAACTGGTCATATTCAAGACGCTGGCCGTGTGATAAGTGTTGGCGATAACTTGAGGGGGTCTGACCAAAATGTTTTTTAAACATTAGATTGAAAGATTTGACCTCCTGAAATCCGTTAGCCAGTGCCAAATCAGCGACCTTAATAGTTGGATCTTCTAGGTCATAGATGGCGTGTTGCAGTCGGCAACGAGTCAGGTACTCGTAAAAATTGAGGCCGAGTTCCGCTTTGAAGATGCGTGAGAGGTAGGCCGGTGAATAGTGGCCAATCTTCGCGGCTTCGTTTAAGGTGATCGGCTGATCGTAATCCTGGTTAATATAATTAATGACCCGGGTCAGGGAACTTTTAGTTTTGGGCTGGGGGTAAGTCATCGTAACCTGAGTGTCAAAGAAATCATGATGAAGCAGGTTAGTCAGCTGAAAGTATAAGGCGTTTAAGTCAAAAGTTGACCAGTCATGTTGGTGTAGCCCTAAATATAATTGGGCCAGGATTTGATGGATTGTCTGGTAATCGTGGTGTTGCGGGGTCGTGACACTGTTGAGTAGAAAGGCACCTGCGCTGAGGTCGATACCCTGACTAGTGTAGAAATCTGGCATGATATGTAGGCGGAGTGCAAGACATTCCGGGGTCAATGCAAAGGTGGCGTGGCCACGATTGGCGTTGATTAGGATGAGATCGTTAGTGTGTAATTGATAGCGGGTACCGTCAACGTTAACTTCGACGGTACCTTGCAGTAGCCACAAGAGTTCAATTTGTGGGTGCCAGTTATAGTGGTAACTGCCAATTACGTATGTTAATAAATCAAATTGAACGGTCGGGGTTGACTGGAAATGCTGACTAGTTGTCATAGCAATGTCCTCCTTGAAATTGGCTTAACTAGCTCTAGCTTACACGTTCAAAGGGTCCTTGAACAGCGACTAATGATGAATAAAAAAGAAAAATGACAAAAATTGACTAGTATCAGTTATGATGGAAGTATTAGTAATCATCATTGTGGCAACTTGAGATTACGACGGGTAGTGGTTGGTATTAGTTCATGTAGGCTGTAATCAAGTTGTCGCGTTTTAATTATTAGTCGAATGATGAAATGGTGGGAAAATAGTGGATAATAAAAGAATTGTTAATCATGCGCTACGAGCACTTTTATATGAGGTGACGGTCAATCCGAAACCGGGGTTGGTTGATCCGTTATCGGCGGGGCCCCATCCAGACATGAATGCTTTTATGTTTATTGATAGTGCGTTGAGTTTGGAACCGTACTTTAACGCTTGTGCGGCGGCGGGAGCAACTTACACGGCTGCTGACTTAACAGGACTATTTCAACAGATTCGTCACATTGGTGTTCAGGCAGAACGCACCATGTTTGCGGCGACCAACGGCGTAAATACGCACAAAGGGGCGGTATTTTCACTGGGAGTGCTAGTGACTGCATCGGCCTATCAGTCACAGCACCTGAACGGCGATTTAGCGACGATTGTGCGGGCGATGCTGATGGGCCTAACGGCAAATGATTTTAGTACTTTGAATGCGAAGGAGCCGGCGACCTTGACTGCGGGTGAACGACAATATTTAAATTATGGAATCAAGGGGATTCGTGGTGAGGCTGAGGCAGGCTATCCAACTGTGATGCAAGTAGCACTACCAGCCTTACAATGCAGTCATGGTACGATCAATCAGCGTTTATTGGATACCTTGATGGCCATTGTGCAAGCGACGGTTGATACTAATCTGGTTAAACGGGCGCAAGATCCTCACGTCATTGACTGGGTGCATGGTCAAGCACAACGGTATTTTGACTTAGGTGGTAGTCGCAGCGAAGCTGGAATGGCGTTTTTGCGCGAATTGAATCAAATCTTTGTTGATCGTAATTACAGTTTGGGTGGGTCAGCCGACTTGTTGATTTTAACAATTTTTATTGGGTTACAGTTACAAATATTAGCCTAATAATGCGTGTTGTGGTTATGAACCACGACACTTTTTTTATACCAAGTATTAATGGAAAATAAATGGCTATTTCAATACCTAGTTACTGATTGAAAGGTAATTATAGGTGGTGAAGTTCTTGATAGCTGTGTCAGTAGGCTCTTAAGAGGATGCTGGGTCAACTGGGGTGGGTGTTTTAACTATTGAAAACCATATTTAAATAAGCAGGAATTTAATACCAATTATAAAAAAAGTCAACACTGCCTAACAATTATTTGCATTGGTGCTAATTATCGGTTATGCTTATGACGATGTAGAAAACCGACTACCGCGATGAACGGAGGAAATGTGATGTTAAAAGTACAAAACCTCACCGTGGCATACAGTGACACACCAGTCTTTACTGATGTTGCCGTTAACTTTAACGCCGGCAAAATTACTGGAATCATTGGTCCCAACGGTGCGGGTAAATCAACAATGATCAAGGCCATGCTTGGTCTGATCAAGTCCCAATCTGGAACCGTCGAATATGAAGGTCGTGCGCTAAAACAATTTCAAAAACAGATTGCTTACGTCGAGCAACGCAAGGATCTCGACTTAACTTTTCCAATCAATGTTTTTGACGTCGTTTTGACTGGGACCTATGGCAAGCTTGGACTCTTTCGAGAACCAAGTAAGGCTGATCGCCAACACTGCCAAGCAGCCCTTGAACAGTTAGAACTAGCTGACTTAGCACAGCGTCAGATCAGTCAATTGTCTGGGGGGCAATTACAACGGGTCTTTGTGGCTCGGGCACTAGTTCAACAAGCCGATATCATTATTCTTGATGAGCCCTTCGTCGGCATTGACTTACAGAGTGAGACGGCGATTATGACGATCTTGCATCAGTAGCGTGACGCCGGCAAGATGATTATTGTCGTGCACCATGATTTGAACAAAGTCTCACGCTACTTTGATGACCTCGTGATTTTAAATCACGGCATCGTCGATTATGGTCCCGTGGACGCGGTCTACACACCCGCAAACATTGAACGGACGTTTAGTGCTGATCTTTCGGCCGTCCTGTTTACGAAGGAGGCAACGCAATGATGCAATCAATGACGAGTTTTATTACCGCTTTGGGCAAATATGACTTTTTACAAAGTGCTCTAATTACGGCCATTATGGTCGGGGTCATGTCAGGAATTATTGGTAGTTTTATTATTTTACGAGGTATGTCAATGATGGGCGATGCCATCTCACATGCTGTACTACCCGGTGTTGCGGTGGCTTATATGCTTGGCATCAACGTATTGATTGGGGCCTCCGTTTTTGGCATTCTAGCAGCCAGTTTGATTGGGTTCGTTGCGAGCCGGAGCAAGATTAAGACTGACACCTCAATCGGGATTGTTTTTAGTGCCTTTTACGCACTCGGATTTATCCTAATTTCATTGGCTGAGAGTTCAACGAACTTACATCACATCTTATTCGGGAACATCCTCGCTGTGAGTGATACCGACATGATGACAACGACGGTGGTGTTAGGACTAGTGATTTTATTCGTGGTCTTCTTCTACAAAGAATTGTTGATTACGTCGTTTGATCCGACCTTTGCTAAAACCTATGGTCTCAAGGTCCAACTGTTACATTACGCGTTAATGCTGGTCTTGACGCTAGTGACCGTTTCCGCCTTGCAAACGGTTGGGATAATTTTAGTGGTCGCGATGTTGATTACACCGGCGGCGACCGCCTTCTTATGGACAGAACGGCTAGCGATTATGCTCGGGTTGTCAGCTATGATTGGCGTCCTTTCCTCGGTAGTGGGCTTATATCTTAGTTACACATTGAACTGGGCTTCGGGACCGGCCATCGTGTTAGTGGCGGCCATTTTCTTCGGTATTTCTTTCATCATCTCACCTAAGCAGGCCTTGTTGCCGACGCTTTGGAAAGGGTCAGCGGCAGCGCGACGGGTGATGGCATGAAAACAAAATTAATAGCATTAATCGGGGTCATCGCGATGGTTGCCGGGATGGCCGTATTCCTGAATCAACGTCAGCAAAGTGCCAAAGCGACGACCACCAGTGCCAAATTACGCGTGGTGAGTACCAACTCGATTCTTGATGATATGGTGAAAAATGTGGGTGGACAATACGTCCAAAATTATAGTATTGTGAAGCGTGGCACCGATCCGCATGAATACGAACCACGGCCAACGGATATTGCGGCCACCGCCGAAGCCGACGTCATCTTTTATAATGGGTTAAATCTTGAAACTGGCGGCAATGGCTGGTTTAAAAAGTTAGTGACGGCGTCTAAAAAGGATTTTGATCACGATGTTTTTGCGGCCAGTAAAGGAATTAAGGTCAAATATTTAACGACGAACGTGAATGAGCCCGATCCGCACGCTTGGTTGGACCTTGCCAACGGGATTCAATACGTCAAGAACATCAATCGGACGTTGCAGGCCAAGGATCCAAGCCATGCTGCTGCTTACCAAAAGAATACGGACCGCTACGTGGCCAAATTAACCAAGTTGCATCAGGCCGCGCAAACTAAATTCAAACAAATTCCAACGAGTCAACGATTATTAGTGACGTCGGAGGGGGCCTTTAAGTACTTCTCAGCGGCCTACCACGTGCCCGCTGCTTATATTTGGGAAGTGAATACAGAATCGCAAGGGACGCCAGCTCAGATGCGAACGGCGTTGAAGAAAATTGAAGGAACCCAGGTCCGGAGTTTGTTCGTCGAGTCATCGGTATCACCGAAGTCGATGAATAAGCTGTCACAGGAGACCGGAATTCCCGTTGCTAGCACAATCTTTACTGATTCGCTGGCAGCTAAAGGTAAACCGGGGGACACTTACTATTCAATGTTGAAGTGGAATCTGGATAAGATTTATGCTGGTTTGACACGGTCATAGTGTTTAGAATAGTTTACTAGCTAATGTTAAGGCTGATAGGCCAATCAAAATGGACTGCCGAAGTGAAAACTTCGGCAGTCCATTTTTAGTTTTGAGCTATTCGGCGTGTATCTAGTCTTCTGATTCGAATGACAATTCCGTCATCGATAGTTCCAGATCATCGAGTACGTCATTTTCATTCAGAAATTGTTCCCAGGCAGCGGGGGTTTGTTCCCGGGTGTGGGGGACGATTTTATCATGAATATTAGCAATCACATCATCGAGCATCTTATCAGCTTGACGAGCAATTTCGGCATCGTTGTAGCGCCGCGCCGGGGCCCGGTCTTCATTTTGACGATTTAGAAAATCGGTTGCTTTATCCATGAAAATTGTAATTACTTGCGAGTTGTTCGCGAGGTAGTCTTTTAAAGTATCGTTATCCAAAGTATTTGTCCTCTCATGGTTGGATTGTACTTCTAATATACCACGTTATGCGATTTTTGACTGATATCGGGCACATACTAGCTGGTTAAAAGGGTGAGTTATGGTGGTGCAAGATGAACTAATCGACGTAGCAAGCCGTCAGTAATTGGAAAAATGCAATCGCTTACGAATATGTTTTCACAAACTGACACTTTAGAAATCGTTCACAATTTAAATAATCTCAATGAGCGCCATAACAGCACTTTTAAGCATAATTATATTTAAATTTTTCAAAAAATAATTTATTTTTAAAAAATTAGCAAAAATGAAAGCATTTGCGTTATAAT
>OMJG01001133.1_pt1 | contig 16518 bp, 21 predicted proteins | sample 1646431 | NCBI WGS metagenome assembly OMJG01 (sample SAMN03771674, study PRJEB25209) | food metagenome | isolation source: Cotija cheese | place: Mexico:Jalisco,Michoacan | collected 2011-12-12
TTCCGCCTACGGGTGTACCATCTAAATAAACCCGATACTTCATTTCATCCCAATCGTACTTGCTTGAGTTTGTACTAGAAACCGGGTTAGTATCAACGTAAGTTCCTACAAACTTTGGCCAGTCAGCAGTTGTGACTTCGCTAGCTGAGCGCATGTGTGGAGTGGCGGTTGAACCTTTTTCTAGTTTTAGTCGTGAATAAAATGTGTTTTGATTCATGTTATTCGTAATAATAAACACTTTGATGCTTGCAGTATTATCACCAATACTTGCATGACACTGACTTAGACCATTAGCATTATAGCTAACACTATTACCATCAACCGTTGTTAAGGATTTTCCGCTTTTATCAAAAGTTTGTATAACAATTCCTGCTGACCCTCGGAGTAAATCACTTGCGTGGTCAGCGTTGTTAATCATCACAGATGCACATAAATCCCCACCAAGACTTTTGTCGTATTTAATATTAGCAACTTGCATATTCCAATCGGTGGCTTGAACTACCTTAGTACTTGTTCCTGTCAACAAATTCAAATTCGGATAAACAGTCGTGAAGCCGTCAGTGCCGTCTGCGCTGTTGGCATAGGCGGTGTGTAAATAATTTTTATCTGCCATATTGTCCCCCGTTTTCCCACGAAATTTTTGCACTTGAAGAAGTGATATCAGAAACAATTAGATTAGTTGGTGGCTTCACTTTTTTAACATAGCCTTTGGTGATTGTTGCGCCCTCAATAACAAAACGAATAACCTCAGTTCCGTTGATTAACAACAGTTCGTTACCATTATTTACAACTTCTCCGGTCATTGCATAAACTGACGGAAGCTCAACATTGACTTTATTTCTGATATAGCTTAATGAAGAAGCTAGGTTATAAATTCGCTCTCCGCCAAATACTGGACCAGTATCAAAACCATAGGCTTCGGTTCCAATTGAATTTTTGTAATAAGTTACTTTCACATCCGGTTGATACTCTGAATCGTGCTCAATAATAAATGTAAATCCAGTTGGGATATATTTTTCAGCAGATTGCTTCAACGTATTAAACTGAGAAAGTAATTTTCCACCAGGGTCAACTGATTCAATAATTTTTTTGACAGATACAACCCAATTCTGAAGGTCTTCTTCACTCTTGTTCATAAAGTTTTCCATGCCATTTAAAGATACTTCCAATTTTTCTTTAGCAGTGGCAAACCACACTTGAAGCTGTTCTTGAAACTCGGTATCAGCCTGCGAAAAAATTTCTTTGTACTGATCTATAATCCCGTCTACATTAATATTGTCAAAAGGTGTTGACCAGCCACATACAGCGGAATCACTACGCATATCTGTGATATCCGCATCAGTGATTTGGGTTGCATTAGTTTTTACGGAAATTTTTGCCAATTGTAATTCATATGTTGTGTCATTACGAGCAACCGTTGTATCTCCTGGTTTATAAAATAATTGAGTCGTTCTGGCATTCTTATCCATTCTCAAAACAACAGAGTCCATGCGTTCTTGAATTGAGGATGCCACGTTAACTTGTATTCCAATAGATTTATCATTAAGGTAAGAGCCTCCATTAATAACTGCTGAACCACTTCCTAATTGAATATTCATTCCATTCTGAGTAGAGCGGACTCGCAATCCATCTTTAAAAGACATTACAACTCCTGTTTTCAAGAATGCTGCAAAAAATCGCATGAAATCATCTGCATCATAAAGCCGATCCCCATGTACATCGTTCCATGGAAAACTATATTGTGTCATTTGCTTAATCTCCTTTTTATTATGTCAAACACAGTTGGACTCTCTTTATCCCAGAGTGGGGATGTGTGATGACCAGAACTATCCCAAGTTTCATCTATACCTGCTAACACTGAAGTTTTTGTCAAATTGAATAGTTTACTTGTAAACCGTACTCTGTCACCTAGTTCGTAATCTTTGCCATATACAAATAAATCACTTTCTAAATCGATATCTCCATTTAGCGTGAGCACTTCTTCTTGTTCTGCAAGTTTTTCAATTCCACGACTTGTTAAAGTTGCTTTATATTGTGAATCTGTCAATGTGATATCTTTTCCACTTCCATCCTGTGTTTGCTTTTGAATATCTCGTGCATCAACATAAATTTCTTCACGTTCTAAGCCTGCCAGGTTATCATTTAGTTTCACATTTAGTCGTGCAGAACCATCTCCCTCACCAAAAACCCAAGCCATAGTCGCTTTATCAAAGTTTGATGATTCATAGCTCTCTGATAGTAAATTATCAAAATCAACGTTGAATTCTACAACATCTGATAAATCTTTTCCTTTTACTATTTCTAGTTTGTTATGAGGATTTTGTAAATTTGTAGCTGTCTCTCTAATACCAATATCATAAGTTGAGCAAAGGGCATCTACTTCATCGCAAACAACACCATAAGAATTTTGATAATCAACAGTTGACGTTGACAACGTACCAGGAGAAGTAATAGATAAATATTGGATTTTTCGGCTGGCTTGACTTGGATTGACCACCTCATTATTAAGATGATCATAAATGATTTGTTCTGGCTTTTTGGTCTGATGATAAATTCTATAAACAATTCTCTTAAGTGATTTTGCACGTAAGGATTTACCAGATATAACAACTTCACCCTTTGTTGAATCATCGCATACTACTCTATCAATATAAAAATAAACATCATTTATATTTAGAATATTATCTGAAATAAAAAGCGAGAAAAGAATATCTTTTCTACGCTGTATTTCCTCACTATTATTAAAAATTATTTTTTGAACATCTTCGAGTAATATTTTTAGTGAAAACTGGGAATAAGTATAGTATCTCCAGTTAACTGTTAATGACTCAAAAACATCTAAGATACCAGCAGATTTAAAATTAAAACCACTAGTTCCTACTCGCTTAAATACTTCAATATCCATACTCTTACACTCCTATAATTAAAGGTGTAAATGAAATGGTTGCAAGAATGTTTTCGTGTCCTTTATCTGCCTGAACAACTAAATTATTCGATTCAATATTATCTAATGTGAAAAAAGTAGAACCAGGTGTACGAATACCCATAGCATTCGTTGATTTCGGGTCAGTATCATCTTGATGCCATGATTTCTTTTCCCCCTGAACTGTAGAAAGGAAAATAGTGGTTCCTGCATCAAAAGTTCCTGTCCATCCAAAATACTCTTGAGTGACTACGTTATAAATTCTTGGATTTTTTACTAATGCATTACACAAAATATTAAGTTCAAAGCCAACTTCAAAATCTCCTTTGTTTAATATTTTTACAATATGTCCTGGAGCAATTGTCGCAAAAGCAAAATCAGTTTTTATTGATAATGGAAATTTTAATTTATTATCATTTGATGATAAGGGAATGGATTTATTTCGAACGTTTTCATCACGCCATTCAGGATCCAATGCTCTAAATTGAATTGATGATTCAGACGTTGATGCACTACTATCCTTACTTCCCTCGTAACCTTTTAATGGTTCTACATCAATACTATAAAGATTTTCACCAATACGAATATATAAAGCTCCTGCAAGTTCCGGGTTGATAATGGCCATCACTTGATGTTCTTTATCTTTCAAAGCCTCGTACGTTCCTTCTTTAATTGCAATTCCTACTGTCATATCCCTATATGACAGCGAACTGGAAGTTTTACGCTGTCCAGATTTTCCAAAAATCTTTTGAGAACTAATTTCATTTTCTGGCGAACCAAAACCTTCATAGCTAGTTAAATAAAAAGGACCAAAGCGATCCAATTTTATTTCAACTCCCAACGTATTTTTATAAGAAATTTCCACATTTGGAAGTATCGTCATTATTTCTCCTTTCTAAAAATCATAAGCGGCTTTTTGCCATTGTAGTTGTTGTTGTCGCGCAATTTCACGTTCAGAAGGGTTTTCTTTCACAACAACAGTCATTGGAGCGTGTATCTCCGTTTTTGATTGTTCTTGATTTAAAGCATCGACTGGAATGTTTCCAGCTATTTCTTGAGCAGCGATAATATTTGAGTTGCTGCCAATGTTCAATGCAGAATCCCATGAATCGCCATTTAAGATATTAGTATCAATTTCATCAGTAATTGCTGATTGAATTTGTTTTGCAATCCCAGAAACATTTTTTTGAACTGATTTAAAGTTTTCCATCAAGCTATCATTGAAACCACCCATAATAGCTTCACCAGCTGGTATTAGTAGTTTTCTATCATAACTAATTGGTCCTTTGTGCTCTTTAATCCAATCAGCAATTCCACCTACAAACTTCTTACCAGCTTCCCATGTGCTTTTTAGACCACCCACAAATCCATCTATAATAGCCTTACCTGCTCCAGATAAATCAATATTACTCAAACTATTGAAAATACCTTTTATTCCATTAATGATTCCAGAAATTGTTGAAGATGCTGATGAAATAATTCCTGTTATTCCGCTCCACACTCCAGACATTACTGATCGTAAACCATTACCAGAACTGCCTAAACTACTAAAGAATGATTTGATTCCAGAAATTGTTCCACTAATTCCTCCACCAACTGCTGAAATTATTGAACGAATACCATTCCAAGCTACAGATATAACATTTCTCAATGCACTGCCAGCAGAACCTAGACTTGTAAAAATAGTTTTGGCAGTATTAATGATTCCACCGATTCCACTAACGACTGTAGAAATAGTGCTACGAATGCCATTCCAAGCGCTACTTATCAATCCTTTCAAAGATGTTCCTGCTGAACCAAGACTTGCAAAGAATCCTATTGCTGTACCTACCCATTGAGCTACAGTTGCAAGTACTGGTGCAAATTCTTGAAATTTAGCTAAAACGGCAGCAATTATTGGAGTAAGAAATCCAACTACAACTCGAATTGTGTCAAATGTTCCTGCTAATGCAATCATTGCACCTTTCAAAACACCACCAATAAATGCCCCTAATACCTGAAAAGCTGGCATTAAAGCCCCTGCAATAACTGTTGCTAAAGGTTGAATTGAATTCCACATTTTTACGAATGAATTTACTAAAGTATCTATTGATGGTCCTATAATACCCATCATTGTAGTAATACCAGTTGTAATTGCAGGTACTAATGCAGATATAATAGCTTGAATTCCGCTAAAATCAAGTCTTGAAATTCCAGAAGAGATAGTGTCAATCATCGGTTGCACGGCAACTGATATTGCTTCAAAAAGCGATGGTAGCTGTCCGAAAGCAACGCTTAAAGTTGAAATTACCGGCATTACAGCAGAAATGACATTAGAAAATAATTGTGGTAATTTGCTAAATACTCCCATAATTTGAGTACTGATTGGTCCAATTGAAGATAGTAAACTATCAAAAACTGGTTTTAAGCCTGAGACAATAGTTTGAAAACTTCCTTGTAGGGGTGATAATATCGAGCTGAACTTTGCAGTAAAGTCAGAGAACCCACTTCCAATCCCATTTCCTAATTGTGAAGAAAGTTCTTTTCCGGCTGCACTCACAAACGTCGAAATTGCTCCTGGCAAAGCCTTGAAAATATTTCCTACCATTGGAATAAAGTTCTTGAATAAGAATGTTGATGTCGTTGACACTAACGCATTCAATGGCCCTTGCAAATCACGACCTAGTGATAAGTTCCCCAGAACATTAGACATTGCAGCTTTCATTGAATCAAATGACCCACTAAATGTTGTTGATGCTTCTTTCGCAGTTGTGCCTGTAATGTCCATTTCTGTTTGGATTGCATGAATCGCTTGTGTGATATCTGAGAAGTTTGAAATATCATACTTTTGACCAGTAAGCTTTTGAGCATCAGTCAAGAGTCGTTGCATTTCTTCTTTCGTACCACCATATCCAAGTTTCAAGTTATCAAGCATTGTATAGTTTTGTTTTGCAAAACCTTGATAAGCATTTTGAATATCTCCAATATTTGTACCCATTTTATTGGCATTATCAGACATATCAACAATTGCTTGGTTTGACAAATCTGCCGCTTTAGCTGTATCTCCATTCAATGATTTAATCATTGATGCAGAAAAGCCTGTTACGGTTTCCATATATGCATTCGCAGACATACCAGCCGTTTTATAACCTTCTGTTGCATATTTTTTTACTTTATCTGCATTATCTTTAAATAGAGTTTCAACCCCACCTAATGATTGTTGTAAATCAGCTCCTTCAGAAAGTGATGAAGAAATTAATTTACCAAGTGCTGCTCCTGTTGCTACCACACCAGCTATTGCGGCGACCTTTAAGGCAGAACCAATTTTTAGACCTGCGCTATTTCCTGCCGACTCAGCTTCTGGGTCTAATATCCCAGACATTGAACCTGATATTCCTTTGGCAGATGGCATAATTTGCACATAAGCTTGTCCTAATTCTGTTGCCATTAACTTCCTCCTCCTTTTTGAAATAGTTGCTGACGATATTTTTCAAAATCCTCACCAGAATGAAATCGTATTTTTCTATCAGTTTTTTCTTTTGGTTTATTGATGATATCGGTAACAAGTTTTGGCCTATTTTTACCTTTCTGACCATCTTCTGTTTTAAACCATAAAGACATACTTAAACGGTCTTGAATCCCAGCTAAAAGAAGTGTATTAATTGGAAACTTTTGTCCACTCATCTTCATTTTTATCCTGGATTCTTCATTCAAACCTATAGAAAAAACAGCTATCTTTAGAGGAGATAGCTGTTTGTAGTCGTAAATATGATAAATTTCTGCAAGGTCGCATATTAGCGCTTCTTCATCAAACTTTATCATTCTGGCAAGGAGAATTAGTTTTTTATTTTATTTTGAGCTGCAAAAATATCTTCAAGCGCTTCTCTGATTTTGTCAGTTGAAACAAGGCCTTCTTCATCTCGAAGATAGTTTTTTAAATTTTTAGATTGACGTTCTCCCAATAAGAGATTTAACATTTTTGGTAACAGAAGAGGATTTTCATCAACTTCTGACAAAATTTCTACCAACTCGAAATTATTTAAACGTTCAGTTGTAATTTCATAACGAAATCCGGATTTTGTTGTTCCTTTTAACATATTTCTCGCTTTCTTTATTTAATATTTACGTGGTCATTAGAGTTAAACAGTTGTATCGAGTATGTAGTCGTAGTGAGAGTTGCCAGCTTTATCTGGTAAACCAGTAAGAGTAATCTCAAATCCAATAGCATCAGAGTCGTTATAAGAAATATCTCCAATTTCAGATACTTTTCCCTGTGGAATTACAATTCGCTTAAATACTCCATCACGTACTGTCATATCAATGACAACTGGATGCTCAATAAGTTCTTTTGAATTAGCCTTAACCGTAATTCCAGTTTTAAGGGTTCCGGTTACATTGTCAGCCCCATATACTTCTTTAAGTACTTCAACATTCAAAGCTTCAATCAGCGTATAGCTAAATGTATCTTCTTTTTCCGTCTGTACTGTAGCAACCGTATCGCCACCCCAAGCTTTGATACTATCAGATTTTGGTGAGTTTTTATTTTTTAATCCATCCTCTGAAATATATCCCAACGGTTTAAAAGCAACATTTAGTGCTGTTTTTGCATCAGTTGGTAAAGGTGTACCTTTTGGCGCTGAGTAAATAGCACCATCAATTTTGGGCTTTGCAGTAGTTACATTTTCTACTTGTGCCATTTTAATCCTCCTAATAATGATTAATATCAAATACCGCTTGATAGCGGTATTCTTTAGTTTCTGTGTCAGTAAAGTTGTAATCACTGTTTAGTGATACATTACTAATTTGATTTAGTTCGATTAGCCGTTCTACAACTTCTTTCAATTCTTCATTTAGCTTTGCTGCTTCATACATAGAAGGAGCATAGCTCTGAAACGCAAATGTTGAAGATAAAAGGTGATTGCTCTTGCTACTACCTGTTTTTTCAAACAAAACATAGCTTAATGGCATCTCTCCTTTTTTCTCCAAAAAAGACGATACCGATAAATGAGTATCAAGAAAATTTTTAATAATAATCTCAATCATTTAACGCACCGCCTTTAAAATTGTATTGTTTTTCATGTTGTCACGCTTTGCTTGATAAGTTTCGGCAAATACCATTGCATTAGCACGATTTTTACCAACATGCATATCTTGACCATAACCTGGTCCACAACGCTGTTTAACAGCAGATGCTTTTTCTTTAAGAATTGCTTGCATTTCTGGTGATTTCATCATACTAGCAACTCCACTACGATTTAATTTGAATAGATTTTTAGCCATAGTGTTCCACCGTCACTTTCTTGTTCCAATCTAATGGAATAAGTTCCTCGATTCCTTCAAGTGGTTCTCCAAAAGTCCGCCACGTTTTACCAAAGAATCTAACTTTTTTATTTTCCCAATCATGAGTATCCTTTTTTGGAATAGCTAGAGTATAGATTGCTTTTTTTCCTGTCAAAGTAAGCTGATTAACAATATCATCCGATGAAGTAGGGGAAACCAAGACGTTATTGACCACGATTTCCTTATCTTCATAAATTGGGTTTCCAAAAGGGTCTTTCCCTGTTTCTACATTGTCAATCAAAGTTACAGCAATTCCCTTAATCATTCCCATAAAAATCAATCACCCCAAATCTTTGTTTTTTTAGTCCTAAACGGCTTAATTCAGAATTTTTTATGAATAAACCACCTCCAGGAACAAGATATGAACCAGAAACAGAATAACCAAGTGCACTCTCTGTTGTCTGAGTCATTGGTTCTTGATCAGTTGATGTCATAAGCGTTCTAGCAACAATATCTACCGTAACTGACTTTACAACACTTGCAAAATATGGAGGTTTTTCAGCAATCATTACATCTAAAGCCCTCCCCACTTTATCAGCTTCTTCACGTAAGGAATCTGAGACAATTTCAAGCAACTTTTCAGCTCGTTCTTTTTCATCTCCCTTTAAAGGGCGCCATAGCATCGTTAAATCATCAACTGTAGCAAAAGGATTCATATTACTCCTTTCCTTGCTCCATCATCAAATCATAAAGCACTTGTTTGTTTGCACGTTTATCATATCTAACACCGAAAGCGTCAAGTTCTTGCATGATTTGATCTTTAGTAATCCAGTCATAGTTCCCATCTACATTTGATTCTTCCACAACTTGCTCTTGTTCAGCTTTTTTGGAGTCTGCATCATTAGCTTGGATATCTACAACAGCTTCTTTCGATTCATTTTCAAGTACCCAATCTCCGCCAGAGATTTTGAAATCTGTGTCGATTGTGGCTTTAGTTAATGTATTAAAGTATCTCATTTAATACCTCCTTATTAAGCTGCTTCAGTTACCCGAGCAAATTTAGTAGCATCTAGGATACCCCAACCAAGGAATAATTCAGCACGGATGTAGACTTGGTTATAACCTTTAAGGTCAAGACCTGAGTTGTCTGGGTCACCGTATTGGATAATTTCGAGTGGCACTTCTTTCGCGTAACCCCATTTAAAGCCGTTAGCAAAATCTCCGATGATAGCACGGTCATTTTGCGACAACGACATATCAGATACTGTCTTATTGACATCTACTGGCAAGCCGTTAATAGTGTCAGGCGTTGCGCCCCATTTCAATTCAGGGAAAAGTGCATTTCCTTGCAAGTCTTTTTGCTTAGCGAGGGCTGAACGGAATGACGGATTGATTGCGATACCAGTTACATCAGCATCAACACCAGTTAACAACTCTACTGCGTTTTCAATAGCGCCGTTGGGATCTGCAATGCCTCTTGGAGCTTCAACTTTTTGCGTAACTTTAGAGTCAAAGTGGTTTGTCCCAATAACAGCCGATGCTGTACCTAGGCGAGGGTTGACACCGTGAAATGCCATTAAATCAATACCACGAGCAACTTTTTTAGCAAAACCGTCATTAAACGCCTGCAAGATGTTAATTTTTTCTTCATCTGATGCGTACATAAATTCGTCTGAAATACGCGCACCGTACTCAACTTTGATTGGAACCATTGTCTGTGGAGCAAGCGTTACTCCGCCGTGAGTTTTCTTGCCGCTTTCAGCAACGACATCAATTTCTGAATCCATTGTAAACGTGAAAACTTTTTCACCGTTGAATGGAATAGGTTTTTGAGCTGACAAGCGTGCGATTGAGCTTTTTCCAGCTACTTTGCTGATTAGGTCTGTGACCAATTCTGGGTCAAATAATGTTCCTTTGTTTAATACCATGTTTTATTCTCCTTCTGTTTTTAGTCCATCGACTAATTTACGATAAGCTCCATCTTTTCCGTCACCCAAATTTGGTTCAACATCTTTAAGTGGGGCAGGTGGAGTTTGTGGTTTAATGAATCCGCTGAAACGTTCAGCATCAGCTTTAAGTGATTCTTCATCATCGCCTGAAAGTCGGTCAGCCAAATCTAATGGCAAACCAGCTTTAATAGCAATAGATTGTTTGAGTTGAGTTGTTTTGTAACCACTGATTTGTTTTTCATAATCAGCTTTTTCTTGTTCCCAAGACTTTGATTCTTCAATAGTTGCTTGATATGCAGTGTTATCCGCTTCAAGTGCTGCAATTTTAGTTTTTAGTTCATCATAATCAGCATAATTAGCTTCAATTGTTTCTTTTTGGCGTGCCAATCTTGTTTCAATGATTTGGTTTAACTCTTCTTGTGTTTTTGGTAAATTATTTTCTGACATAGTCAAATCCTTTCTCCTGCTTGCCCGGCAGTTCGGTAATTTTTGGTACAAAAAAACGACTTAAAAAGTCGTCTAATACCGTATTTGTTGTTTTTTCTTCGGCTTGTTGTTGCTACAAGCCCAATGCGCCAACAACGCACTGTCCATTAAACTGATATCCATATCATCAAATTGTGATTTATATCCAAATCCGCCACTAGTACCGATATTTCTTTTGTCACAGTTGGTGACCACGGTAGCAAGTGAAGGTTGCCCAGAATGACAAAAGCTTTTTTGAAAAATCCCTTGTTCCCATAGGGAATTAGCATTGATAATTTCTTTTACAGTTGGTAGTATCGGTTCTTTCAATTTGAAATCTTTCATTTCACTCGTTAAGATACTTTGACCACTTTGACCATCAATAACAACTTTTTCAACGTCTGCTTTCTTTAAGAAATTGATAATCCATTGGTTGCCATTCCTTATGGACTGACAATCAATTGTTTCAACAAATACCTTTCCTGATAGTGTTTTAACCGCAATACTCATTGCAACATTTGCACCATCATTCCCATACTTAATACCAACAAAGAGCTTCCCTTTGATAACCGGCAAACGATTAACCTTTAGCGCATTCCATTCTTGTTCTGAAATGACTGATTTTTGGTTATATTTTGGCCAATAGCCAAGACGTTGAACATTATGGTCCAACTTATCTTCGCCAAGTTCGGCTTCAATTTTACGTTCGTTTAAGTGATAACCCATAGATGGATTAGAATTGTACCAGGCTTCGACATCATGAATGTCCTTGACATCTTCAACCGACCACTCCGCCCAACCTGAATACTTTGCTTTCCCAGCTAAGGTATTATCTCGATAATTTGTAAAAACAGTTCCACTTGATACTGGTGTTGGAGGTGTTCCACACATTATAGTCATTGGATTATCACTGTCAGTAACAGTATATTTCAATGCTGATTCTTGCTCAGTAGTATATTCCTGAGCTTCATCAATTACTAAAATGTCAAATCCTTCTCCAAGACCACCACTTGATGTTCTTGTTCTGAACTGAATTACTCCACCAGAGTCAATTAATTCCAATCTTTCTTGACCTTTAGCTTTGATAGATTTGAAATCTTCTCCTTCAACATAACCACTATCTTCAAGATATTTTTTTAATTTCTCGTAAGATGAGTGGGATGTACTAATTCGGTGTGCTGTATGAAGAATGCTTAAACCTTGTTCAAGTGACCATAATTCAAGGATGTATACAATTTCTGTTTTACCATTCCGCCGTGGGATTGAATATCCAAACTTTTGGTGTGTCCATAAACCATCTTCATCAATGGCCATAACCTCTTTCAAAAGGTTCTTTTGCCACGGATAACACTCATGTTTAGATTTTTCGTAAATCTCAATAGCTTCTTGATATTTTGTTTCAGTAAATGGAAGTATTACCGATTGAGTAGGATACTGATTGCCAAATCTTTTTTCAGCAGTCATGTTACTCCTCCTTCAATCTAAATGCATGATAACCCTGTCGCTGGGATGAGTTATTTTTTACTTTTTAGATTCAAATTCTTACGTTCAGCAATCTTTGCATCTTTATCTGGGTCAACCCAGTTTTTAGACCAAACATCCTGACGCTTTTTATCAATATCTCTAGGGTCGTATTCTACTGTGCAACGGCAACGCTCATGACGATGATACACGTCACTTGGAACCTTAGGATAATCGTATGAACCTGCCAAATTTCTACACCAATCGCATGCTTTACCTACTAACTTTCTTACAATTTTGGGTTTTAAACCTGCTTTTGCTTGAAAATCAATATTTTTCTTAAGCGTATCATCAACAACACTCTGGCTAAATGTTACTATTGGCTCTTTCAAAAGCCAAAGTATTTTTTCAAAATCATCTTCACTAGAAATACGGTTAACAATGCCATCAATTCTATCTTGATTGAGTTCTGGTACTTGTGATTTTAATTTAAATCCAGCTAATTGATTAAGTTCACTTTGAACATCCGTTGAATAGCCTGAAATTAAATCAAAATTTTTCTTCAATATGGAATTGAATAATCTATCTGCAATGTTGAAATACATTTTTCCGTCAGGTAAAACATCTACTGTTACATGAGTTCCCAAAACATCAGATAAAATTTGACCAACTTCGACACCAAATTCATTTGCTTGAATATAAGTTGCTTTTTTAGTTTTCAACAATTCCATTGATTGCTTCAACTTTTTACTATTTGCTGCTCTTTCATCAAAGTCTTGATTAATTTTTTCTAAAAGAGGTGGTAAAATATCTTCCATTATTCAGCTCCTTTAATTCCAGTTAAATCACGAATAGTATCTTTATTGATGAACTCAGGAATTGCTTGATTGAGTTTAATTGCTCCATCTCCAATAAGACTTAGCATGCTTGCATCAGCTTCAAACAATGGTTCCCATTTCGGTTTTGTTTTGCTAAACTGTTCTCTTAGATAAGGAACGTCATCACGCAAACATGCTGCGAGATAAGCCACATTTAGTAGTCCTGCTCCCAAACTTCGTTGAGCTTTTCTGCCAGCCAATCTTAAATTTTCATGACTTGCCTTAATTGCTTCAACCGATGATGGATTATCAGAAACGAATCCTAAATCATCAAGAGTTAACCCAGTTTCACCAGCGAAACCAGCCGCTGCAGTTCTGAGTTGTTCAGTAAATGGCGACATGCTTGGTTGAGTAAATTGTCCAAGAGTTGGTTTATCGCCATCCTCATCTTTCGTGAACTGTAGCATGCTTGAAACTGTTGCTTTCCAAGTTTCCATTGGTTCCGCATCATCACTCAATCCAGTTACATATTTTTGAGGGAAAGAATAAAACTCAGCAGTTACATCAGCTCTTTCAAGGGTTCGTTTTGCATTGCTTTGCCAATACATTCCTGAACGTGTGATACGAGAACGTCCAAATGGACGAACTGCATCAGGACGGTGAATGATAGGCACTAACAGTGGATGACCTGTTGGATTAGCAATCGAAATATTATTACGTGAATCACGATAATAATAATCTGTTCTATCAGGCAAGAAATGAGCTTCAAGAACAACGTTATTGTTTTCATCTCGTTCTAAAACTGCATACCCCTCTGTCAGTAATCCAGTAATTGGGTCAATGATTCCTGTTGCATTGACCGCCTCAATAACTTGAAGTCGTACTGCATCATTTTCACCTTTAGAAATATAAATAAAGCTACATGATGCAATAAGCGCTGACAAGACAGCACTATCAAAAAATATATCAGGGTTATTTTCCTCAAAAATTTCATTTACTGTAAAGTCATCATTTTCAAATTCTCTAAAAACAAGACGGTCTGCAAGACTATCAACTCCTTTTGCACACCACCCTAATATTGAACGATATTGTTGGCTTAATGCTTGTGGAATTGTAATCCCTTTGAATCTATCAACATGTTTCATTGCATATTGATCATAGCGCATTTCTGCTCTTCGTTTATGAACAGATAGCTTAAATCTCAGGTATCCAATACCTTTTTCAGTCAATTTTTTGCTCCTTTCTCTCGTCTTTAAGATATTGAACAATTCTCATATATCTTTTCCGACTAAAAACATTACTATTTTTATACCAAACAAAAAAGTCATGATTCCTTTTACTAGAATTACAACTTCTACAAGCCGGAACTACATTTCCATAAGAATATGCGCCACCATCAATTAATGGGACGACATGTTCATGATGTAAATGCTCGCCATAAATTTCTAGAGACTTTTTTTCAGGCATACCACAGTAAGCACAGCTGCAACAAAAAAATGACTTAATTTCAAGCCATTCTTTTTCTGTCAAGGTACTTTCAGAGCCATATTTCAAAGTTCTAGACTTTGCACAAGTCATTCGTCGTTTTGTAGGATTATTTTTACACCAATCTTTTTCTGACTGACGACACTTACCTTTATTTTCGTTGTAATAACCTAATTGCCGTTCTTTGATTTTATCTGCATTTTTTTCATAATATCTCTTTTTCTGCTCTAAAATCTTTTCTTTTTTCGCCTCATATCTTGCTTTATCTTTAGCTTTTCGGCAGACTTTACATCGCCCTTCAAATCCACCTTTTCTCTTAAAATTTTTAGGAAAATTATGTTCATCTAGCTCTTTTTCTTGCTTACAGATGCTACAAATTCTTTTCATTATTATCTCCTTTTTCTCGCTCAAGAAAAAATATGTACAGTGACGGCGTGAAGTACGGAGTGACCCAGAGGGAGGGGGATATGCCCCCATAGTTTAGCTCCTAAGCTCTTTAAATTATTTTTAATAATATCTATCATAAATAAATTAAGATACATAAGAAGACCAATCACGGCTCTGTGGTAAGTTACGATTACCTAATACCTTTGGTTCTTCTTGCTTCACATTGAATAGCTTGTCAGACTTCTGACGGTTGCAAGTCCAGTGAGCAAGCTGTAAGTTATCCATCGCTGAAGGATGACCACCTTTGTTAATTGGAATGATGTGGTCAACAACTGGACTCATTGGATCAGGTGCTTTAAGTCTCTTATCGATTGGCTTGCCACATATTCCACAAGTGTTCTGTGTCTTTAAAAGAATCTTTCTATTCTTATCAAAGGCTACACGATGCGCACCAGTACGGTCAGCACGTAATGCTATGGGAGGTCACCTCACTTTCTCCACACGAAAAGCCAACAGAATCTATCCGCTGGCTTTATTTTATTTGATGATACTATAATACAACATTTATCTTGTCAGTTTTCGCCCAAAAGGTGACAAATTACCAGAAGCCGTCACATATCTCATCATACTTCTCAAGTATTGCTCTTCTCTTTCTAAAGTATTGGCGCTCAGTTATGTGACACTTATCAGCTATCTCTGGTACTGTATAACGTTTACCAGATAACCAACGGTAGTGGAATACCAATTGCATATCTTCATCCTCTCCAAACCAATCTTGTAACTCATTGATTCGGTTCTTAAATTCATATAGGCTTTGGAGTTTACTGTCAGCATCCCATTTCATAACCATATCTTCTACTGGCTTTGAGATTATACTTGACCTACCACCACCTACATTATTATCATGTGATTGTTTAACTTCTAACTCATACTTGCGATATTGAATAGCGTGGTCAATTCGTTGAAACATAAAGAGCTTCTTCTCTATAGCTTTCAAGTCGCTGTCAGTAAGGTTATATCTTCTACTCATAGTGTCTTAACTCCTTATATTTATGATATAATAGTAGTTAAGAAATCTGTTTTTAAAGCCCACTGCAATGGGCTTTTTTGTTTTATGGTAAAATACACTTAACAACGGGGGTGGATTATGAAAATAAGGCTAATTGATAAAAGTGATTGGAGTTCATATCAAAAATTGAGATTGAATGCTTTAAAGGCAGCCTCTGAATCTTTTGGGTCTACTTACGAGAGAGAAGTGAAGTTCTCAGAACAAGAAATTATAGAAAGAATATCGCCAAACTCCAGCAAATTCTTTATGGGAATTTTTGACGGAAAAGAATTAATAGGAATGGTTTCATTTCATAAAGAAATTGGTGAAAAGGACAGACATAAGGGTGATATATATGGAATGTTCATTCATGGAGATTACCAAAATAAAGGTCTAGCCAAACTATTATTATCTACCTTAATTAATAAAGTAAAAGAAGAATATCCTGATTTAGAACAAATAAGGTTATCAGTTGTTTCAAATAATATTTCAGCGGTAAAACTTTATGGGCATCTAGGTTTTGAGAAATATGGGGTTGAAATAAATGCCTTAAAAACTGGAGACAAATATTTTGATGAAGATTTAATGGTTCTGTTCTTAAAATAAATATTTCAATATCTATTAAATTTGAATAAACTATAAAATCATGCCTGGCTTCGGTCAGGCTTTTTTTATTTATTAAAAAAGTTGTATAATAGTTTTAGTGGATGAGAAAAACATTCA
>OMJG01001134.1_pt1 | contig 16502 bp, 19 predicted proteins | sample 1646431 | NCBI WGS metagenome assembly OMJG01 (sample SAMN03771674, study PRJEB25209) | food metagenome | isolation source: Cotija cheese | place: Mexico:Jalisco,Michoacan | collected 2011-12-12
GTAGTGAATGTAAATTTAGAATGGGTACAAACAACACTCATAAACTAACTCTCAAGGATAGAGAATGGACTTGTCCTAACTGTGAAACCCACCACATTAGAGATTGGAATGCTTCTAAAAATATCCTAGCTAAAGGTTTGATTGAATTATTAAAACCATTAACTGAAGATAGTCCAATATATAAGTAATAAGTACGGGCGTTTGGCAACCCACGTCCTAAGTTCTGGTAATTAGCGCATAAGACGTTATGATTCCGATTGCTTAATGGCATGAGATATCGTAATGCAATGCTTTATCTGAATAAGTTGTGACTAGTAATTAAGTAGTGATGAGCTATTTGGTGAAGTTCACAAGCCACTGACTTTAGTCAGTGGTAGTTGACCAACTTTATCCTTATTGTAATTTTTACCAAAGATAAAACCAAAAGTAACTGTCAATAATGGATTCATCCAAACGTAAAAAGCACATGGGATAAAGACTAGTGGACTAACTCCTAAAACTCCTGAAATAAAGATTCCGGTAACTCCCCATGGAACTAAAGCATTGATATCGGCTCCTCCACTAGCAAGGATTCTTGACAAGTAAACTGGTTTAATATTTTGCTTATCAAAGTTTTCTTTAAAAGTTGTACCAGGTAAAATAATGGAAATGTATTGTTCACCGACTAAAAAGTTAACACCGATGGCACTTAAAACTGAAGTTAAGATCAATTTACCAGGTGTGTTGACGCTTTGCTTCATTTTACCAACCAAATTTTCAACGACACCCATTTTGATCAAGACGCCACCTAGAGTCAAGGCAACTAAAATCAAAGAAATACTGCTCAACATGCTAGTAACACCACCGCCACTGACGATACTATTGATTTTCTTATCAGCTGAATTTAACTGAAAACCATTCATGATCTGATTGCTGATAGTTGAAAGCTTAGGGTGGTTGATAAAGATATGCATGATGATTGCTGTAATTGAACCTGACAATAAAGTTGGAATAGCAGGAACTTGCATAATAGCACAAATAATTAAAACGGCAATTGGAACTAACATCCAAGGTGAAACGAAGAAATTAGCGTTCAAAGCATTGATAATGTGATGAACTGAACTCATATCAGGATTAGCAGTACTGTGACCGGCAATCAAGAAAATAATTGCAGTAATCGTTGCTGAAGGAATGGCTGTGTGAGCGATTGTTTTGATATGATCAAAAACATTATCTACTCCAGCGATTCCCGTAGCTAAATTAGTAGTTCCAGATAGTGGCGACATATTGTTTCCAAATAATGCTCCAGAAACGATTGATCCAGCTGTTAAAGCTATGTTGATTCCCATAACGTGACCGATACCCATGAAAACAATTCCTAAAGTACTAATAGTTGTAAAAGAACTGCCAACGATCACGCCGACTAAACAACAGCTGACAAAGACTGTAAATAAGAAAAATCTGACATTTAATATTTCTAATCCATAAACCATAATGGTTGGAATCACACCAGACATCGACCACGTCGATACTAAAACCCCAATCATAATAAAAATAATCATTGGTACGATTCCTGGTTTTACCCCTTCAACAATCCCATCCTGGAGTTGGTTCCAGGTAAAACCGCGAAATCTTCCGTAAAACAATAACAATGTGAATGCCAATAAAATTGGAATTTGAGGTGTCATGCCTAGAGCAATCATCATTGTTCCTAGCATCCCAAACATTACGACCATAATAATTAAACTTTCTAAAACTGATAATTTACCTTTTTTCATATTACTCACCCTATTTTGAATTTGATTTAGTTTTCTTAGTAGTTTTGATAGGGTCTATAATAATAATTTTTTTGAGCTTCATTAATTTCTTTCTCATTTAGGATTTGTGCAAAGGTTGCTTGCATGCGTAACTTTTCGATAAATTTCATCTGTAATTCCTCCTAAAATTATTTGTCCTAATGAATAAAAAAGACGCCCCTGCAATTGTATGCAGGGACGCCTTTAGCGCGGTACCACCCAAATTCAAGTAATAATACTTGCTCTTTATTCCGTAAACACAGGACGCGAGATTTCAATTTAGTATTTTGCAAAAATATCCTGCATGGCTCGCACCGACCGCCATTTCTCTGAACACTGAGATACTTCGCTACTTGTTGTAAAATCAAAATCAATTTATGTAAGTAATCTTAGCAGAATTTTCTCATAATACAAGAGTTTTATTAGAAAAATATTGGATTTTTTTAATTATTCTAAAGTGAATCTAATAATTCTTGCATCTGTTCATTATCTGGATCTTGCTTTAAATAAAGTCTCAACGCCGCTTGGAGAACCTCTTTATTGCCGGTACTACGCAAAATTTCTACCAAGTCTGACAAGTAATCAAGGTTGTCCTTAAACTCGTCTAGAACCGTTAAAATGTCTTCTTGAGCTTTATTAACATCGTCAGTTTCAAATTCTGATTTAGCCAAATTCCAAATCAATTTAGGATTATTATTAATCTCACGACCATCCAAGAGATCCAAGTTAGCCTTAAATTGACCCTTAGTAACGTAATAATCACTCAACTTGATAACCAATGGCATTGGATTTTCGACTTTCTTGATTCCAGTTTCCAAAATCTTAATGGCATTATTGGCATCTTCAGACGTTCCAGCATCAAAAGCAATTGCATACAAACGATCATCTAACTCATTCAAATTAAGTCCTAACTGAGCATATTTGAAAGCATCAGCATTTTTCTTGATATTCAAATAATCTTCAGCTAGGACAGGATAAGCTGTTGGATAGTCGCGATTACTGTCGAGTAAGTTTTCCAAAACAGAAATCGATTTATTATAATTTTTAACTTGATTGTACAAAAATCCGAGTTGGAACTGAGCATCTTCATTCAATTCTAAGGCGTTTAACTTTTCATATTCACTGATGGCATCCTCATATTGTCCATCCCCAGCTAATGAACTAGCTTTTCTTAAGACAATTGAAATACCAGAGTAGTTCTTAATGCCCATATCCAATAACATGTCATAATACGTCAAAGCTTGGTTAAATTTATTTTCATCGAAATAAACTTCAGCCAAAGCAAACTTGAAAACTTCTTCGTCAGGGAACTCTCTGATGCCCTCTAAGAGCTTTTGTTCACTGACTTCATAAAGTCCTAATGACTGGTAAATATCGGCTGAAACTAGTAAATTTTCGGCATAAGCTGGTGAATCAGGCGTGATTTGAGAAATATAATCTAAAGCTTGATCGCTATCACCGTCAGAAACAGCAATTTCAGCTAATCTGGAGAGGATTTGCCCCTCACTTGGGTAATTAGTCAAAAGATGTTGATAAATCGTCTTAGCTTGCACAGAGAGTCCACGACTCATCAATGTCTCGGCTAATGAAAATTGAGTTTGATCATCATCTTCACGTAACGATTCTTGAATCAAACCGTCGACTTTTGAAAAATCACCATCATCGATTGTTTCCATAACTTTATCTGCTTTACTCAAATTAAAACCTCATACTTTCTTTTGCGTAAAAAAAGACGGTCCGATGACCGCCCCTTATAAAACTAATTATTTAACTGAATCCTTCAAAGCTTTACCTGGTTTAAATGCAGGAACCTTGCTTGCTGGAATCTTGATTTCTTCGCCAGTTTGTGGGTTGCGACCCTTACGAGCAGCACGTTGACGAACTTCAAAGTTACCAAAGCCAATCAATTGAACTTTGTTACCTTCTGATAAGTTTTCTTGAATAGTTTCAAATACTGCATCAACAGCAGAAGTTGCGTCCTTCTTTGTCAAACCAGTTTTACTTGCGACACTATCAATAAGTTCAGCTTTATTTGCCATATGTGAATACCTCCGAAAATTTGTAAAATATTTAGAACACATGAACTTTTATTAATGCGTTCATTATTCTATGTACAAAATTACCATAGCAATGCCGATGTGGCAAGCATTTAAGCTATTTTTTAACATAATTCTTCTTAAATATAATTATATTTATAAAAACGGATGAAATACTGTCCTTCTAAGTTATTTTCGCTTTCTAGGAAGAATCTTAATTGGTGTTCCTTCAAAATCGAAAGTATCACGCAATTGATTCTTCAAAAATCTCTCATATGAGAAATGAAGTAATTCTGTCTCATTAACGAAAACAACAAATGTCGGTGGTTGAATAGCAACTTGTGTCATGTAGTAAATTCTCAAACGTTTTCCATTTACTAATGGTGTTGGTGCAATTGAAGTTGCACGCAACAATAAATCGTTAAGAACTGATGATTGAATTCGACGATCACGATTACCATAAACTCTTGCAACTAGTTCTGGAATTTGGTCGAGGCGTTGACCTTTAATAGCGGAAGTAAACAAGATCGGTGCATATGATAAGTATTGGAATTCAATTCTAATTTGATTTTCAAAGTCCTTCATCGTATTAGTGTCTTTTTTCAAAGTATCCCACTTGTTAACGACGATAATAACACCTTTACCGGCGTTGTGAGCATATCCGGCTACACGTTTATCTTGTTCACGAATACCTTCTTCAGCATTTAAAACAACACAAACGACATCTGATTTATCGATGGCACTCAAGGCACGTAAAACAGAATATTTTTCAGTATTTTCATAGACCTTACCACGTTTTCTAATACCAGCAGTATCGATCATTGTAAAATCTTTATCGAGTTTTTCATCGTGGTACTTAGTATCAATAGCATCACGAGTCGTTCCTTGCATATCAGATACAATAACACGTTGATCACCAAAGATAGCATTGACTAAGGATGATTTTCCAACATTGGGACGTCCGATAAAACTAAATTTGATAGTCTTATCTTCTTCTTCTTTGTCCTCATGAGGAAAGGCCTTGACGATCTCATCTAATAGATCACCTAAACCTGTCCCCTGAGCACCAGAAATAGGGTTTGGATCCCCAAATCCTAAGGCATAGAAATCATAAATATTTTGACGTTGTTCAGGATTATCCGCCTTGTTAACTGCCAAGATAACTGGCTTCTTCGTCCGATACAAAATCTTAGCAACGTCTTCGTCTTCTTTAGTAACACCATTTTGACCATTAGTGATAAAGACGATAACGTCAGCTTCATCAATAGCGATTTCTGCTTGGTTCTTGATTTGAACGGACATCTTTTCTCCGCTCATTTCAATACCACCAGTATCGATCAAGCGAAATTCTCTTCCTAACCAACTAGCACGAGAATAAATTCGGTCTCTAGTAACACCAGGTGTATCTTCAACGATTGAAAGTCGTTCATTAATAATTCGATTAAAAATTGTAGATTTACCAACATTGGGGCGTCCTACTAACGCAACTACTGGAACAGACATATTTTGCCTCCCTACTTATGTTCGTTAACTATTTCAGTTACTCTTTTAACAACTTGTTCGATAGTCATATCTGAAGTATCTACTTCAATGGCATCGTCAGCTTTTTTCAATGGTGAAATTTCACGATGTGAATCCTTATAATCACGCGCCGCAATTTCATCTTGTAATTCTTTTAACGGGGTATCGATGCCACGTTCAACATTTTCTTTAAAACGTCTCTGTGCACGAACCTCAACGCTTGCAACCAAAAAAATCTTTACTTCAGCTTTAGGCAAGACTGTTGTACCGATGTCACGCCCATCCATGACGATATCACAGTCATTTGCTAAGTCTCGTTGCATTTTTACTAGTTGTGTTCTTACTTCCTTGATTGCGGAAACTTGCGAAACGTTGTTAGTTATTTCTTCAGTTCTAATGTCATCTGAGACATCTTCTTCGTCTAAATAAACGTGTTGTCCATCCTCTTTATTTAGAAAATGAATTCGATGTTCTGACATTAATTTCAAAATATTGAGAGTATCACCATAACCCACATTGTTCTTTTTTGCAAGTAAAGTCACTGTTCGATACATTGCACCTGTATCACAGTATACAAAGTTTAAGTTCTTTGCAATTAATTTGGCAATCGTACTTTTTCCAGCAGAAGCTGGTCCGTCTATAGCAATTTGCATTTGTTTCTCTCCTTAATAAAAGGGCCCAGACAAATTTGTCCAAGACCCTTCACATAAAAATTATTTAACTCTTAGTGTTGTACCAGGTGTCAATGTACCAACGTTACTGTTCATACTCTTTAATTGAGCAGTAGTTAGATTATTGTTATATGCAATTCTAAACCAATTGTCTCCAGCTTTAACAGTGTAATAAGACGCCGAACTACTATTATTATCTGTCGAAGTTGTTGAATTATCGTTGGTCGTTGTTCCAGTTGAAGCTTGTTGATTACTTTGTTGTGACTGTTGAGTCTGTTGTGAATCTTGGGCTTGTTGCGTACTATCAGCTGTTTGAGAATCACTTGAGTCAGCAGTTGTACTATTGGCAGAAGTACTATCACTAGCAGTATTAGAATTATTGGCATTAGAATCAGAGTTACTATCTTCATTCGTAGTTGTCTTCTTCTTTGCGCTATCCTTCTTAGTACTGTCTTTTTTTGTAGACTTTTTCTTGGTTGACTTCTTAGCAGCTTTTTTCTTAGTTGATTTGTCTTTATTTTCAACTGAACTCTCAGCTTGGGAACTATCTAAATCGCCACTGCCACTACCTCTTACAGCATTAATAATAACAGGCGTAAACATAATGACGATCAAAGCAACAACTAAGGTAACGACTAAAGTGTGATTTCCACGTTGCTTTTCTTTAGTAACAGCACGTGAAACATGACCCTCATCGTCAGTATCAGAGTCAAAACTCTTTTCCCAAGGCTTAACATCTTCTTGATCAGATTCTGCCTTTGAGTCCTCAACTGATTCTTTAGGTGTCACAGGTGGCACTGGAGTTGGCTCAAACTTAGGTTCGTCAACTTCAGGAGCATCTTGTTTTGCTTCACTTAAATGATCATTGCTTTCTTCAGCTTGAAGATGATCAGCCCCAACAGGTGTAGGATTATCCTCAACTTGTTTAGGCTCTTCATTAGAAGCTTGCTCGTCAGAAACAGTATTATTCGTTGGTGTGTTTTCATCACCTGTATCGATTAGATGATATTTTTTTAAATCCTCAAGACTGACAGATCCTTCTAGTCCTTTGGTGGATTTTGGAACACGTGAATCGCCAGACATATTGTTTTTATCATTATCGGCCATTAAAAACCAACCTCCTAATTTCTATCTCTTAAAGCATATCATAAAAGTTTAAAATTTTTCTTTAAAGATTTATAAAATTTCACTATTTAATAGCGAAATGCCCCTTGATTCTAGGATAAACGATAATAACTGCTACTGAAATGATCAATGCTTTAATAATATTAAACGGAATGACACCAGTCGCTACATATTTTGCTAATGACATATTTAATTGCATCCCGACAACATTCATATAAAGTGGCATGACTACAAAATAATTTAGCAATGACATAATGACCGTCAAGCTCAAGGTTCCACTGACGACTGCCATGATTTTTTTATCTTTCTTCCAGAAATGTGCAAATGGCAATAACAAGGCAACCGAACCTACAAATGCTGCCCCATCACCAATCAATCCGGCTAAACCCGTTCCAGTCACTAACAAATGAACCATTGATTTAAGTAAAGCTATCATGATTCCCCCAACAGGACCAAAGGCAAACGTACCAACGACTGCCACAACATCGCTTAAATCGACTTTCAAAAATGGCAACCAAATCAAAACTGGAAATTCAAAGAACATCAAAATCGTTCCCAATGCTGCAAAGATTGAAACCCCAATTATATCTTGAAACTTATACAAACTCTTCCCCATTAAAATCAACCTCTCTAAATTGATTCCCAAAGAAAAAAGGCCTATTTTGGGCATACCAAAACAGACCTAATCTGTTTTCTTCCATCCAGACTTTACTGTCGGTATTGGAATCTCACCAATTCAACCAGCTTGCGCTGGGTCGCGGACTTTACCGCCGGTCGGGAATCACACCCTGCCCTGAAAACCAATTATTTATTTTTATATTTATAATATAGCAGACCCCTTGATATATGGCAACTGAGTAGTTGTTATGGGAACAATACCATTTGGTTATTAATAAACCGTCCATTTATTCAGTGGCCAATAACGTAATTTGACTTCGCCAACAACGCTCTTTTGATTGATGAAACCAATTATTCGGCTATCTTTAGAAACAGTTCGATGATCTCCTAAGACAAAATAAGTATCAGTGGGGACTTTGTTGGTTTTTTCAACTTTTTTCAAGTATGAACTACTATAACGTTCTTGCCATTCTGGTGCATTTTTTGCCAAAGAACTTAACGTGAAGTCATAGGTATAACTATATGGTTTGCCAGCATAAAAACTAGTATTGCTTACCCGCCTTTAAAAAGTCTTCCTTATATACTTTTCCATTAACATAGATTTTATTATTTTTAGAAACAACCGTATCGCCTGGTAAACCAATAACTCTTTTAATATAGAACGAACCAGGTTCATCTGGTGCTTTTAAAACAATCAATTCACCACGTTTTATTTCTGAATGCCTCGTTTCAATGATTCTGTCACCATTTTCAAAATTAGGCTGCATTGACGGTCCAATGACTTCATTATTTGAAAGAACAAATCTAAATATTAAAAAGAAAATAGCATAAACAATAGTCAAGTAAATAATTAAACTAACCCAATAAGACCAGCCACTTTCCTCTTGTTTTGCAAAATGGCGACCTTTTTTATCTTTCACTATTGTCACCTCTTAAAGGTTTATTTTTGATTCTTCTTCAAAGTAGCAACTTCTAAACGAGTCAACTCACGATATTGACCAGAGACCAAACCATCCAAAGTCAAGAAATCATAGCTTTCACGAGACAATTTTTCAACTTTATGTCCAACTGCATCGAACATGTTCTTAACTTGGTGATTGTGTCCTTCATGAATAACCATTCTGACGATTGAACTGTTCTTCTTTTTGTCTTTTGACATCACACGAACCTTAGCTTTGGAAGTCGTATAACCCTTTAGCTTGATGCCATTTTCCAACTTTCTAATTTCTTCTGTTGTCAAAATACCTTCGACTTTAGCAATATAAGTCTTATCAACATGATATTTTGGATGCATCAAGTGATTGGCAAAATCACCATCATTAGTTAACAATAACAAGCCTGAGGTGTCATAATCTAAGCGGCCGATTGGGTAAACTCGCTCACGTACATCATCTTCCAACAAGTCAGTGACAACTTTTCTATCCTTATCATCAGAAACAGCTGAAATAACTCCACGAGGTTTATACATCAAGATATAACGTTTCTTTTCTTCTTCCATAGGTACGCCGTCAACTTCGATACGATCATGGTTATCAACTTTGACACCCATTTCGGTGATCAACTTACCATTAACCTTAACGTGACCTTTAGCAATCAAATCTTCTGATTTTCGTCTTGAAGCTACACCAGCATCAGCCATGTATTTTTGTAATCTAACTTTCTCCATCTATTTCTCCTATATTTGAGTTATCCTCAAAGTTTTCTATTTTTGGTAAATAATCTAAGCTTTTAATTCCAAAGTAATCAAAAAATTCATCTGTTACGACATATAAATTGGGATGACCAGGCACATTTTTCTTACCATGTTCTTTGATCATCTTGCGCATCAACAAAGTATTCAAACTTCCAGAACTCTGTACCCCACGAATTTCATCGATTTCAATTCTAGTGATCGGTTGTCGATAAGCGATGATCGATAGAATTTCTAAAGCCGCTTGACTAAGTTTTGTTCCCAAGCCTGATTTAAAATATTTCGTCAATAAATCACTGAATTCGTTCTTAGTAACTAGTTTATAAAGTGAATTGTAATTGACTAGTTGGATGCCAGAATCTCCATCAGTTAATAATTTAACTTGCAATTCTTCAAGATTTTGTCGTAAAGCAGCACTATCGATCTCTAATAATTCGACCAAATCTTTTTCCTTGATACCTTGGTCACCGGCCACAAACAATAATGCCATTATTTTTGCTTGATACACGTTTAATTCCTCAATTCAATAAATAATTCACTTTTAAAATCAGCCTGTTGAACGGAAACAATTTGCTTTCTAGCCATTTCCAAAATTGCCATAAAATCAGTCACGATTTCTTCAATATTGCCGTTCAATTTTAAAAGTGCCTTAAAAGTGGTTTTCTTAACGGACTTCAATTCTGCCATAATATTATCAGTCGCATCCTCGATCGAAAGGGTCTCATTTTCAATCGTCTCTGTTTCTGTTTGGCGATTCTTTTGTTCACGCAATAATTCAGCATAGGTCGTCGCCAAATCAGTCAAAGCAACCGAGCCAGGCTCAAGAAACTGTTCCAATTGCTTATTAGGAATACTGACCTCTTTGTCGAATTGCTGCTTACGATACTGTTCTTTTTCTTCAAAGTAGGCGGCAACCTTTTTGAAAGTTTGATACGTCAACAGCTGCGAAACTAACTGATCACGAGGATCTTCATCTTGCAATTCATCTTCAATTTCATCTGGTGCTTGAGGTAACAACATTTTACTTTTAATTGACATTAATGTTGATGCCATAACTAAATAGTCACCCGCAATATCTAATTGCAACACTTTCATACTCTTCAAATAATCCAAATACTGTTGTGTAATTTGAGCTATCGGAATATCATAAATGTCAACTTTTGATTCCTTGATCAAATGCAACAACAAATCGATTGGGCCCTCGAAATCAGTTAGAACTAAATTTAATTTTTGCATTAATCCGTTTCTTCCAAATCCTTCTCAAGTTTCTCTTTATTTTGACGCCAAAGCTTTATGTCTTTACTCAATTCAAAGTTTCCCAAAATGACTAATTTAGGAAAGCGTTTCTGAACATCATCAAAGATTTTAAAAATATTGCTTTGCGAGCGATAAGACGGATTTAGTGAAATATATTCGATAAAAACAGTTCCCTCAGAAAAAGATAAGGCAACAATTCCAGAATAATCATCCATATTACTCTTCCACAAATACAATTGTCGATTCTCATCTTCCGAATAGAGATTCAATTCTTGTTCCATATTATGAAAGTCTTTTAAATCACTAATGTATGATAAAAAGCCCATGGCAATTTTTTTATTCTCATCACTATATTTACTAAGCATAAATCCTCCTATGCTCTGGGAAAAGCCTTGTTATAAACTTGCTTCATCCGCGTCTTATTAACGTGCGTATAAATTTGAGTCGTTGAAATATCTGAATGCCCCAATAACTCCTGTACTACACGTAAATCTGCCCCATTCTCTAACAAATTTGTAGCAAAAGAATGACGCAATGTATGTGGCGTTACATCTTTAGTAATGCCTACTTGAGCAATATATTTTTTGATCATACGCCAAATTGATTGTCGAGTTAACTTTTTGCCACGAAAATTCAAAAAAACCTCTGCCTGTTGACCATATTTTGTAACTAATGGCTCACGTGTTTCTTGAAGATACTTGTTCAACCAGTTAATGGCTATTTCACTAATTGGTAGCAGTCTTTCTTTAGAGCCTTTACCTAAGGTTTTGATCAATTGTAAATCCAAATGTAAATCATCCATTTTTAAATTGACTAATTCACTAACTCTAAGACCAGTTGCGTACATCACTTCAAAAATCGTTCGATCTCTAATGCCAAGGCTTGTTGAAATATCCGGCGATTCAATCAATTTGTTAATCTCATCCATCGACAAAACGACTGGCAAATGACTGCCTTTTTTAGGAGCATCCAGCTCGTTCATTGGATTGGTTGGCAATTTATCGAGCAACTCCAGCCATTGATAAAATTTTTTTAAAGAAGAAAACATCCGCATTTGTGAATTTTTCGACTTACCAGCCTTGTCCTGACTAGCAAAAAATTGCGTAATAACAAAATGATCCTCTGGATAAAAAGCGACTTTTTTCTTCTCTAAAAATTGGCTAAATTCTAGTAGATCTTGATTGTAAGAAGTAATTGTATTTTTCGATAAGCCACGATCTAGTCGTAAGTATCGCGCATAATCAGCCAGAGTATCGATCATCGTTTGATTTTTAATCGTCAATTTATCACTCACTAAACATCACCTCTATTTGAGATAAGTGTAGCCATCTTTTTGTTCAATCTTCTTTTGTTTCATTAAATTACCTAGAGCACGCTTAAAACTCCCCTTGCTGATACCAAAGTATTCTCTAATATCATCAGGATTGCTTTTATCTGTATAAGGAATCTTACCATCACGAGCATGTTGTAAAACGGCCATGATCATTTGTGCATCTGGTGTAATTTCTTCATAGGCACGTGGACGCATTGAAAGATTCAAACGACGGTGACTTGAGCCAATCACACGAGCTTTAATATGTTGTCCGATATGAAGTGGTTGATCTTGTTCTTTCACATGAATAAAGCCCATGTAGTAGCTATCAGTCATGACAAAAGCGCCGGATTCTCTAATAGCAATCACAGTTCCTTCTTCATTCTTATTCATCAATTCTTTCAAATCTGTACTAGGGCTACGAGCAATTTGTGTGTAAAGTTCGATGTCAGCTAGCTTACCCCATAAACGACCCTTGTGATCAATTTCTAATTTGACCATCAAGTTATCGCCCTTCTTAGGCCATTCACTGTGTTCTAGTGGTAAATCGTCTAAAGAAACAACGATATCCTTGTCTTCCAAACCGACGTTGACGAAAACTCCCAAGTCAGTTCTTACTTCAGTAACTTCGGCGAAATCCCAAACTCCTTGAGTTACAAAAGGTAAGACTGTCGTCATTTTATTTTTATGAGCTTGATTTTCATAAACAAAGCCCGCTACTTGATCACCCAATTCAGGTATTTCGGTTAATTCGTTTAAATCTAAGGCAAAAGTTACCCCTTCTACTTGAACAAAGGCTTCATCCTTATTAAGGTCAGTTACCGTTCCTGCCAATACTTGACCGTACATTTCTGCTGCTTCCATTTTTCACCATACTCTTTTTGACATTTTATTTATCTAGAATAAAAATACCCCCAAACTACTAGAGGGTATCTATTATTGAATATTTAATCTTCTATATTATATCAGAAAGAACGATTAAGTAATAACTTCACACTAAAAAAAGAACCCAATCTAATTATTCAGAATGAATTCTAGTTCATAGCATGAATTTTGAACATTGAATTGATATAATCTGATTCTTCTTGTCCAGTGTTGTATTTATCATCTTTGCACTTATCATATCTTCGTGCAGCCGCCATAATCTCAGCTGTTTGAATCTTGTCAAAAATTGAAAGACCACTTTGATTATCGTTAACTAATGCAAAAATATTCTTCTTTTGCTCACTGCGATACATCTTTTTGGGTCCAACAGTCGTTATATAATCAAAATTATTTTTATCAAACTTCATTTAAATTCTCCTAGTTCCTTACGCGATCAGTGTAGTTCTAAAACTGTCGAATAACAAAAAAATAGTCTTATCAAAATATTGATTGAATTAGTTTCAGATGATAACAATTATTTATTCAAAGTCAACGTTGAATTTTTTTAATAAAAGTGAAATAATTTTATTCGTAGTAAGCGATTACAAATTTAATATTGAGAGAAGGATTTTGTTATGAAAATTAAAGCTGCTGTAGTTGATAAAGTTAATGACCCATTCGTTATTAGAGATGATGTCGAATTAGCTGACATGACTGATGATGGTCTACAAGTTAAGGTAGTTGCTTCAGGTATCTGCCACTCTGATGAAGCCCTACGTAAAGGTGACGCTGCATTTAGTTTTCCAGTAGTTCTTGGTCATGAGGGATCCGGAATTGTCGAAAAAGTTGGTAAAAATGTTACAAACTTCAAACCTGGCGATCATATCGTTATGTCATTTTACTCATGTGGTGAATGCGATAACTGTCTAAAAGGTAAACCAACTCAATGTCGTAAGTATGCCGCATCTAACCTATCAGGTACACGTCCTGACGGTTCAGATCACTTTACAGAAGATGGTCACCACGTAAGTGACATGTTCAATCAATCATCTTTCACAACCCACACTGTAATTGACAAACGTAATGCTGTTAAAGTTCCTAAGGACCTAGATCTTAGAAAACTTGGACCTTTGGGTTGTGGCTACGTAACTGGTAGTGGTACAGTCTTTAATACCCTTCAACCAAAACCTGGTGACACGATTGCTGTCTTTGGTACAGGTGCTGTTGGTCTTGCTGCCATGATGGCTGGTAAGATCTCTGGCTGTGTCAATGTTATTGCTGTTGATATTGTCGATTCACGTTTGGAATTAGCTAAAAAGATGGGTGCTACTGATGTTATTAACAGTAAAAATGAAGATGCTGTTGAAGCTATCAAGAAAATCACTGGCGGTCTAGGTGTCGACTGGGCCGTTGATACCACTGGTGTTGCTAAAGTCATGACAGATTCAATCGCTGCTTTGACACAAGGTGGAACTTCAGCCACAATCGCTGTTACACCACATAACATCGATATCAGTACTTGGAACGACCTCTGTGTTGATGACAAGAAAGTCGTTGGTGTAAACATGGGTGATGCTATTCCTCAAGTTGACATCCCTCGCTTGATTAAGTTCTATCAAATGGGTGTCTTCCCATTCGACTTAACAGAAAAACTTTATAACTTCAATCAAATCAATGAAGCTGACGCTGATTCAGTCAGTGGTAAGACTATCAAACCTATCTTGGTTATTGATAAAGACTACCAACCTGGTGAATAATTAATCTAATCTAAGCAAACCGTCTTTTGATGGTTTGCTTTTTTATTTTGGTTATATGTTTTCGTAAAACATGTATTTAAACTAAATATATGACATTTGTCATCCTACTTAATGACAATCATTACTACTGTCAGAACATTCCAAACATTAGAATTAATTTATCAAATAATTTCAAAGGAGTAACAAACTTATGGCAGTGGTTTTAAACGTTGAACATCTTCAAAAATCCTATCGAAAAAAAACAATTTTAAAAGACATTAATTTTCAAATTAATGATTCCTCTATTGTTGCACTCATTGGTGCTAATGGCGCTGGCAAAACTACACTGATAAATACTATTTTGAAACTCACACCTAAAGATACTGGCAAAGTCCAATTCTCAGTTGACCAATGGAAACAAATTACTGGAGTTATGATGCAAGATAATCTTGTTTTGAATCGGATTAATGTCGAGGAGATTATTAATCTTACTCGCAGTTATTTTCAAGATCCTCTTTCTTACGAAAATTTAATAAGAATTTCAGGATTAAAAGAGGTCGAAAATACATTTGTCAGTCAACTCTCAGGTGGTCAAAAACGACGTTTATCTTTTGCTTTAGCATTAGCTGGTGATCCCAAAATATTATTTCTTGATGAACCAACAGTGGGAATGGATAGTATTGCCAGAAACGATTTTTGGAAAACTGTTGCTAGCCTAAAACAAAATGGCAAATCAATCTTCATCACTAGCCACTACTTAAAAGAACTAGAGAACGTTGCCGACCACTTTCTCATTTTACAAAACAAAAATATTGCCTTTGACGGTTCTATTGAACAATTACGTAAAATCTCTGGAAAAGTGTTGGTAGAGTTCGATAGTAAATTATCTTGTAAAACCTTTACCAGTTTCTCGTCAATAATTTCAATCAATCAAACTAACCATCATTTTCAAATAATTACTAATGACGCTAACGAACTTCTGTCAAAACTTAATCCTTTTTTAAAGGCAATCAGTAATCTATCAGTTAATCAATCTTCACTGGACACCCTTTTACTAAATTATCAGGAGAAAAATAATGACTAATTACTTATATCAACTAAAAATAAATTTCAAACGGATTATTTTACGCAATAAAGCTTTTTTCCTTTTTGATATGATGCTCCCAATAGCTTTTTACATGTTATACACAAAAGTTCTAACTAATGGTTTGTCGCCTCAGCAGTTAAAAATTTGGAACAAAGATTACCTGATCAGTATGATGATTTATGGTTGCGTCTTGGGAAGCATTATTACCACCGCCAATACCTTATTAAATGATCAAACTTCAAAATTTAATTTATTCATCAGTTTAAAACCAATTTCTAAAACGAGATACTATTCATCTCTAGCAGTAATTTTTGTTACCTTGAATCTGATCGCATCAATTACTATCAGCTTAGTCGGCATCTTTGTTAATAAGATTGATCTTCCACTTTATACCATCTTCAAAATAATTTTGGCAAATACTATCGGTACTATTCCTCTAATAATGATTGGTATCATGGTTTCCTTAGTCAAAAGACCTGAGCTAGTCAATTTATTAACCAATTTAATTGTTTTTCCACTAGCTATAATCAGTGGTTTATGGTGGCCAATAGATATGATGCCAAAATGGCTTCAATCCTTTGGGAAAACCCTTCCTACCTATCAGTTATCAGTTATCGATAAGGCTTTGCTTAACCAAAATATCAGCAACTCAACAGCATTTTTAAATATCACAGTTTGGTTTGGATTATTAACTTTGCTATTATTAATACTAACTAAACTTCAGGAAAACAAGGGAATTATCGAATGAAAAATTTTCGCAAATTGCAAGAACAAGTTAGCCACTTTGGAAAAATAAAGAAAAGTTAAGAT